>Ga0247841_10012407_pt1 | contig 11118 bp, 10 predicted proteins | sample LaCruzMarch2015__2_FD_192410 | JGI IMG/M metagenome (GOLD analysis project Ga0247841, IMG submission 192410) | Freshwater microbial communities from meromictic Lake La Cruz, Castile-La Mancha, Spain - LaCruzMarch2015_18m | ecosystem: Environmental > Aquatic > Freshwater > Lake | place: Spain...
CAGAGCAATTTGAATCTCAAAGTTTTAATAGCGATAGATAACGATAGGAAGTTTTGCGGCAGCGAGAAAATTTTCAATAATTGAACGAGGTTGTAAGCGAGCAGAGCGATCTGGAAATAAGCGGCATTGGCAAGGAACTGTCCGCAGGGGAATTTATCGAGAGCGAACCCATATTTAAGTTCCTTGATGATATTTTCGCAATTAGCTCTGTTGCGATAAAATTGAAATAAGTTTTCTTTTGACATATCGGATATATTTGTAATTATCGGAAAGAAAGCATAATCACCGTCAAACAAGTCCGGCTGATTTGCCTTAAATCTTGCTACGACGAGTCTGTAAGCGAATTTGTTGGTATTGAGAGTATTAACCGTTTCGGCAATTTCAAAATCCTGAGAAGAAGTCCATGCGTTATCCGGGATGGCTTTGATGGTATCTCTAACTGAAGAATCCATATCGGCTTTGATAACGAATTTGGCGTTATGAGAATGAATGAAGTCCATAACACTCCCGTTATACCAAGCGCTGTCTGAGCGGAATATTTTTTTGACATTGTCAGGGAGTGATTTAAACAATATTTTTGTAAAAGACAGAGCATTGGCGGCAGGCGAAGCGTTGCCGGGTCTGAAAACGCCGCAGAGCGAAAGTTTGAGTTCATCCACAAAAGCAAACAGTGGAGAATAACCGGTGTATCCCAGATAAGTAAGTTGCGATTCCTGTTTGAATGACTCGATAGCCGAGGCATCTACATCGATGGTAACCGAGGAAAGATTTTTCTTTTTGATGGCATCAACGGCCAGTTCCGTATTTATTTTGGCTAATTGAAAGATATTTATTCTGGTAAATAACCGCAGGAACTCGCCGGTAGTATTGGCAGCGGGCAGTTTTTTAGCGCCGAGCAGTTTCTTGAGTCCGTCGTCGGAATTAAGCAGTCGAACATCATCCAGCGATTCGCCGCCGGCAATAATAGTGAGCATGATAGACAGGACTTTTTCAAATATAGAGTACTTCTTTCGTATTTGCTTTATGGAGATTCGGGTATCCAAGTCATCGAGCAGGGAAATATTTTTAGCCAGTTCGGCGACAAGCGGAAGACCGGCATAGGAAGTAAGCAGTGCATTTGTTTTTGCGATTTTAAATGTATCCAAATTCTTGAGCAGCATAGTATCACCTCCAGGGTGAAAAATCTGATGTTTCGGGAACTCTGATTCCCCGACGGTGTTTTTGAACATATTTTACCAGTTCCCTCGGACGCTGTCAACCCTTATCCGAGCCCTTATCCGAGCTTCTCGGGGTGAATTCAAGGATTAAGTGCAACAGGCTGGGAAAGCGACTTCGTTAGGAGATTTGCAATTCAAGCATTTACGTGGCCTGTCATTAAGCTATGCTTCGACCTTTTTAATATCGACATCAGAGATTATATCAAAATTAGTTTTCTTTGGGAAGAAGCGTCTGATAAGAGAGTTAGTATTTTCGACAGTAGCTTTTTCCCAAGCGTGATAGGGCTGACAGAAATAGGAGACGGTACCGAGCATATCGTTAAGTTTGGAGTGCTCGAAATTTTCGGAACCGTTGTCGTAAGTGATAGAGCGTCTCATGTCAACCGGGAAATTGCGCAAAATGGACTCGATGGCGGAGCGTGAGACAGTTGCGGTTTTATTGGGAATTTTGAGGAGTTTAGTTAATCTTGAAGTCCGTTCCGCAATAACCTGAAGCGCCGAGTGGCCTCTGCCGATGACCAGATCCGCTTCCCAGTGTCCCGGCTGCCTGCGGTTATTTATTGATGCCGGCCTCTGTGTGATGGACACACGGTCTGGAATGACACAGTGACAACGTCTGTTCTTTGATTTACCTTTTGGCCATCTTGCGGGGTGACTTCTTGTCAAATAATCGATAAGGTGAGGCGAGTCGGAATAAATCCACTGGTAAATGGCTTCATGGCTGATGGTTGGCAGTTGCGGACATTGTCGCAATCTGCCGGCAATCAGTTCCGGTGACCAGCGATTCATCACCAATTTCTCGACCTCGATTCTGAGCGCATAGGATTTAAGACGTTGCCGCTTATGCGCGGTGCGATGCCGAGTCATTGCGTGTTTGTGCGCTATATGTGCGCGGTATAGTTGTTTCCCGCGATTCCGTTTGAGTTCGCGGGATATGGTTCCGGGATTACGCTCCATTACGCGGGCGATATCACGAATCGATATGCCTCGATTGATTAATACTACTATTCTGTTACGTTCATCTTCGCTTAAATGTTTATATTTTTTCATAGTCGCCTTATTATACTAGTTACCTGATCACTTCCACTTCTGTTGCACTAACACTTTGAACTCGCTCCTATTGCCTACCTATTGACTAATTGGTTAAAAAAATATAAAATCCTTACATTATGGCATATAAAATAACTTTGATTCCAGGGGATGGGACAGGACCGGAGATAGCTGAGTCAACACGGAGGGTTTTGGATGCGACAGGCGTAAAAATTGATTGGGAGATTGCGGAAGCAGGCAGCGATGTTATGGAAAAATACGGCACGCCTCTTCCGGAATCGGTGCTCGCTTCAATTAGAAAAAATAAAGTTGCGATAAAGGGACCCATTACAACGCCTATCGGCAGCGGGTTCCGTTCCGTAAATGTCGCGCTGCGCAAGGAGCTTGATCTTTACGCATGCCTGAGGCCGTGTAAGTCGTATGTCGGCGTAAAATCAAGATATACGAACATAGACCTTGTTGTTGTAAGAGAGAATACCGAGGACTTATATGCCGGCGTCGAGTTTCAGATGGGAAGCGACGAGGCGAAAAAAATAATAGAATTCTCCAAAAATAAAATAAGGACCGATTCCGCAATAAGTATTAAATCAATTTCAGTAACCGCAAGCGAAAAAATAGTAAAATTCGCATTTGAATACGCCCGCAAAAATAAAAGGAAAAAAGTAACGGCTGTCACTAAGGCAAACATAATGAAATTCAGTGACGGCCTTTTTTACGATGTATCTCGCAGAATAGCAAAAAATTATCCTGATATAGAATATGAAGAGCGTTTGATAGACAATATGTGTATGCAATTGGTTCAGAAGCCGGAATTATATGATGTTATGGTGCTTCCGAATTTGTACGGCGACATCATTTCCGACCTGTGTGCAGGGCTTATAGGCGGTCTCGGTATTGCCCCGGGCGCAAATATAGGCGATGGCCTTGCGCTGTTTGAGCCGGTTCACGGGTCCGCCCCGAAATATAAAGGGATGAACAAGGTAAACCCGACTGCGATGATACTTTCAGGCGTTCTTATGCTGGATTATATCGGTGAAAAAGATGCGGCAAAAAAACTGGAAAATGCGGTAGTCGAAGTCATATCGGAAAAAAAGGTTGTAACATACGATTTAGGCGGAACGGCGAGAACCAGCGAAATGGCTGATGAAATCATAAGGAAAATTAAGAATAAATAAACCACGAAGGCACGAAATTCCGAAAAAAGACATTAATATAATTCGTGTTTTCGCTGAAAATAAAGCAACCACAGATTTCACAGATTTTCACAAGATTTTAACTTCTATTTTTCTGGTGTTAATCTCGTCCCGATAATTATTGGGATAAATTCCATCTTGTGGTTAAAAATATAAAGAGGGGTGGCGATGTTAGAAAAAACGTTTATTATAATCAAACCTGACGCAGTGTGTAAGCGGCATATAGGAAAAGTGCTTCACCATCTGGAATCCCACGGATTGTATATAAGGGCGATGAAGATGGTGAAACTTACGCAGAATATGGCGGAAGATTTTTATTCAAACCACAGAGGTAAATTCTTTTTCGAACCTTATGTGGAGTTCATGACCTCGGCGCCGATTGTTTTGTGCGTAATCGAAGGCGAAAACGCCATAAAAGAAGTAAGAAAAATTATAGGCAACACCGATTCCAAAAAGGCGGAACCGGGCACGATAAGGAACATCTACGGGTTCAACGACCGCAGGAATATTATTCATGCTTCCGACTCTCCCGAGACGGCGAAATTTGAGATAAACTACTTTTTCAACTCAACGGAAATATCCGCATATCAGGACGACGACTGGATGGAAAAAAAGAAATGAAAATTCTTGTCCTCAATTGCGGTTCCTCATCCGTAAAATACGAGCTTCTAAAAGCGGAAGATAATTCCATACTTGACCAGGGCGAGATAGAAGCGATTGGCTGCGAAGGAACCATTCTCGTCCACTGCCAGCAGAAACAAAAAATCAAAATCCCGATTGTTGCCAAAGACCATACCGCGGCGATAAACGAAATTTTAAAAATCCTCACTTTGGCTGAAACCGGCATAATTAAAAATACGAAAGAGATAGATGCCGTAGGCCACAGGATAGTCCACGGGGGGGCATATTTTAAAGAACCGGCATTGGTCAATGAAGATGTAAAGAAAAAACTTGAGGATTGTTTCGATATAGCGCCTCTTCATACCCCTCACCACTTAAAAGGAATCCTTGCCATAGAAACGCTGATTCCGGAAGTGCCTCAGGTGCTCGTTTTTGACACCGCTTTTCATCAGACGCTGCCTGAACAAGCATTTTTGTACGCGCTGCCTTACCGGTTTTACGAGAAATACAACATAAGAAAATACGGATTCCATGGAATTTCGCACCAATACATAGCCGAGCAGGTCGCTGAAATATCAAAAAAACCGGCAGAAAAACTTAAAATAATCAGCTGCCATCTCGGTAACGGAGCAAGCGTATGCGCTATAAAAAACGGTAAATCCGTAGACACTTCAATGGGATTCACTCCGCTTGAAGGGCTGATAATGGGCACACGGACAGGCGATATGGACCCTTCGATAGTGACATATTTAATGTCGAAGGAATTAATGAAACCTAATGAGGTTCAGACATTGATAAACAAGCAGAGCGGGCTGCTGGGGATTTCCGGCATAAGTTCCGATATGAGGATAGTGATAAAAGAGGCGGAAGAAGGCAATGTCAAAGCTAAACTTGCCATAGATATGTTTTGTTACAGGGTAAAAAAATATATTTCTGCTTACATCGGGGTCTTAAACGGATGCGATTACATAGTGTTTACCGCCGGTATCGGAGAAAGGTCTCCGCTGATAAGAAAGAAGATCTTGTCGGAAATGGATTGTTTGGGCGTCATTCTGGACGATAAAAAGAATTCCGAACATATAAGCACAAAAGGAGAAATATCCGATGCCAAATCTGCGGTGAAGGTCTTTGTCATTCCCGCCAATGAAGCAGTGATTATAGCAAAACAGACAAAAAAACTTCTTGACAATTTTAGAAAATAATAATATAATAATAAATAGTTTGTTGACAGGTAATAGTTTTACACTATAAAGGAGAATTCATGGCAAACCCAAAAAGAAGGCATTCCACATCAAGACAAAATAAGAGAAGGGCAAACTGGAAATTATCAAACATAAATATAAGCGTATGCCCGCAATGTAAAGCGGCGAAACTTCCTCACCATGTATGCCCGAAATGCGGATTTTACGACAATGTTTCCGTAGTCAGGATAAAAGAGAAAAAATCCGAAGAAAAAAAGAAAGGTCAGGCCAGTGATAATATAAAATGAAAATAGTCGTAGATGCTATGGGCGGAGATCACGCTCCCTGTGTTGTTGTAGAAGGCGCAGTTGAAGCTGCGAAAGAGTATAAACAGGATATTATACTGATTGGCGATGAAGCCAAAATAAAACAGGAACTGAAAAAGCATAAAAATATCCACGGGCTTCCTATATCCGTAATCAATGCTACTGAAGTCGTGGGAATGGGAGAATCGGCAACGGAATCGTTCAGGAAAAAGCCGAATTCTTCCATAGTTCAGGGACTGAAGCTTTTGGCTGAAAACCGCGCTGACGGTTTTTTTTCAGCGGGACATTCCGGCGCAGTAGGCACTGCGGCGCTGTTGACCCTTAAGAGGCTTGAAGGTATTTCAAGGCCGGCATTAGCTACTATTTTTCCGACAAAAAAAGACCCGTGTGTCGTAATAGATTCAGGGGCAAACATTGATTCAAAGCCCAAAAATCTTCTCCAATTCGCCGTGATGGGATTGGTATATTCAAAATACATACTAAAGATAGAAAATCCCAAAGCAGCGCTTCTTTCAATAGGAGAAGAGGATTCCAAAGGGAATGAATTGACGCTTGAAACATTCAAACTGATGAAGGAATCCGGAATTAATTTTGCAGGAAATATTGAAGGCAGAGATGTCATAAAAGGCGATGTAAATGTGGTTGTATGCGACGGTTTTGTGGGAAATATAGTCCTGAAATTGAGCGAAGGCGTAGCCGGTTTCCTCGTATACCTTATAAAAAACGAACTGAAAAAAAATCCGATCAATTTACTCGTAGCGCCGCTGCTGAAAAATGTTTTTAGAAATGTCAGAAAAAAAGTTGATTATGATGAAATCGGCGGAGTTCCGCTGTTGGGCGTAAACGGCGTGTGCGTCATCGGCCACGGATCATCGAATTCAAAAGCAATAAAAAACGGAATTAGGGTTACCATAGAAACCGTAGAAAACAATATAAACAACCACATACAGGATGAGATAAACAGAATAGGAGTCAGAAATGGGAATTGAAATAATAGGTATTGGTTCATATCTTCCTGAACAGGTTTTAACGAATGCCGATTTGGAAAAAATCGTCGACACGACGGACGAATGGATAACACAGAGAACCGGAATAAAGGAAAGACATATTGCCGATAAAAACCAGGCGACTTCGGATTTAGCTATAAAAGCGGCAAAAAGAGCGATAAAAAAAGCAAAAATATCGCCTGAAGAAATAGACGCTATAATTGTCGGTACGGTGACGCCGGATATGTTTTTTCCGTCTACAGCGTGTTTTGTGCAGGCGGGCGTCGGCGCTTCAAACGCTGCTGCATTTGATATCAGCGCCGCTTGCTCCGGATTCATTTATGGTATCGGAATAGCGAGGGATTTTATAAGAAGCGGGACATATAAAACGGTTATGGTCATCGGGGCTGAAACACTTTCAAAAATAACTGACCGGCAGGACAGGAACATATGCGTTTTACTCGGAGACGGCGCCGGCGCTGTGATTTTGCGTAAGACAAACTCTAATAGTGAAATTATGTCGGTCCATCTTGGAGCGGACGGAAGTTATCATGACTTGCTGTTTATACCGGGCGGCGGTTCGAGAAATCCTGCCACGCACAAAACGGTGGATGATCGGCTTCATTATATGAAGATGGAAGGGAATAAGGTATTCAAACTCGCAGTTAAATCAATGGTAGATTCCGCCACAAAAGCGATACAATTGGCCGGCATCAAATGCGAGGACATAAAACTTTTTATACCCCACCAGGCAAATATACGAATTATCGAGGCGGTTGCAAAACAGATGAATGTTCCTATGGAGAAGGTATTTCTCAACATACAGAAATACGGTAATACATCCGCCGCAACCACACCCATAGCCCTTGAAGAAGCCATTTACGAAAATAAGGTAAAAAAGGGAGATATAGTGCTGCTGGTCGCTTTCGGAGGCGGACTTACTTGGGCAGCGACGGTAATAAAATTATAACTGCCTATAGCATTTTAGGAGACTACTTATGAATAAAATCGGATTAGTTTTTCCGGGTCAGGCGTCACAGTATGTCGGAATGGGAAAAGAGTTTCACGAAAAATATCCCGTTGCAAAAGAAACTTTTGATGCTGCGAACGAAATACTCGGGTACGACATCAAAAAAATTATTTTTGAAGGCCCTCTTGAGACACTTACTCAAACCAGATACACGCAACCTGCCGTTTTTGTAACATCCGTTGCTTGTTTCAAAGTTTTTACTTCCCACTTCCCTCTTCCTACTTCCCGCTGTTTCACCGCCGGTCATTCCCTCGGTGAATATTCGGCGCTGGCGGCATCGGAGGTTCTATCATTTGAGGATGCCCTAAAACTTGTAAATAAGCGGGCTGAACTGCTTCAGGCGGCATGTGAGAAGACAAAGGGAACGATGCTTGCAGTCATTGGTGTTGAAAAACAAGCGGTTGAAGAATTATGCGCCGAAGCAAGGACTGCGGGTATATGCGAAGCGGTAAACTTTAATGCTCCGGGGCAGATAATAATTTCAGGCGAAACCGCGGCAATTGAAAAAGCAAAACAGCTCGCCAAGGAAAAAAAGATAAAAGCGATTCCGCTTGCCGTTTCCGGAGCATTTCATTCACAGCTTATGAAAGAAGCGGCAGAGATGCTTGCCGGAGAAATAGGAAAATTCAGTTTCAATAAACCAAAATATCCTGTTGTATCAAATTGTGATGCAGTCATTACACGAGACGCAGATAAAATTCCGGAAAAACTTATTAAGCAGGTAGCGTCACCGGTTCTCTGGATAGATTCGGTAAACAATATGATTTCAGAAGGGTGCGACGTATTCATTGAACTCGGCCCGAAAGCAATAGTATCAGGAATGATAAAGAAAATATCGGCGCAGCCGAAGGTGTTCAATATAGAAAATGAGGCAACTTTGAACCAAGCGCTGGAGGCGTTGAAAAGCATCTAAAAGTCGCTCGGGAGCAATTTTGCCGGACACGCTCGTTAGAACTCGCTCTGCAATTTTCTTCTGAAAGTATTAAGTCGAAAATTGATGTTCCTTGCAAAATTCTCCCTTCGCTCCTCGATTCAATAGGAACTTTAAGCTGACTGGAGTTTGTTCCGATACCTATCGGGATGATTTAGAAAAGATTTTAATCTGTGTAACTACCTGCCCCGACGTTATGTCGGGGTGAATGAAATCTGTGGTAATTTATGAAACTAATTGTTAACGAGAGGTAAAAAATGTCTGAACAGAAACTTAAAGATAAAGTCGCAGTTGTCACGGGCGGGGCACAGGGGATAGGCAAGGCAATTTGCGAGCGGCTTGCCGATGAAGGGGCGAAAATAGTAGTGGTTGATGTGCAGGAAGAAGGGGCGAAAAAAGCAGCGGAAGAGATTGCCGCAGTCAAATGTGTTGAAACATCTTTCATGAAAGTTGATGTCTCATCGGCATTAGAAACCGATGAGATGATAAAGAAAATAGTTGAAAAATTCGGTAAAATTGATATACTGATTAACAATGCCGGCATAACCCGGGACAATCTCCTTATAAGAATGTCTGAAGACGAGTGGGACAAGGTTATTGACATCAACTTAAAAAGCGTTTTCAACTGTTCAAAATGCGCTGCAAGAGTCATGATGAAACAACGTTCCGGCAGGATTATCAACATTGCTTCGGTTGTCGGACTTATGGGTAACGCCGGACAGGCAAACTATTCGGCTTCAAAAGGCGGGGTAATTGCTTTAACAAAAACTATGGCAAGGGAACTCGCTTCAAGGAACATAAATGTGAACGCAATCGCTCCCGGATTTATCAGGACGGCTATGACGGACAAGTTGCCGGAGGAAGCCAGGAAGAAACTCACAGATATCATTCCTCTTTTGCGGCTCGGCGAACCACGGGATGTGGCAAATGCAGCCGCATTTTTGTGTTCGGAAGAATCATCGTACATTACCGGCGAGGTTGTTTCGGTAAACGGCGGGATGTATATGTGAAAAAACAAGTGAGTAAGTGATCAAGTGGTTAAGTGGTTAGTTTTTACTAATCACTAATCACTAATCACTAATCATTTGATTACTAACTTTTTAGGGGGTATTATTATGGCGGATGTAGAAGCAAAGGTAAAGGAAATAGTTGCGGAACAGTTGGGAGTAGATATATCAAAAGTAGTGCTGGCAGCATCGTTTATTAATGATCTCGGCGCTGACTCTCTTGACACAGTTGAACTTGTTATGGCGCTCGAAGAGGAATTTAAGCTTGAAATTCCGGATGAAGAGGCATCAAAAATTACTACCGTCGGCTTGGCAATTGATTATATAAAGGCGCACGCGAAATAATAATTAAGACAAGCGGTTAAGTGGATAAGTGGCTGTGTGGTTAGTAGTGTCATTGCGATGGCTTTAGCCCGTGGCAATTAACTATTTAATCACCTAATCACTGATTTTTTTGGGGGTAATTTATGAAAAAAAAAGTTGTAATTACTGGTTTAGGCGTGGTGTCTCCTATCGGTATCGGCAAGGAAGCATATTGGAATGCCCTGATTGAAGGGAAATCCGGTGCGGCGTTAATTTCATCTTTTGACACGACCAACTTTTCTGTAAAATTCGCATGCGAGGTGAAAAACTTCAATCCGGAGGAATACTTCGACAAAAAGAAAGCCAGAAGAATGGACAGGTTCGTCCAGTTTGCTCTTGTCGCCGCCAGAATGGCAGTTGAGGATTCAAAAATAGATTTTTCAAAAGAAAATCCGGAAAGATGCGGCGTAATAGTCGGCAGCGGAATCGGCGGATTGAAGACCATTGAGGAACAGGCAAGAGTAATGATAGAAAAAGGCGCCAACAGGATATCGCCGTTTTTCATACCTATGTTGTTAACCAATATGGCGGCAGGTGAAATAGCCATTAATTTCGGCGTTAGGGGCCCCAATTACTCTCTGTCGTCCGCATGCGCTTCTTCCACTAACTGTGTAGGCGATGCCCTGCGCTTGATGAGGTACGGCGATATGGATATCGCAATGGTCGGCGGCACGGAAGCATGTATCACCGCACTCGGACTCGGCGGATTTTGTGCGTTAAAAGCTTTATCCACGCGCAATGACGACCCGCAGAAAGCGTCAAGGCCTTTTGACGCGCAGCGTAACGGTTTTGTTATGGGCGAAGGCTCCGGGATATTGATACTGGAGACCGAAGAACATGCGAAAGCGAGAGGAGCAAAAATATACTGCGAACTCGCAGGATACGGCGCCACGGACGACGCTTATCACGTAACCGCTCCCGAGCCCAATGCCCTGGCATCTTCAAAGGGAATGGCGCTTGCAATTGAAGATGCGGAACTGAAACCCGAGGATATCGATTACGTAAATGCCCATGGAACTTCTACAGAACTAAATGATAAATCCGAAACAATGTCGATAAAAAAGGTTTTCGGCGAGCACGCAAAAAAACTTGCGGTATCTTCCACTAAATCGATGACAGGCCATCTTCTCGGCGCTGCCGGCGCTATAGAATTAATAGCCACTGCTCTGAGTATAGAAAGGGGAATGATTCTTCCCACAATAAATTATGAATT
>Ga0247841_10012408_pt1 | contig 11118 bp, 15 predicted proteins | sample LaCruzMarch2015__2_FD_192410 | JGI IMG/M metagenome (GOLD analysis project Ga0247841, IMG submission 192410) | Freshwater microbial communities from meromictic Lake La Cruz, Castile-La Mancha, Spain - LaCruzMarch2015_18m | ecosystem: Environmental > Aquatic > Freshwater > Lake | place: Spain...
GTTTTATAACCATTGTAAGAAGCAGTACATTCAACTTTTCCTATTGAGAAAAATAAAAAATTATTAACTTCAGTTAACTCATAACTAAAATGACCTTGCTCTTTTTCATTCAGTTGTATAATTTCTCGTTCAAACTTGGCTTTTGATGGATTTGCTAAAATTAATCCGAATAAGGCAAATCCAATTATTATGAACATAAAAACTTTTCTTTTCTTTTCCATAATTGAAGACTTTAAATGTATTTATTTTTTTATTTCTACTCATTTGGCTTTTCGGTTTAGCCCCGTTTTTGTTATGGTATCAGGACGCCATTTAATATTTTGTTTTAATGATAAATCTTGTCAATTTGTGTCGTAAAAAATTGTCGGTTCTCTTGTCCTCATATAGTGTCGTTTTCTTTTCTTAAACTTGCCCATTATGGGCAAGTTTAATTATAAATTTATCCATTTAAGAAGTTGCTAAATATAAAGAATTTAATTCTTCTGATTATTCCTGAAAAAAATGAAAGGTTTACAATGCTTGTAATATCTCCATTTATATTAATCATATAATCTTTTGATAATGTACTGATTTTATAAGTTGCATTTTGGAAATATTTCATTTCAAAAAGTTTATAATAATCAAAAGAATGACTACCTGAAATTTGCTTCCAAAATTCTGGTAGATTATTGTTTATTAAATCAAAGGCAAGCGTACCACTATAATGTTGTCCTTTATGCTTATCTAAAAAGATAAAACGGTCACCATAAATTTCATCAATAAAGTCTGGGTTAAACTTATCAGTTAAGACATTCCCCAGACGGTCTATCACACATACTTTTCCTTGATAATGCGCTCTAGAAAAATTATAACTTTCAATAAAACATCTTTCTTTGATTAAGAACGTATCATCAAATTGAGTTATAATTACTAGTTTACCTGATTTGTCTATACATCCCCATTTGCCATTTTTACAAACAGGGATTCTGTCATTTTTTAAAGATGCTTCAGAGGCGAAAGAGATATTGTCATAAATAATATCACAAATAAGTTGGTCATTAATATTAATAATTCCATATAAATTATTCGACATTACTCTGCGAAAACCTTGGTAATGCTCTTTATCAATAATTTTGTATTCCATAATGATTTTTAATTGCTTCATATTGCAATAACTTAAATTATTTCTTAAGATTATTAATTAATACTTTCAGATAGCAGCAAAGATAGGCAACCCGATAATAAAAAGCCAAAAAGAGTAATCTTTTAAATCTTTGAGCAGTTGACTATAATTAAAAAAAAGTATAATCCACAAATAAATAAAAACAAAACCCCATATTGCCATAGCAAGATTCATCATTACTTTTAAAATTTTAACTAATACTTCATCCATTTTCTTTTAATATATTTTCCCTTCTAATAAGGCTTTTCAGGGTACACCCCCTTTTTATTGTGGTTTTTGGACTCCACTTTTATTTTTATGTCAGTCGTAACAGTCATGAAGTGTCTCTTCTTACTATCATTGCTCTTGTCTGTCCTATGTATCGTTCTCTTTTTCAAACTTTCCATTACACCTGTTATGGGCTAGTTATCTTTTTTACAAAGCGTTTTTTCTGTAATAAAGAATATTACTTTGTGCTATTGACGCTTTTTTCTTGTCAAAGCCAGAAAATTCAAAAACAACAGAATTGTCTAGACCAGCATCACTAAAAACAATAATAAGCCTTAAGTCTTTTTTAACTTCTTCAATTTTTACTTCTTTTATAGTTTTTAGGTCAATTTTATCACATTCACAGGCACCTTCAAAAGCTTCTGGTTTGACTATTAATAAATAATTGTCTTTTATAACACCATGTAAGTCATCTGTTTTTCTTGAAATACGTGGCGAACCCCAAAGATAAGTTCCCAAGAAAAAATTAGGCAAATCATCAAATCCAGCTTTTTTTAACTCCCTTCTATTCAGCTTTTTTATTATAAAGGAAAGTATTAAAAGTCCAAGAAATATTAACAAAATTATACCAAATGTGTCTATATACATTCGGTTTTTAAATTCTTTAAAATTTACATTGTGATTCATGACAATTTTTTTAAGTTACTTCTTTGGAATTACTATAAAATTATAAAGTACGAACAGCACGCACATAATAAACCTCCGTCTCTTTTTTATTGAGAGCGTTACTGTCTTCGAAGCGTTTTGTGGATCTGTAACCTGGGGAAGACTCATAATTACTCCAATATGTTTCCCCCTTAAAATTACCCTTGCCTTTTTTATGCAACATTGAATACATTACCAAAAGCTCATCTTCAGTGGGTAATCGCCAACCATTACCTAGCTCAGCACATGCATTTTTAGCCTGTTTCCATGTCATTGGGTTTAAAAAATCATTTTGTGCAACCTGTATCTTTTTCCCTGTAATGGGATTTGTTATTGTTTCTAATTGAGCCTGTGTTTTTAAAACCCCGAGCATCATTAAAACAACAAATAATAAAACAATTCTTTTCATAATTTAATAATTAACATTATCCTACTTATATGGCTTAGTAAGTTCGCCCCCGTTTTATAAAGTGGCCGCTGGTCTCCACTTTTATTTTTAATTCATGCTTCAAATCTTCATTTTTCGATTCTTCACCACTTAGCTTGTCACACAACCCAAAAACTATGTAAATATATAAAACAAACAATTCTGTTTATCAATTTATTATTTTTTTTCTTTAATATTTTTTTCTTTTCTCAGGTCTTTCTTATTTTAATTTATAAAGGCTGTATTGGTATCCGAACCATTTATTTTATCAAAAAAGTGTATTAACGTGTAAAAACGGGAAATAGTGGGGAACAATGGAACATAACGGGGAACAATCGGGCGTAACGGGTATTAAAGGGTAATAAAGGGAAAGTGCCATTTTTTGTCATCGGTACTTTGCATTTCATTTTAAGAATTAATGGAAGCAAACACGATGAGAACAAAAAATTAACAGCGCAAACCCCCGATGTACGAAAAGTTTCAATCACTCATTATTATTGTTTCTGCTATTTTCGGCGGAACAGCCAAGGGAATAACCCGGATCCCAACATTACTCATATACATTCATTCATCTCCGGATTCATCAATAACCTTTATCGCAATCTTAAAATACCTTGCTGTAGTAATACTCACCGCAGTTATATCCGGCATTTTCGGATTCATCACAACTTTAGCCTGTAAGTATTTCTTCAATAACAGGGTTGTCCCATTCTGTAAAAATAAAAAGGAGAAAACATCATGAATGTGACAAAAACATTGCTTATCGGCGGTGGCTCAGTTATAGGAATAATTGGCATTTACAACCTGATGAAAATTAAGCGTGATTCTGTGGAAATGAAATCAAGCCTTTCCGATGTCCGGCTGCTTTCCATTGACAAAAACCTGTTTTCCGGTGGAGTTAATTTCAAAGCAGATGTGATCATTGAAAACCCGACAAAAACAAAATTTAAGATAAGCAAGCCTACGGTATTTATTACCTCAGCAGGTAGGCCGATAGCACAATCAATCCCCTCATCCGGCCAAATAGAAATTATTGGCATGGGCTCATCAACTATTCCTGACATTCAGGTCAAGGTCGGATGGGGGGCATTGATTGGCCAGGGAGCAAACCTTTTAAAAATTGTAACGAACATTTTAGCCGCCCACATGAAAGGCGACAATGAAGCATTGAAATCCCAAATAGGCAGACCTCTTGAAGTTTCATATTCAACTTACATCAATGGCAATATTGCCTATAAATCAGAACCTGTAAAGATATTATAACATGGAACTGTGGAAAAAAGGAAATATCACAACCGGTTGGCGGCAGTTGAAAGACGGCAGCCGGTTTGATAATTTATTTCCTTTAAATACTGTCAAATTTACCGATGTTGTACATATTGAAAACGGCAGTGTTGACCAGACGGTAAACCTGATGAAAAAGGTGGTTGCCGCATACATCGGCGACACTAAGAAACTTGCAAAAACTTTGCAGGGCAGCAGTGTAAGAGAAACCTGCCGGAACATCTGGAACTTTGCATATAACCATATTCAATACAAGCTTGACGCACCCTATCAGGAGCAGTTACGGACACCTGCCCGGTCATGGGCTGACAGAGAAACAGGAATTGATTGTGATTGCTTTTCAATATTTGTAAGCTCAATCCTCTCAAATCTTGGCATTCCGCACAAGTTTCGCATTACCAAGTACGCTGACAGCAGCAACCCTGATGCATGGCAACATGTGTATGTTGTAGTTCCTGACAAGGGAACAGAAATCATTATTGATTGCGTGATCAGCAAATTCGATTTTCAAAAACCTTTTAAAGCAAACAAAGATTATCCTATGAGTAAATTAAATGGAATTGATATAGCCGTTCTGTCCGGAATTGGCGAAGTGGACAGCAGCACTTATGACGACCTGTTATTGCAGGGCATTGACGGACTTGGAAGCGCCGAAGGTGACGATGCCATGAAACGCCAGCTTGTCGCTACGCTGAAAATTGCCAGAGAGAACCCTGACCTTGTCACAGCAGGCGGGGACTATGCACCGGCATTCATTGAGAAAATGCAATACCTTCTTGATAACTGGGACAACAAAGCAACACGTGATGCTGCGTTAATCAATCTCGAAAGAAACGAAGCTGCATACAACAAACAGTTCGGATTAGCCGGTAATGATGATGATGACCTGAACGGTCCGGATCCCGATGAAGAAATATTGGGGTTTATCGAAGATTTGCAAAAAGAAATTGAAATCAACGGTATATCAGGTGTTCTTGGTCGTGCCAAGAAAACCAAAAAAGAAAAGAAAGCAAAGAGAAAAGCCCGCAGACAAAGCTTTTTCAAAAAGCTGAAAACCGGAATGAAAAAAGCCGGTAAATTCTTTATGCGTTTTAACCCGGTCATGGCTCCGATCAGGGGCAGTGTCCTGGGAATAATTGCCATGAGCTTATTCGGAATTAAGAAAAGGCTTAAATGGGCATTTTCCAACGAAGCACAGCGTAAAAAGAACAATATTTCCGACAGCAAATATCAGGCTTCAAAAAGGTCGTGGGATGCTATCCGCAAGATGTGGGAAAATATCGGCGGCAAGGAAAAAGCGCTGAAGAAAGCAATACTTGTAGGAAAGAAGGGAAAACTTGACGGTTTGGATTATCTCGATGCAGTGATGGATAGCGATGACGAACCCGATTACTATACCCTTTACGGAATGATGTACAATCATTCATTAGGGAACCCGGCAGCTCTTGTAGCAGCAGCTGTACCTGTTTTGGTTTCGCTGATTGCATTGCTTAATAAACACAAATCAGCAGATGACGAACCTATTTCAGAAGATGTTCAAAATGTAAGTGAAGCTGTCCAGGATGGCGCAAATAAAATAGCAGAATACAAGGATAAAGACGAAGATAATCTGGAGGGATTAACAGGCTTAGGCTCTGTACTTGAAGATTTGGCAGATTATCATGAGCTGAAAGGCACTGACCTGGGTGATCTCGGAATAACAAAGACCGCTGCAAGGAAGAAACAGCTAAAGGCTAAATACGGTAAAAACTGGAAAAAATACTGGAAAGACGAGAAGAAATCAGCCAAAACAAAAAAGAAAACCGATAAAGCAGCCAAGAAATCAGCTAAAAAGAAGCAGAAAGCCGACATGAAATTAAAAAATGACGGTGATTTTGAAATGCCGGATGATAATGGCAATTCAATGGAAGTGGTCCCGGAAACAGGTGATGACGGTAACAATACGCCAAATCCAAACAGCGGACGTAATACCTCAAATTTTAACAGGACAAGCAAAGCCCCGGTAATGTCTAATTCCGCTAACAGATATACCGGCGACAGGTACAAAAAGCCTTTCAACATTATAACTGACTTAGTAAACCCGATAACCGATACAATTACGACACTGACAACAGGTAACTCAAGCAGTGGCGGGGGTGGCGGCGGCGGAACTAAATTACTGGTTGAAGATGATGAACAGGACGGAACCACAACCGTGAGTAAGCAAAAATCAGCCCCACAGTCCTCCGGTGGAATAATGGACTTCATAAAGAACAACCCGCTTCCGGTTGCAGGTGGCGTATTAGCAGTAGTTGGTGCCGGATACCTGTTGCTGAAAAATAAAGGGTCGAAAACAAGAAGTTTAAGTGGCGTAAAGTCACATAAGAGGCTGAAAAGCAAACCGAAAACAAGTAATAAAATAGCAGTAGTCAATTATAAATAAACCAAAAACCAATCAATTAAATGGCAAACAATTCAAAATTTTCAGCAAAGGCAGTATTGGAAGCAGGGAAAGCTCCACTGTTGATAATAGGCGGGATGGTCGCAGGAAACTTCGCCGCAAACATGCTGAACAAAGTCCTGAAGGTAGATGAAGAAGCCGACGGCGATATGTTAAAGAAAGCAATCAGCCCGGTAATCCTTATCGGAACAGGAGTAGCAGGCGCTATGCTGCTCAAAAATGAAAATATGAAACTTGTTTCAGCAGGTGTTGCCGGAGCAGGCTTGGTAAAAGGAGTTAAAGTATTCCTTAAAAAAGACCTGTTCAATCTGGGAACCCTTGATGAAGACATTATCAATGGCCTGAATGAAGAAGTACATCTCGCTATTGAGCCTTACCGTCCCGATTTGCCCGCAATAGAAGGCCAGCAACGTGCTTATGTAGCCGTTGAAGATGCCGATACAGTAGAAGGGCTTGATGCTTATCAGGAAGTAGAATTTATTGACTAAACCAAAAATCGAAATTACAAACAATTAAATCAAAACCCAATTATGGAAAACGAAGTAGATGTTATCAATGGATTAGGAGCCGCAGAATTTCAGGAATTTATCAGTGGATTGGATGCAGCCCAATTACGCAAGCTCGTTTCTCAACAGAAAAGAGCAGCAAAATTGCCCTCAGGTGTTACCAAAGGGAGCAGCCGTGATGAATTTATCAAGAAGTTAGCCCTTCTCGATCCCCAACTGCAAGGCGAGCTTAAAAACGGCTCAAAAAGGCTTGCAGATGTCGAACTGTACGTTGTAAAAAGCGTATCAGGCGGAATTCAATCAAAAATTCTTACCGATGACGATACAAAAGTTATCGGTATAGGGAATTTCAGCAGGGCAATGCTTGAAAAAGGCAATGTTCTCATGCTTGACACTATCATCCTGTTAGGTGGGGCAAACTCATCTTTAACCGATCCCGGCGATGTCAGTTTCGGTATTATCGAAAGTAAGGTCCGTAACGGTGAATTTACCTTTGAAGCTAATGGAACACAGGTTGTTCCCATCACAGCTCTGGAAGCATTCAACACCACGAACCTGAACCAGCGTATCGGTTCATTCAGGCTCGACAACCCGGTGCTTATACACAGCCAGGTTGCAATGAAATTTCAGGCTGACTGGAAAACTCCTGCAACCACGAATTACTGGCTGAAACTCATCCTGAAGGGAACGATGCTGTATAAAAAATAGTAAATAGCCCGTGTCCCGCTATTCACCCGAAAGCCTGCCTGCAAAAGCAGGTGGGCTTTTTTCTAAAAACTAAAATCAGAAAGGTAGTAAAACTATGCATAATTTAAAATATCAACGGATAACTGTAATCATTCCAAGTAAAGGAGCTTCAACCAAGTTTTCGGCGAGCACTGATAAACTGTATGAATACGTTACAGGCGTACTTTTAAGTCTGCCATACGATAACAGTTATTTCGGGACGGCAATACAACTGAAAATTGCAGGCGAAGAAATCTTCCCTGAATATTTTGAAGCTAAAATTCTCGGTGTTTCACAAGACGTACCTCCTGATGACCGATTTTATACCGGAAGCGAAAATAACAAGATGATGGAGCCTGCTTCCGGGTCATTAATCGAAGGTATGTTATCAGACGGCGGTGCAGATACCAATGTTGTTTTTCCTTACACAGCTATTCTGTTAATGAGGATAGAAAACATTCATGAGAAAAAAGAGCCTGTAAAGAAAGAACTACAAGAGGTTAAATAGCTTTAAAATGGAACGTATCAGTTGGGTTATCATACAAACCGAAGTAACTACGCAGAACCAGATCATCGAAATTGACCGGAAGCTGCCCCCGCACCTGTTAAGGTGTGAGGGTATATTCCTGTCGGTAGTGGATTATCTGGAAACTGCTAAGCCTTTGGTTAATCATGTCGGGCATTTAAAATCATTATCGCTGAACTCCCGCAAGTTTGTACCGTTTTCACAGCATGTAGGTTACAACAAAAATAATGCGGTATCGAAAGCACGAAGACTTGAGTTTGCAACGCTTGATATTATTGACGACAATTCACAGCTCTATGCCCTTTATCAGGATGCAGGAACAGCTTTGGATGATGCTGATACGTTTCTACCATACAAACTGAATATATACTTAAAGTGCATTAAGAATGATTGATGTAACCGCTTATATAAAGTTGTACATGAATAACCGGGGGTATGAGCATTATACGATACAGCCGGAAGAAGTGTATAAAAACAGCGAAGATGACAAAACCCGTGTTATCAATGCCGATAATGAATTTTATTTTTTAATGTCGGACAGGATTGAAGCCGAAACGGTGATTGACTGCGATACGAATGTATATGTTTACAGGCAAAGCAACAATGACTACCGGAACAGTTATTCCGCACAAGTTTTTACCGGACAGATAACTATCACCATGCCTGAAAAGCCGGATGCACAGATTATTGAATTTTTAAGGGTTATACCTGTAATTAAAACAGCTTAATAATATGATTAATAAACGCTTGGATATTTATTTGAAAAACGCATTAGCAAAGGGTAACAAATTGATTAAATCCGGTTGCCCTAATCTCACTTACTCAGCAAAAATTGCTTACTCCAGTGGAGAGAAAGAAAGTATTGATGATGATGTAATAAGTGAATTGAGAACAACCATTTCAGGCAGGATTTCCGGGTATGAGGTTAAGAAAATTGAAATAATCTTTAAAAACGAAGGCAAAAAGATTAAAAGCTATGTGCCATACCTTGAAGTAGAAGAAGTTGAAGAAAAGAAACCACAGGGTTATTCAGGGTTTAACGGCACTGATGATATTCTGGGACAAATAGAAATAAGGGCAACAGAAGTAGCTGAAAGAAGAATGAAAGAGATGCTTACCGAGCAAAAATACAAGCAGCTCGAGATTGACAATGCCGAATTAAAGCAAAAAAATACTTTGCTGCAAGCCGAAAAGGAAAAACTAAGCGGCGAATTGGAAACAGCAACAGCAACGACAGCACAGATAAAGTTATGGGGCGGAATGTTGGGACAAATTGGGGCGACAAGATTAGGCGCTAAGCTGGATAACCTTGCAGGCTTGTTCGGCGATGAAGAACAGCCGATTGATAACCAGTTACCGGAAACCTCGCAAAGAGCTGTTAATGATCCTGACCTTGAAGAAGATGAAACAGCAATGGATACAAAAAGGTCAAGCGCCTTGAAACGAATAAACAAATTCATGATAAGCCTTACCCCGGTTGACCTTTCATCAATGTATGATTTGCTGATATACATTCAACCTGACACAACACTGATAAGGAAATGTATTGATTTCGTAAAGCCTAAGAAGAAAGGAAAACCCGATGCCTGATTATAAATTCAAATGCGATACAATACCGGGTAAATGCTTCAATGTGCAGGCAGAGAATCAGGATGAAGCATTAAAAAAGGTGGTGGGGGCAATAAAGGTTATGCGAACGGCCTGTAGTCAAATGTCAGTAAAAGAATTTTATGAGTTTGCATTAAAAATCGAAGCTAATCCAAACAAGGTTAAGCTTGCTAAAAACTTCATATAATGATTAAGAAAAAGGGAAAAATAAAAGTTAAGAAAAGTTTAAAAGGGCTTGGCAATCCATTAGTAGTTGCAGCAGCTGCACAGAAAGCACAGCAAGTAATTATAAAAAACAAGAAACCTATTATTATCGGAGTACTGGGACTGGCAGCAGTTATTGGCGGTGGGGCAATCATCAAATCCATTCAGCGCAAAAAGGCTCAGGAGAGTTCTGAAGCAGGTGATGCTTATGCCGTTTATTCCATTATTGAACACAAGTTACCATTTTCTGTCCTTGATATTATCCGCAAACCGCAGGAAATGCTTATGCAAATAATATCACCGATTCAGGTGGTCAAGTCATTATACAATAAAGTATTTGATACTGAGGAAAAGATGTATGATGAGCTTGTAAAAATAAAACCTGTCAGCATTCTTGATATGCAGAAAGCCTACCATGGTTTATTCAGCAGGGACATGATGGAAGATTTAACACAAACCATTGGTGTAGAATACTATCAAAAACTAACATCTTCATGGTCGGTTACGGACAAAAAGGCAATGTTGCAACGAAATAACTATACAACAGATGGTAATAAGATAACAGTTATTGATCCAGAAAGCAACAAAGAAGTTACCTACCAGTCCGGATGGAATCCTGATCTTGAAAATGTGTATGCTGTGACTAATTCGGCAGCTAAAATTCATGTTGTAAACCTTGCCAACGGCAAATTGATACTTACACCTTATCAGGTGAAGACAAACAGGTACTTAGGAAAAACACAGGGATATACTATCGCTACATCTGTAATAAGAGGTGGGACTGTATTCTTCAGCAGCAATAATGAAAAGAGTGTTTACCTGTATAGCGGACAGCAATGGCTTGTGGCTCCGGTCAAGAATCTGAGGTTTTTCGCCAATAAATCTGAATTTTCACAATACTGTACAAAAAATAAAACATTAAAAGCCGAACTACGATGAACTATATTTTAGAATTTGTAAAGAAATGCTACCCTTTAGCCGTAGCAGCCGGAACCAAGTACAACCTCAACCCGTTGGTTATACTTGCGCAATTATCTCTTGAGAGTGACTGGGGCAGGAGCTATTCAGCAAGGATAAGAAAAAACTTTGCCGGAATCACTGCAACAAAGAACTCAAAACCTAATGCGTATTGGAGTGGTAAATCAAGCCCGTCAACGACAAACCCGCAGTTAACATTCAGGATATACGACACACCGCAGGACAGTTTTATGGACTTTGCCCGGTTAATCAGCTCAAATTATAAATCAGCGGCAGGAAGCAGTTATAACATTGAGGAATACGCCCGGAGGATTTCAATAAGCCCTTACATCGCTGAAAGCAATG
>Ga0247841_10012409_pt1 | contig 11117 bp, 5 predicted proteins | sample LaCruzMarch2015__2_FD_192410 | JGI IMG/M metagenome (GOLD analysis project Ga0247841, IMG submission 192410) | Freshwater microbial communities from meromictic Lake La Cruz, Castile-La Mancha, Spain - LaCruzMarch2015_18m | ecosystem: Environmental > Aquatic > Freshwater > Lake | place: Spain...
GACAGTATTTCACGCCGCGTTACGTGATCGATATGTGCGTCAAGATGCTTAACCCTCAGCCTCATGAGACGATGATTGATACCGCAGCTGGAAGCTCAGGGTTCCCTGTTCATACGATCTTCCATGTTTGGAAGGAGATGCAACTTGCAGCTAACAAGCCAGTCAGTCACCTTTTTACTGCTGTGAAGAAGGGTCATGAGGAGACGGAGTATGTGCAAAATAAGGTTTTCGCCATCGATTTTGATGAGAAGGCTGTCCGAGTGGCGCGTACCCTCAATTTGATTGCTGGTGATGGTCATACCAACGTCATGCACCTCAATACACTGGACTACGGTCGCTGGAAATCAGCTACAAGTGAAGAGGCGTGGACTGACACATACAATGAGGGATTCAAAAAACTAAAAAAGATTGGCGAGTCTGCCAATACCTTCAAGTATTTCTATTTCGACGTTCTTATGGCCAATCCTCCCTTTGCCGGAGAGGTCAAAGAGGGGCAGATGCTATCCCTTTATACATTGGGTCTAAAGGATGGCAAGACGCAGAAAAGTGTCAGTCGGGACATTCTTTTTATTGAGCGCAATCTTGACTTCCTTGCGCCTGGCGGGCGAATGGCGATCGTGCTTCCGCAAGGCCGTTTCAACAACAGCACAGACCGCTATATTAGAGACTTCATCGCCAAGCGGTGTCGCATTCTTGCCGTTGTCGGACTCCACGGCAATACATTTAAACCCCATACTGGGACCAAGACGAGCGTCCTGTTTGTTCAAAAATGGGATCCCAAGCTCTGTCCGCAACGCGACGATTACCCCATCTTCTTTGCGACCCAGCAACTTTCTGGCAAGGATACCAGCGGCGATAAGCTTTATTGGACCTCAGACAAGCAGTCGACCACGACAGACCCCAAGCGCGCATTATGCGATAAGTATGGGCACCCGGTTGTCTATCATGACCTTCTGAATACGGTCAACTACAACTGGAATTCCAAGTCCAAGAAGAACGAAGTCGATTCCATCACGCCCGATGGTATTGCCGAGGCCTTTATAGAGTTTGCCGCACGGGAAAAACTCAGTTTTTTTTGACAAGCCTCTTTGATAAAGCCCATTATCAGGCATTATTAAAGAGGCTGGAAATAAGTGAGGTTGATCTGGCTTTATTAGATGGGGATATGCGTGTTGATGCTGAATTTTTTAGGCAGAGGTTTTTGAGGGATGATTTTTGCCTTGATAGGTTCAGTCGCCATTTAATTGGAGAAATTGCATTTGTGACCGACGGGCAACATGGGTATTTTGAAACGGATCAGAATTCACCTATTCATATGGTTGTTGCACGAAATGTAAAGAATTGGTTTGTAGATATTAAGAACGCTGAACCGTTGGCAAAGTGGGTAGATGACAACAATCAAAGATCATCATTGCAAGAAAATGACGTTATTGTTGCAACTCGTGGTACCGTAGGATGTTGCGCGATTGTGGGAGCCGACGTTCTCCCTGCCAATATCAACCAGGATGTGGCACGTGTGAAAATACAAGATAATCGTTTTCTGCCTGAGTACTTAATTGCGTATCTTAATTCGTCCTTTGGTCAGGATTGGTTGCTTCGAAACCAGACAGGTATGGTTCAGCAGGGAGTTCCATTACAAAAACTTCGTTCTATGCCAATCCCATTGTTAGCGGAAAAATTTCAGACAAATGTTAAGGCGGTTCTCAAAAATGCGCGTAATAAGTTGGCCGAGTCAGCATCTGCGATGAAGTTGGCCGAGTCTATTCTTCTTGCCGAATTAGGACTCTTGAATTGGAAGCCACCCACTCGGACTGTAACGCAAAAGAATCTTTGTGAGTTTTATACAAGTGGCCGCCTGGATGCCGAGTACTATCAGCCCAAGTATGATGAACTTCAGGCCATTATAGAAAAAAATGCGAAAACGATCTGCTTGATTTCGGAAATTCAAGAATTCAATGCTAGAGGTTTGCAGCCAATATATGATCAGGATGGGCCATTGGACGTTATTAACAGTAAACACATTCTTGATGATGGACTCGACTACGACAATTTTGAAAAGACATCCATTAACAACTGGGAAGAGCAGCAGAAGGCTCAGGTATTTCGCAATGATATTCTTATTTATACTACAGGCGCGAACATCGGACGAACCGCGATTTATTTGAGTGATAAGCAGGCTTTAGCAAGTAATCATGTAAATATTCTGCGTGTAAAAGCCAAGGATAAGATTTACGTGGCTTTTGTGCTCAATTCCCTGATTGGGCGACTTCAAACAGAAAAGCTAAGTGCTGGATCAGCCCAGCAAGAGCTTTACCCAAAAGATGTAGCGCAATTTTATGTGCCATTTATATCCGAGGAGAAGCAAGCGGAAATATCTAAAAAGATTTTAGAGAGTTTCGCCTTGCGAGCCCAGAGCCAGGAACTGCTGGAACTTGCCAAGCGTGCAGTGGAGGTTGCCATTGAGTCAGGAGAGGATTCCGCATTGGCGATGTTGAAATCTTTTTGAATAATGGGTTAGGAGATTTGGGTCATGGATGAAAATAATTGTTTAAATATTTACTGCGATGAGAGTTGTCATTTGTTATCAGATACGGGGCCTATGGCTCTTGGTGCCATCTGCGTCCCAGCATCAACTGTCTATCGGCATTGCGTGAAGATTCGGGAGTTGAAGCGTGCAATGGGGGTTTCCCCTCGTTGTGAGTTAAAGTGGTCGGGTGTTTCACCCGCCAAACTCGAGCTTTATGAAGCTATTATTCGTTATTTCTTTTCACAGCCTGAATTGAGATTTCGAGCTGTTGTCATACCTTCAAAGGGGGAATTGGATCATGCTCAGTTTGCTCAAACCCATGATGAATGGTATTACAAAATGTATTTTGTTCTGCTTGAGCACTTGATTGACACAGCCCGTCCTAATCAAATATATTTAGACATTAAGGATACGTGCGGGAAGAAGAAGGTTAAAAAACTACATGATGTTCTGTGCAATAACGAATATGACTTTAATCGTGAACGGATTTCAAGGGTGCAGGTTATTCGCTCACATGAAGTTGAGCTGATGTCGATTGTGGATATTTTGATTGGTGCGTTGACCTATCAGTTCCGACGATTAAAGACGAGTGTGGCAAAAGTACGGCTGATTGAACTTATTAAACAGGAGAGCGGGTTGATGTTGCTGCATTCGTCACTCGTCTCAGAGCAAAAATTTAACCTTCTTGTGTGGCAGCCAAGGAAGGGTGGAGGTGTTTTGAAATGAGCACTCCTGTTTGGTTGCCCCCGCTTGTTTTATTCAACGACTATGGCAATAAGGAACTTTTTTATAATGCACTGTACGAGATCTACCTTAATGATTTTATCAGAACAATTCCATTAATTAAGGGGAGGCCTCTGCGTCAGCGAAGAGAGCCAAGGCTAGAGGGGAAGGACAAGGGGTTTTGGCACATCTGCGGTGAAGATGATATGCAAAACACATCCGGAACTTTTAGACGACACGAGCGTATCCGTTGGCCGAAAGCGGTTTTGCTAAACCGAAACGATCTTGACTTTGTCAAGGTTTGGGGGGAAGCTGATTGTCCAGGGGCACAGGGAAACATCCGTTTTCATTTTTGGTTCAACGATGAATACCTCGTGGTCATCGAAAAACGTAGCGGGTATTTTTTGTTGATTACCGCATATTGTACGGATTATCATCGAAAAAGGGGTGCTCTTGAGGGAAAATATCAAGCTAATTGCGGAGCGTATACCCTGTAAAAAGCGGATGCCGCTTTGGGAACTAAATCCCGCTGCGGCATCGGAAACTCCTTCCACAACATGGTGGATGAGATGGTTATACTTTAGCACTTCTCTGCCTGTGGGCTCAATCCTAAAATTAAAATTATTTAAAATTATTAAAAAATAATAATTCTTCTTATATTGTTGGAGGGCACGGTTACACCCGTGCCGCGGTCGGGGTGTAACCCGCCCCTCCAACATGTTTTAAACTTCATGACTCCACGGTAGGTTCAACCGTGTGGCGTTCACTTTAGGTCGAAACGGTCGAGGTTCATGACTTTGACCCAGGCGGCGACAAAGTCTTTCACGAACTTATCCTGGCCATCCTTACAGGCATAGACTTCAGCCAATGCTCGAAGCTGGGAGTTGGAGCCAAAAACAAGGTCAGCTCGCGTGGCCGTCCACTTGACTTTACCCGTTTTACGATCGCTTCCCTCAAAGAGATCCTTGTCCTTTGTGATCGGCTTCCAGGTTGTGTCCATATCGAGTAGGTTCACGAAGAAGTCATTCGTCAGCATTCCTGGGCGATCCGTGAAGACCCCATGCTTGGAGCCCCCGACATTCGTATCGAGCATCCGAAGTCCGCCAATCAAGACCGTCATTTCCGGCGCGGTCAGCGTTAATAGCTGAGCCTTGTCAACGAGCATCTCTTCTGCCTGTACCGCGTATTTTTTCTTCTGGAAGTTCCGGAAACCGTCGGCAAGAGGTTCGAGGACAGCAAAGGAGGCTGCATCGGTCTGTTCCTGTGACGCATCTGTGCGACCAGGGGAGAAGGGCACTGTTATCGTTTTGCCAGCCTTCTTAATGGCTTGCTCGACACTTGCGCAACCGCCTAGGACAATCAGGTCAGCAAGTGACACCTTCTTTCCTCCGGTCTGTTGGCTGTTAAAGTCCTTCTGGACGTTTTCTAAGATTTGCAGAACCTTTGCAAGTTTAGCAGGCTCGTTCGCGGCCCACTCCTTCTGCGGGGCCAGACGGATGCGTGCTCCATTCGCCCCGCCGCGTTTATCAGATCCGCGGAACGAGGAGGCAGATGTCCAGGCCGTGGAGACCAGCTCCTGGTTCGACAGGCCGGAGGCGAGGATGTTGGCCTTGAGATCAGCGATATCCTTAGCGTTGACCAAGGGGTGATTGACTGAAGGAACAGGATCCTGCCAGATCAGTACTTCTTTGGGGACCTCTGACCCGAGATAACGTATGCGGGGGCCCATGTCACGATGCGTGAGCTTGAACCATGCACGCCCGAAAGCATCCTCAAAGGCTTTCGGGTTTTCAAGGAAGCGGCGGGAGATCTTTTCGTACACAGGATCGAAGCGTAAGGCGAGGTCGGTGGTGAGCATGGCTGGTGCAAGGCGTTTGTTTGCGTCGTGTGCATCCGGCACCGTGTTTACACCCTTGCCTCCCTTGGGTGTCCACTGCTGCGCGCCGGCTGGACTCTTCGTCAGTTCCCACTCGTAAGCGAAAAGATTTTCAAAGAAGGAATTACTCCATTTTGTCGGTGTTGTGGTCCAGGTGACTTCCAGTCCGCTGGTGATGGTGTCAGGTCCTTTGCCACTGCGGAAGGAGCTCATCCAGCCCAAACCCTGTTCCTCGATAGGGGCTGCTTCCGGTTCCGGGCCGACATGGGACGCCGGGCCAGCTCCATGACATTTGCCAAAGGTGTGTCCGCCGGCGATCAGAGCAACCGTCTCTTCGTCATTCATAGCCATGCGTGCAAAGACATCACGGATATCTTTGGCTGCGGCAACCGGGTCTGGTTTTCCATTGGGTCCTTCGGGGTTCACGTAGATCAGTCCCATCTGGACAGCGGCGAGGGGGTTCTCAAGGTTGCGGTCACCTGAGTAGCGCGTGTCGCCAAGCCACGTGCGCTCAGCTCCCCAGTTGATATCATTCTGGGGTTCCCAGACATCTTCGCGTCCCCCCGCAAAGCCAAAGGTCTTGAACCCCATGGATTCGAGGGATACGTTACCGGCAAGGATCATAAGATCAGCCCAAGAGAGACTCTTGCCATACTTCTGCTTGATCGGCCAGAGGAGACGGCGTGCCTTGTCGAGGTTTGCGTTGTCTGGCCAACTGTTAAGCGGCGCAAACCGTTGGGTGCCATAACCTGCTCCACCACGTCCGTCACTGATGCGATAGGTGCCAGCGCTGTGCCACGCCATCCTAATGAAAAATGGCCCATAGTGTCCATAGTCCGCAGGCCACCACGCCTGTGAATCGGTCATCATCTTTGTGAGATCCTGCTTTACAGCTTTCAGATCAAGTTTTTTGAATTCGGTGGCATAATTGAAATCCTTGCCCATCGGATTACCCTTGACTGAGTTCTGGTGAAGAATATCAAGGTTTAGCTGATTCGGCCACCAATCACGGTTCGAGGTTCCTACGCCAGCCTTCGGTGTGCGTGTCATGCCGGTCACAGGACACTTGGCAGGCTCAGGTGCAACGCCTTTGTCGGTGGTACAGGCGGTGAGGCATACAAGGGTGGCCATTGAAAACGTAAGGAGAACAGAAGAGCGTCTTACGCTACGGTTTAAGGCAAGGAATCCTTTATCAGGGTGATTGGTCGTGAAGGTTCTCTGATTGCTCATGACTAGTCTCCTTTTCAATGCACAGTTGATATTTAAATTTGATGCTAGTCCTTTTTTTATCCGATGGCAAGTTGAAAGTGGAAGTAGCTAGGTTTAGATTTGAGGCCTAGGCTATAACTTCAGGTATTAGGGGCATGAGCCTGCCCACCGTAGCCGTATCCGCGTAGGCGGGTACCGGCCTTGGGAAAGGCGGTGTTTCAATATCACGGCACTACAGAACGCACTACAGCGAGTTGACGTATTCGGCAAGGTCGTTGACCTCTTTATTGGAGAGGTCTTTGGTGTTGCCGTGCTTATTGTTGCTGTTGTCAGTGGTGATGACAGTCTGCATAGATAGGGCGCGGCCGTCGTACATATAGGGCGCGGTCCGCCATACCTCGATCAAGATGGGCGTGTGGAAGGCTCGATTACGTTCATTATCCGACCCCAGACCCAGGATGTACGGCTTTTTATCGCCATAATAGGGTGGCGTGTGACATTTGATGCACTCAGCCTTGCCTTCGAAAATCACTTTGCCACGCACGGCAGATGCGGTAAGGGAACCATCGGGATTGCGATAAGGGCTGAGTTCAGGTTCAAGCGATTTGATATAGGCGTTGACCGTATCGAGATAGAAGGGGGTCACGGCTTGGAACTGGATCATGGTGAAACCCTTTTCAACCGCGATTTCGGCGGATGCCCGGATCCCCGTGATCATGACTGGTGAGGTCCTGTGGGCGTAGAGCATGCTGCGGGACTGTTTGGGGTTCCCGATGCCATCATTCAGCAAATCCCAGTTGGTGCCGTCTGAACGGGTGTCGGGATGGCAACTTGCGCAACTCTGCCATTGCTGGTAACAGAGTGTGGCGTCATTGAAGATCCGTTCGCCATGACGCACAAGGTCAGGCTCTTTGGGTTGCTCGACCAGCGGGAGCGGCACGACACCGCCTGGGCCGTCATCCCACATTTGGACGACAGCGAGATTGTCCGAGAAGCGGTTCGCGCAATAGACGCGATCCCCAGAGGCGACCACTGCGCGAGGACCGATACATTTTTCAATGGGTAATCGTGTCTTTGCGCCATACAAGAAGGAGAGGTTGTTGACGACCTCCTTCGGGCTCGCGCAGGTAGCAAGGCGTTTCAAAAACTCAGCGACAGGGATCACGAGTATTTCGTGGATGCCGGAGGCAGTGATACAGAGCCACTTGCCATCAGGGGTGATGGTGCAACCCCAGGGGTTGGCTGCGCCACGCGTGGTGTCATCCAGTAATGCCGTGTTCAGGTAAGCGCATTTTTCGACATCTAAAACTGAGATCGCGCTGGTGTTAATCCAGCCTCGATCAAGGTGAGTCGTGGGAACGGTGAAACGTCCAATGGTATGGGTGACAAAACAATATTTTCCGTCTGGGCTCATCACTGCATCCCGAATGGCGAACGAGCCGGAGGGAAGATCGAGCTTTGCCTTTTGTTTGAAGGTCTTTGCGTCATAGACGGAGACGGAGGTGAAGACATTTGAGCGATTGGCCTCCATCAGGGGCAGGTGGTTGAAAACCCAAAGCGTCTGTTCATCCTTGGACAGACACAACGTCACGGGTTCGCGAATGGCCTTTGCGGAACGTAAGATTTTTCCTGTCTTGATATCTAGTTCATGGAAATCAGGCTGGTCTGTACGGGCATAACGATTACAGTAGAAGAGCCGCTTGCCATCTTGTGTGACACGCGGAGACATTGGTGTATGCCCTGCAGGAAAAGACCGCAATGCATTCCCTGTCTTCAAATCTATTTCCTGGAGGGTGCCATAGCTGGTACCGCCCGTGAGATAGAGTCGTTGCTCGTCCGGGGAGAGGGCGAATTGGTGGGTATTGGTGAGGGCATGGCGCGCCGTGACCTTCTCTGTTGCTGTGTCGAAAACCATTACTTCGCCTGCGGTCTGGCAGGCGACATAGAGGGTCTTTCCATCTCTTGTTACCGCGAGATCGGACGGCGAGAGGTAGTTCGGCTCAGCTGCAAAGGCGGCGAGTGAACAGCAGCTCACGACGAACGTCGAACGTCCAACGCTCAACGTCCAACGTCCAATTTTAAATAAGGCAACAACGCAATAAGGCAATAACGCAATTCTTGAAGTTATTGGCAATCCTGCCATATTATACCTCGATGACAACACGGAACCCGACATTGAAGACGCCCTGCCACGGTGCATAGCCTAGACGATAGCTGGCTGTTGCACGATAGGGGCGATCAAAGAAGGAACCGCCGCGGACCGTCTTCCGATCTTGGGGAGAGAGGGTGTCACTCTTTCCAGCCTTGTGCGGATAGCGAATGTAATCGCTTCGTGTCCATTCAGCAACGTTACCATGCATATCATAGAGTCCCCAGGCGTTCGGCTTATACTGCTTGGTGCCGGTCACAAGGAACTGGGAGTCATTAAACGTTGAGATGCGCGGAATGAAGTCAAGGGTGCGGTTTCCTACATTCTTCGAATTAAAGGTCGGATTGACTCCAGTGACTGCAAACTTCTCAATGGATTTATCAGCAAGGTTTGCATAAGGGCTGAAATCAGAGGTCTTATCACCAAAGGACATATCCTTGTCGCTTCCTGCGCGGCAAGCCCATTCCCACTGCGTTTCCGTGGGAAGCGCCACCTTCATGCTCGTCTTTTTGCCCAGCCATGAGCAGAAGGCTTGAGCATCTTGCCAGGTCATGCGGACAGCAGGCTGCTCGACGTAGTTTGCATAGTAACCCAGACGCACATGATCTTTCCACTGCTGGTCAAAGACACTCGCGTTGTGGTCAGGCTTGAAGGCAAAGAAGGCAGCGTTGTTGATTTCACTTTCCGACATCCAGAAAGGCTTGTCGATCTTGATCGTGTGCCGAGGCTGTTCAATTGCTGTTTCAGTATCACTGCCCATGATAAACTCGCCTGCAGGGATGCGGACAAACGTGATGCTGACGCCTTCAGCCACCTCAATCGTCTTCTTTTCCGTACCTAGCTTCTTTTGCAGTTCTTGCGCTACTGCCTCTGAGAAGGGCCAGTTGGCCGCCGAGACATCAACAGGCGGTTGGCGTTCTTCACTCTTCTCCTGTGCAACTTTGACGGGGTGTGGGGTGGGTGAAACGTATTCGCGATTTTCGTCTTCACTTGCGCCCGCATATTTTTCACGTGATGTGGCAGCCTTATCTGCAATCGTTGAAGCCCACGATCCTTTATCGCCTGTGCTTGCATAGACCGTAGACCAGCTTCCGTAGTATGGGACATTCAAGTCAATCCACATGTTGAGGCGACGCAGGGAATCCTCATCAAGCTTGATGCCATAATGCCCTTTTTCCAGAAGCTGAATACCTTCGGATGTTGAGGCATGGAATTCGTAAGGGATACCCATGATGCCGTTGCTCTCCGGCCCCGGACGGCGGAAGTAACGATGGAGGGCATGATACGCATTGCTGAAATTGTCGGAAGGACTCTTTGATGCAAGGCTGGTATCCTTGAAGTTGGGCTTCTTGGGATCTGTTCCGTCATGGCAACGGACACAGTAACCATCCAAGATGGGCTGGATCTCATTGATAAACGAGAATCCTTCCACGGGTGTACGATAGGGGGTAAGCCGTTGGGGCTCCTTTAATGAAGCCATGGTCTTGCTGGTGACGGGCGGCTCATTCGGGGGCTCATGGCAACCGACGCAGGAGAGATCCTCACCTGGCATCGCCACCAGCCAACTGCGGAAGAGTTGGATAGCACGGCCTTGTTTGTCGAGAGGCTGGATGGAGATCGTTGTGTTTGCCGGGATCTTAAACATGGCGGACCCGTCTTTTTCGACCTTCACGTGACCGAGCACGCGTTTGCAGTCCCAGCCACTCTCTACACCCAGATGATGGTGGTTGCCCGTCCTGTAGTAGCCATACACATATGTGAATACGCGAAGCGAGTCCACTTCGCCGACAGGGACATTCTTCAGGCCAGGCCCACGATAGATGTTCTGGATATAACAGACAGCTTCTTTGTCTTGGAGGTTGACTCGCTCAGGGATGGCCGGCGGGCGCTCACGCTTCTGCAAAACGTAAGGTTCTGTCATCACCTTATACTGCCCCATGTCTTCAGGTTGCACGGGTACGAAATTGTCAAACGTGTCTACGAGATAGAGACGATAGGGGCTGTTGGGGGTGACTTGTGCGACAACCAGATAGTAGTTTGCGTTAATGGGATAGGGTTGGATACATTGCGGGTAGACACCATTGGCCAGGCTATCCAGGTCCAGAGCCATTTCAGGATAGATGGAACGTAACTGAGCATAGCACTTGTTGAAGAAATCATTGTTCAGCTCGTGGTAATCTTTCCCCTTTGAATCCGATGCCATGTTCTTGGCGATGAGGGAATCAACATCTTTCTGAAGATTTGGAAATTGAACGAGCAGTTCCTTCTTAACTTTGGGGTACAACTGGTCAACCGTCACATGGGTCACCTTTTTGCCGTACCCAGGAATGTGCTGCACCACGCCATCGGCATGGGCATATCCCTTGTTTGTGTCAAAAACTGTCATCTTGCCGGTTCCCGCGACGCCGTGGTGACCCGAGACGATCGCTACAAATTGGCCAGCCTGTCCAGGAATGGGGCGTGCATTGAACATGGCGTTTGGCCAGAGGCTCTGTGAGCCATAGATAGATCGTTGGTTGGAGCCGTCAGGATTCATGCTCATCATGATACGTGTATAGTAATGCATGATATCTGTGTACTCCCAGCGAAGGTACATCACTTTGCCATCTGCCAAGACTGTTGGATACCAATCG
>Ga0247841_10012410_pt1 | contig 11117 bp, 5 predicted proteins | sample LaCruzMarch2015__2_FD_192410 | JGI IMG/M metagenome (GOLD analysis project Ga0247841, IMG submission 192410) | Freshwater microbial communities from meromictic Lake La Cruz, Castile-La Mancha, Spain - LaCruzMarch2015_18m | ecosystem: Environmental > Aquatic > Freshwater > Lake | place: Spain...
CTCGTTCCAGCAGGAATTGTGGATTCTGCACATTTATGCAAACCGCCGCACGCCACAAGGTGCATTTGGTTATAATATGAATGCAGCCACTTTTTCAAGTACCTTTATGCGTGAGGCAAGCCGTCGCCGTGCCGCGCCCGGTTCCGGCGATTGGCATATGCTGTTGCTCCCCACCGATCCGCCGCGGCGTATGCGCGGCAACTTTAGCGCGAAGCACCATCCCCGCGCGGAGTGCGTGGCGTACGGGCAGAAGTGCTCCGTGTTCGGCATGCGGTATTCGGTGGGAAAAAAACAGATGCGGAATCGCGATGCGGAGGTCGTTCCTGTCCTGCTGGTGGCGGGGCCGACCCAAGGCCAGCAGCAGCCCGCCGGCCAGCGCGCCGCATGGTTGCACCAAAAAAACATTTGCGGCAAATGTTTTTCCTCCAACCGCGAGGATGCGTTCTGTTTCGGTTGACTTTTGCGTGCGGAATAGCTATACTATGCAACTGTTTTTTTTGCGCCTCATGCCGGGGTAGCTCAGTTGGTAGAGCAACGGACTGAAAATCCGTGTGTCGACAGTTCAATTCTGTCTCCCGGCACCACCTCTTTTCCCAGTGAAACAGGTCGGCGGGTCAATGTCATACCGTTGCCGTCGGCTGCAAACATGCATCAAACAGGAATTTACCAGGAACTTCGACCCCCAACGCTGCGCCGGTCGTTTCTACAGCGGCACCACCGGCACCCGCACCCAAGCCGCCGGCATAGAAATCGCGCAAGTCCAGCGTGAATCCAACCTGCGCGACGCGGCAATGCGCCCGGCCCAGCAATCGGTCGAGGCGGCAGCCGATACCCCGGACAATATCCACGCAGCCCGGCGCAGATTGGAGAAACTGCTGGGGAAAGCCTGCAAGTCACGCGGATGGACGGCAACCATTACTTGGGTGGATGCCTGCCAGTCCAACAGTAGCGCCGCAGTTGTCGGACCGGCGGCAGCGCAATGAACGAGAGAATGGCACAAATGAAAAAGGCGGCCCTGCAAGACCGCCTTTTAGATGTTTAAGCAAAGCAGACATTAAAGCCCCCGAACACAGCGGAAACCAGCATCATCGGCTGCGTAGTACGGAGCGTAGGAGTAGTGGCGCGTCACCACGCGACAGTCGTCCGCAGAGTCGTCCCAATCGCCGCCGCGCAGCACGCGAACCGTGTCCGGGTTGCTCGCAGGACCGCGTGGATCGCTACCTGGTGAACGCGAGTAATAGCTCTCGTCATACCAGTCCCAGCACCATTCCCATACGTTCCCTGCCATATCATACAGTCCATACCCGTTCGGCGCAAAATACCCAACCGGACTGGTGTGCGGCACGCGGCCAGTCGCAAAGGTCGGATGATATTCTTCCCGAGATGCATGATCGTATGAATAATGGAGTGTACCTCTTCTGTAGTTTGCGCGTGTGAAGTCAATCCAATCCACATCACTCCACGGGAAACGATGCCCGGCGGTGCCACCGCGCGCCGCCTTCTCCCACTCAGCCTCGGTCGGCAGTCGATAGCCATTCGCAGTCCATTTCACACATTCATTGGATATGTTGAGATTGCTCGTCTGGTACAGGCCAGTCTGGTATGCATCCGTGTAATAGCACGGTGTCAGGCCTTCCTTCCGGCTGCGGGCATTGCACCATTTCACGCAGTCATACCAGTTCATCGTCTGCACTGGGTGCTTCGGCGCTTTGATGCTACCACTATTATCAAAGACGTAGCCGTTGTTTGTGGCCCAGAGATACACATCCCGCCATTGCTGCCACGTCACCTCATACTTATCCATGTAAAACGCGCTGACCATGACCGTATGCACTGGCAATTCATTGGCATTGCCTTCGCTGAAGGTATCGCCCATTGTAAAGGAGCCGGAAGAAATCAGTGCCTCATCATCAATCGGTGCATCTATGACAAACCGGAAGCCGTAGTCGTTGTAGGCGCCGTCCGGGGCGTTGCCGCTGCGGCTCGCAGACCGGCAGTCCCCAACGTAAACGTACCAGCTGCCGCCGCGGAGCACGCGGCGTGAGCCCGAATCCGCACCGCGCAGGTCTACAACGGTGTCCGTGTCGTAGGACCCATGCCAGTCCTGACACCACTCCCACACATTTCCGTGCATGTCATACAAACCCCATGCATTGGTCTTGAACGAACCAACCGGCATGGTTCGTTTACGGTATTCTCCTTTGTTTCTATCCTCATAGGGATGACGGTCGTCAAAATTCGCCATGCTGCTATCCAGATCGTTTCCATAGTTGAATGTTGTTTGTGTGCCTGCACGGCATGCATACTCCCACTCGGCTTCCGTCGGTAAACGCATGGATCCTTCGGACAACCCTTCCCGCGTCGCCAGTTTTCTTAAGAACTCCTGGCAGTCGTCCCAACTCACCTGTTCGACCGGCCCGTTCTCGCCAACATCCGTGAACTTTGACGGATTGTCTCCCCTCACTTTTTCCCATTGTCCCTGCGTCACTTCATACTTGCCAATATAGAATGGCTTGCTGATTTTTACAGTGTGCTGCACTTCTTCGTCACCTCTGTTCGCTTCGCTGGTCGAGCTGCCCATCATGAATGTGCCGGCGGGAATCAAGCGCAGCACAATCCCGCTCTTGGGCAGCGTCTTCTCGACGGGTATGCCCAGTTCCGTTGCCGCTTTTTGCAGCGCATCCGGTTTTGCACTCTCCTGTAGCGTGTCCACAACGCGTTTGCGCGCTGCCTCCTGCTCTGCCACTTGCTTTTTGTATGCTTTCTCGACTATGTACACATCTTGTAACGACCGATCCTTTGCGCGTATATTGCATCATCCGTTCATTGTGAACAGCCACACGGCCATCGCGTTTAAAGTCCAGCGCTTTACCTGCCTTGTTATAGTAGATGGCCTCCAAACCACGCGTGGACGGACCACAACCGCATAGCAACAGCGCCGTCATACACATAACACAAAGAACTGTTCTCATATCGTTCCTAATTGTACCATTACGTTGTGTGTTGCCACCGTTTTCCCGAACCCGGTTTTGCCAGATACACTGTGTCCCTGGACTGGCCAAGCCGGCAGCAGACCGCTGCGCGTCCCCATCTGGCCGGGCGTCCCGCCTCGGCCAGATGCGCCGCTCCGCGCTACTGACCTGCGGGCAGGGCCAGCCGGAAGCCGTAGTCGGAGTAGGCGTAGAGCTGGTTGTCGAAGGCGCGGTGCGCAGACCGGCAGTATCCGGCATAGATGCTCCAGCTGCCGCCGCGCAAAACACATTCACGCAAGACGTGGACGTCCCCATACAAATCCTGACACCACTCCCACACATTCCCGTGCGTGTCATACAATCCCCACGCATTAGGCTTGAACGAACCAACCGCCGCAGTGCCACCGTTCACGGGATCACCTTCATGGCCGCTGCCGCCATTGAAACGATACCGGCCGAGAATGTCCATGTTCGGGTCTTGCAATGTGCTCTGCAAATCCGTGTTGTTGTTGAGTGCCCTGGTTGTTCCTGCCCGGCATGCGTATTCCCACTGCGCTTCGGTCGGCAGATCGAACGCAAGCCCCGTCTTGCTTTGCAGTTTGCCGATGAATGTCGCGCCGTCTGGCGTCCTGCCCGGCCATGTCCCGCGCACATCGCCCCACGAGACCTGCTCCACCGGTCGCTTCGCCGCGTGGGCGCCGTGCTGGAAATACGCGGGATTCACGCCCGTCACATTCGCGTATTGCGCCTGCGTGATCTCGTAAATGCCCATGTGGAAATCGTTGGTCAGCGTGACATTGTGCTGCGTTTCATCATCACCTCGACCAAGTTCGCCGGCGGGCGAGCCCATCATAAAACTACCCGCCGGTATCATGCGCAAGACGATTTTGCTGGTCTTGTGCGTGTCATCCCGCGGCGGTGCCGTGTCTTGATAGGTGACCGGGTAGCTTGCTGCATTCGGCCCGCCGGACACATCAACGACGATGTACTCGCCCGCGCTGCTGCCGGAGTGTGTAACCTGGAGCGGCACATTGACGACATATGCAGCCCACGCGGATGCCTGGAGAAACCAGCGCTTTATTCGCACGCGCTTGCCGAGTTCCGTTTTGCCGTGGCGGTATGCAATTTCCTTGTAGAAACGGTCTGCCGCCTTGAGGTCGCGCGACATCAGCAAGCAGCCGGCTTCGTGGAGTATCTGGGCGGCCTTCTCGCTGTTGCACGGCAGCAGTGCGGCGCCCTGCCACGCGAGATCGGCTGCATAATAGCGGTAATGAAACCGTTTGCATGGCGTTGGCCATGCCGCGTTGACCCGGCTCGTCTCCGCCGTTGTGGCATGATACAGCGCTTTCGTACCCGTGATGCGCTGCGCCCTGCGGGTGTCATCACCGGGAACAATTCCCGCCTGCTCGACGGATGCCGTGCCATAGCGTTGGGTCCAGGATTCCCCCATGAAATATGCGTCCTTGGTGTAGTGGCCTTCATAGCATGCCCAGTCAGGACCCGTCTCCGTGCCTATCAGTTCCATGGTTGCAAGCCGGGCTGCAACAGCATAGGCATCGGCGCGCGTGTCCGGGCTTTGCCTGACATCCTTGGCGATCGTGAGCGCATGCACAAACCGCGCACACTGCTGCAAGAGATTTTTCTCACTCCACGTCTTCATTTGGATGTCATTCGGCATCCACGCAATCGCCTTGTCCAACTGCCCCGCCCGTAAATAACGGCGTGCCAGAAGATACGCCAACTCCGTGCCTGTGGTCGTACAACCCTTCGTTCTTTGCTGGAGCACTTTGTCATTGCGGTGCTGGCGCAGATACCCGTCGAGTTCGTCGCAGGTCAGCACCTTTTCCGCCACGTACGCCATGTCCTCCCAGGTCTTGCCCCGCACAAATGCGTCAAAGGCCATGAGAAAATCATTCCGGTTCAGTTCAAGCAAGCCGATTTCGCTGTTAACCATCTCTGCAACACGGCACTTTTCCTTACAAGAAAAGAAATTGTCGTAGTTACACAGCTCCGCTGCGTCGCTGGCCGGTGTGATGCTTGGCAACAAGCGCCGCAGAACGTCGCGGGCGTCGTCGAAGCGCCCTTGGCGGAGCAGAAGTTTGCTCTCGATCCATTGGGTAATAACCGATTGTTTGTCGCTCAAGGCAAGCCAGCGCTCCGCCGCGTCGTAATCGCCCGCGTTGTACGCCAGTCTGAGTATGCCGTCAACATCGGCAACCTGTTGGTTTGTCAGCGCCGTTTCGACGGCTGCAAGCAGTTTGACTGATATGCCCCCGTAGTCCAAGTTTTCGAAAGGCGAGCGCGCGACAATCCATGCGACCAGCACCCGCCGGCAGGTTTCGTCGCGCACGATGCCCGTCAAGGTCTCCGGGTTTGCCTCAAACGCATCCTTCATGGCGTAGCGGTCGGGGCGCCGCCGCAGCACGTTGATCAGCACATCGTCGTAACGTGTCGGCAGCTTCTTTCCGCGCGCCGCCAGCGCCTGATTGAGATTGTCCACGAATGCCGCGGCGGCGCGCGCCTCCTCCGGCGACGGCTGCATCGCCGCTTCGTAGTGGAAATAGGCGTCGGGATGCTGTGGTTCGCCCCACCCGGGCGTGGCTGCCATGGTGTGATGATACGCGGCAAGCACGCGCAGCGCCACATCGTCGTCAATGATCCGGTCAATCGCCGGCAACCCACGCCGTGCAATCGCCGGCAGCACATAGCTCACCAGCGATCTCCTGTCGCCGCACTCGTAGTAGTGGCGGATGCATGCGGCATAGTCGCCCCGGTGCAGTTCCGCCAACGCCATCCATCCCGTGCTGCGATCGGCGCAGCCAGGGTGCTTTTCCGCATGCTTGCGTGCCTGTTTCCGGCACTGTTCAAACCAGCCGATTGCGTCCGCAAACTCGCGTTTGTCAAGACACGCGCGCCCCCTGGCGTAGGCCGCACAAAACAGGTTGGTCTGCACGGGCGGTTGGTTGGTGTAGATGCACGCGACGCTCATCGCAAAGTCGCTTTTCGGCATGGTCATGACAAGCCCATCGCGCTCTGTGCCGTCCACAAGGTAGGACGCGGCAAAGAACGGTCCGCATGCATAAGCTGCGCCCGCGGACATGAGGATCAGCAGCACGCACAGCGGTATAATGACATCTCGTTTCATACAGCGCTTATTGTTGGTCGGTGAGAATTACGGAACCCGGGCGGACGTCCGCGCCGGTGCGTGGCGTGGCGTCGGGCAATAGCCGCAGCCATGCGACAATCGCCGTGGCGCCCGGCCGTGGCGCCCGCGTGGTGAGCATGATGCCGTTCGTGCCCGCCAGTCGCGCCGCCGTGCTCGCGCCGGCGACGTCATGCATGAATGCCATATCATTGCCCACCATCACCGGAAAGCGGACCGGATCACGGATGTCCGTGTCGCCGGTGTTTTCGACCACCACATGGTACAAATCCGTGGACACGGGCATGGCCCGGGCGACAATGCTTGTCGCGGGCGTCTCTCGCCGCATGACTTTCCTCAACGTGCGCACGTGCCAGTTGAACTCATCGGTCGGCAGCGGCAGACGGAACCAGAGCACGGACGGCGTTGTTGCCCCGCCCCCCGCATGCGTGGCGCGCAGGAAGCCCAGCATCATGAAAGGATCGGTCATGACCACCTTGGCCTGCCCGCCGGCGCTGTTCGGCGCCGCACGCGCTTCCGCGCGGATGCCCTTGAATCTGCCGCGCTTGTCAAAGCGCATCTCGTAGCCGTAGGTCGGCAGCGATATCCGGAACGGCCGGCCAACGGCGCGGGCCGCCGCAATGTAGCCGGACGCGCGGCGCAACGGAAATATCTCCACCGCGGCCGCGGCCGTCTTCGGCAACTCGAACGAATGCAGCTGGAGCACATAGTAGTCTACCTCGTCCGCAAGCTGGCGGAACGCAGCCTTGTCAAGCCAGGTGGGCAACGCGGTGATCGAAAGTTGCATGCCGGGAATCCTGCGGCGGAGCAGGCGGAGGAACGCCGCATAGTCGCCGAGTCGTGAACTGGCGGCGTCATAATCCACCTGCAGGCCGTCAATCCTGACGCCGACCGCGTGCGCGCCGCACGCCGCCGCCTGCGTTTCCCGGACAACCGTCTGCACCACAGCCATTGCATCGGTCGGCGAACACAGCATCGCGGCCACCGCGGGTTCGATGCGCCAGGCAAGCGTCACGACATTGGTTGCGCCTCGAAACGCGTCCCACCAGACGGCAACCGGTTTTGTGACCAACGCGCCGGCCGAACAAGTCACGCTGCCGCCAAGCACCACAAACTCACCCGCGGCGGACGCAAGGTCGCCCACCGCCTGGGTGACCAATGGTGTCCATTGCCGCTGCCATACATACACCGCATCGGACGACGCGCGCACCGTCGCCACCGCTAGGGTCATGCATAACAATATCCCGGAGAAGACATTCATTGTATCGCCACCGTTTTCCTGAACACAGTTTGCGTTACCTATGCTGCAGCCATTATCGAATATTCTTTGCGGAATTGCAAGGGGGCCTGCCAGCCATTTCTTGCATTTTCACGTCGCTCTGCCTGTTTCCCGCCCGTATCTGTTCACATCTTCACCATTTGTTTCGCTGCAAAAGAAATTAACAAAGAGTAAAAGAGAAGCCGCAGTCAACCATCAACATGTTTTTGTTCTGCAACCAACAAGCAACTGCCGCTTGCTCCTGGCCTCATTTACTCCTTGTAATAATGCCGCGCTGCCGCCAAGTTGTTTGCCAAGTCGCCGGAAGTCGAAATGTCATATTTCTGGAATGACAAAATCACGAGTATTGAATGCCAATGCCGACCTGATGCGTTTTAGGCGAAGCAGGCACTGGCCCGGGTGCATCCCTCAACACCGTTCTCGACCAGAAAGCCAAGATCAAATTGCTACTAAAAAATGAAATGCGCGAGGCGATTGCGCAGGGACAGCCGCAGTTGGAAAAGGCGGCGTGAATGAAAAGGGCGGCCCCGCAAGACCGCCTTTTCAGATGTTCATCAATGCCGGCAGACGCCACGTTTGCGTTCGGCCTTCAGCATTCTGCGTGTCCTACAGCCCCCGAACACACGGGAATCCAAAGGAGTTGCTCGAGTAGTCCGGTGTGTAGTTGAAGCGATTCGCGGCGCGACAGACGTGTGCGAGGTAGCTCCAATTGCCGCCGCGCAGCACGCGATACGTTTCCGGGCTGCTCGCAGGCCCGCGCGGATCATTCGCCGGCGAAATCGAATAATAGCTCGCGTCATACATGTCCCAGCACCATTCCCACACATTGCCCGCCATGTCGTATAAACCATAGCCATTCGGCGCAAATTATAATTCGCCCTCGCATTCGTGATCGTATTTGCATCGCTCCACGGGAAGCGCATGCCCACCGCACCGCCGCGCGCCGCCTTTTCCCATTCCGCCTCGGTCGGCAGGCGATAGCCATTCGCAGTCCAGTTTACGCAATCATTGCCCAGACTGATCTGACCGATCCGATAGATCTGTGTCTGGACGGCGGAAGTATAATAGCACGGCGTCAGGCCCTGCATCTCGCTGCGCGCATTGCACCATTTGACGCAATCGTACCAACTGGCCGTCTGCACCGGATGATTCGCCCCCTTGCCGGAGCCCGCGCCGCCGCGTCTACCTACTGCGCCTGTTGTAGACGAGGCATCCCGCCGCCTCTATGACCAGCGCCGCACGCAGTGGCTATTTGAGAAACAAAAGACCTTGTGATCGCCACCGGGCATGTTTTAGCATAGCGTCTGCAACACTGCTTTGTCTTTGACCGCTTAGCAAAGGGGGACTTCTGCTCTGCGTTGACACGCATGCGCCAGCGGCGGGAGAGCTGCAAGAGGGATTTAGGTTATGACGAAGGCAACCTGTTTGAACAGTTCTGATTTGTCAAGCCGTTTATGCGACACTCTGAAATTCCGCTATAAGAACGGGAGGCGATTCTGCCACGGTAGCCGCCGGCCTAGAGCGCACAGACAGGTAGGGCGGTCAGGCCCTTGACCGCCGCGGTCGTCGCTGCGCCATTGTAGCACCGGCGTGCGTGCGCATGCAGCAACGGCGGTCAGGGCCTGACCGCCCTACCTCGCCCTCCGGCTACGTCAGGTTCGCATTTTCCCTTATAGCGGAATTTCAGAGACTAATAAGCGCTATAGGCAGGGATGCTTGCCGGGGCGCGTGACCAGCAGCGCGGCAGTGAACATGCCGGTCAAGGCCGGTTCGGGGAGTTCCACATCCAGTGTGGCCGTGGAAAGAAGCGCGTTGTTGTGCGCGGTGACGGCCAGGCCGAGTGTCAGGCTGGACGCCATGGCGACAGTCTGGCTGGTGCCAATCTGGATCCATGCGTTGCCGTTGGCGGAATAATATGCGGCGAAACTGTTGCCGCTGCGCTGGAGCCTAAGCCGGCACGGCGTCGTCACGCCGGCCACGCCGGTGGACGCCGTCGTGCCGCCCGCGCTAGTCCGCCATTGAAAGCGCACGCCATTGCCCGGCGTGATAAAGGCGGCGGCATTCGGGGAGTCGATGCTAAGGTCTGCGCGGATCATCACGCCCGCCTTGGCCCACGGATCCGTGTTCTGCTGGGTCGCGACCATGGCCACAACACTGCAGTCGCCACTGGCCGGCTGACTGACATACCGAAAGGCATCCGCAGTGCCGGCGATGTCCGCGCCCGCGCCGCTGACCGTGAACATGCCGTTGCTGGACGCGGCCCCGCCCTTGAGCATACCCGTGCCAATGTCCCCGGCCAGCCACGGCGCGGGCAACGCGCCGGTGACATTATTGAACGCGAGGTCAAGATTGGCTGCGCCATTGGCATACTCGCCCAGCGTCGAATCATTGAAGGCCACGCGACCGGCATTGCCGCCATAGGCACACACGGCATAGCAGCCGGCCATGCCCAAGCCCCAATTGCTCACGCAAAGCCCGTTGGCCGTGGCGCCCAGCAGCTGTTCGCGATCAACGCCGATGGCGTGCGCCACGCTGTCCACGATGCTGAGGTTGTTCAGGATGACGTTGGTGATCGGATGATGCTCCAGCATAAACTTCAAGGCCGCCTTGTCGAAATATCCGCCGCAGCGCATGAGGGCGGAGTTTTGCACTAGGGTCGTTCCGCTGAAGACGTTCGGCCCGACTTCGAAAGTGCCGCTGATCAACACGCCACTGCCATAGGTCATGTCCGTGAATAAACATTGATCGATCGTGTTGCCTTCGCCGCCGTAGAGGGAGCCCCCTTGGGCCAGATACGCCAGTTGGCCGGTGCAATGCGTGAAGCGATTGAGCCCCGGCTTGTAGGTCTGGGCGATGTAGGTGGCCGGCCAGGTGGCGAAGCAGTCGTCGCCGGTGCCGCGCGCCGTGCAATTGGAGATGACCGATTCGCGCACGCCGACGCACAGGTTATAGCCGTCGGCAATGGTGTTGCGTGCCCGGCAGTCTACAATCAACAAACCTAGTGAGTTGACCACCCAGGCGCCCACCGAGGTGTGTTCGATCCAGAGGCGCGCAATAGTGGAATTCGTGCCGAAATTGCCGCCAATGCCGTCGCCGGGCTGCGTGTCAATGCGGTAGGTGCGATAGCCAATGACGGCAAAATCGGCGAGATGGACATTGTCGCCCCCGCCATTGAATCGGGGCCGCCGGCTGGGCGTGGTGTTGGCCAGCACAGGATCTGCAACAAACGTGGTATGCCACATGCCGGCCCCTTGCACCGCCACATTCTTAAGCCCGTCGATATAGCCGGTGAGTTTGTAGGTGCCGGCCGGCACCCAGACGTTCTTGCCCTGACTCATCGCGGCACTGACGCAATTTCGCAGCGCGGTCGTGTCATCGTTGGTGCCATTGCCCGCGGCAGAGAAGGGGGCGGCCGTGACGTTCAGCCAATTGCTGGTAGAGCCCGGTGGCTGGGCCAGCGGCGGCGCGATGTTTTCCAAGTCGACAAGGTCAATGATATAGTAGGCGGCCGTGTCGCTGGCGTCCTTCTGGATGCGCACAATATCACTGGCGCTGATCGTCAAGCCCTTGACGCGCGCCTCGTCATAGAAATTGCGGGGCGAACCGGCGGCGGGATAGTTGGTCCACGAATACGCGCCGTATTGCCAGGCATACGTGGAAGTCACGGCCAGTTTTCGGGCAAAGACCCCATTGGTATACAGGC
>Ga0247841_10012412_pt1 | contig 11116 bp, 8 predicted proteins | sample LaCruzMarch2015__2_FD_192410 | JGI IMG/M metagenome (GOLD analysis project Ga0247841, IMG submission 192410) | Freshwater microbial communities from meromictic Lake La Cruz, Castile-La Mancha, Spain - LaCruzMarch2015_18m | ecosystem: Environmental > Aquatic > Freshwater > Lake | place: Spain...
GAATGCGCTCCCGGACTGGAGCGCAGTAATAAATCCTCTAAGGATATATTACGGAGAACGAATAGATAATTACCTATAAAAAAATGAGAAAAAAAGAGAATCAGCAAAAAACGTTACACTCCCTTTGTTTTTGGTATTTCTTTATGTTTTGATGTTATTATTTCTTCTTTGTCGGGTAAATAGGTCTTGGTTTCCTCTTGTTTTTCATGTACTCCTTCTTTTTTTATCTTTTTCTCATGCTTTTTGCAGAGCTAACGCTATTGCCTTCTTTCGGAGCGTTACCAACTGGTATACGTTGTAAGCGAAGCATTTGAACATTTCTTTTATGCATACTCTGAGAAGTGATTTTACCAGGGTGCGCCCTCCGTTAAGTATTCTTTTGAGCACTGAAAAAGGCCTTTCTCCAGGTGCGCGCACCATGCTTATTTCACGATTTCTTTTATGCTGTTCTTCAGTTAAGGGCTTGTTGCGGGAGGCCCGGTCCATTGTGTAGTCCTCCACTTCTTGGGCACTTAACTTTTTTCCGAAGTATCCCTTGTCACGGTAGGCGCATATGTCCCCTTCTTTTACAAGGTCCACGCATGAGTCATGCTCGCTCGCAGTGGTCACCTCGTAATCACGTATCAACTCATTACCCACGTCAATTTTTACATGGTCCTTGTATCCATAAAACACTTGATGATTCTTTATAGAGAAAGAAGCATCCCTGTCTATGTGTTTCTCCTGTTTTTCCGTGTAAACTATCTCCTCCCCTTTCTTCCTGGCCTTAGCCTCATTATAATGCCTCTTACGGCCTAAATCAGCCTCAATAAAAGAAGCATCCTGAATAACTCCCTTCTCAATCTTGTAACCCTTAACATCAATCGGCCTCTGAAGCTCAGCCCATATATCCCCCTCCAAACCAGCTGCGCGCAGACGGTCCCGTATACGCCATACAGTTGAAAAATCAGGAACACTATCAGGAAAACCCGGAAAATTCCTGAAACTAAGACGGTCACAACAAGCATACTCCAACTCCTAATCACCCAACCCATACAATGACTGCAAAACCAAACAACGAACCACCAACACCTCATCAGTATGAGGCCTACCTCCAACTATTTTATCATCCCGAAAAACACCCTTAACCAACGGAACAAAAGACACCCAATCAATCTGCTCCTTAATCAACTTAAGACGATCACCCAAACCATTAACACGCAAATAAGCTTCCTGAAAAAACATACCTCTCAAAAGACATAAAAAACACCAGATAACAGTTATATATAGACGCACTCACACAGATATACAATAAGAAAAGAACACATTGAAAAACCACTAAACAAAGGGTTTTTCAAAGTTCTCTATATAATTATACGAAAAGGCTTAAAAACAGATTAACAAAACGTCCGGCTAAATGAATAGACATCCACCCGGCAACTGCCTTATAACATCAGGTCCGAACGCACATCACTTTAAAATTCATGAGTTTATAGGTGGATATCAGACCGCAAGCGTCGAATTTTACGGACGTAGCCTGAGACGTGCTGTACTGCGTAGACGACCAGTATTGATTGGAACCGTCTGGGAAATTACCCGTGTTGCAAATGGCTTGTAACACAGTTTTCGACGGCAGAACCCAATCGGAGAATCCTCCGGCAACCAGACTGTCACAATAGTAACAGGCAGGATAATCGGAACCCAAGCCTACGCAGCTTGGCGTATTGCCGGACGACGGGGGATACCATGCCATGGTGCTAGTCGCTATATAAACACACTCGTCGGTAGTGCAGTCCACATAATAAGTCCCGTACGTCTCTTTGCCGGAGCCGGAACATTCACAATCCTCGGAGACAACAGTTGTTGTCGTCGTCGTAGTTGTCGTGGTCGTAGTCACCCAGGTTCCGCTGTTGCATTTGTAGGCGCTGTACAGCGCAGCGTTCGCATAGCACGTGCTCGAATAGACACAATCAGTATTCACATTACAGCAGGCATCGTCGGTCGCATCGGTCGTGCAGCCGGAAGAACAGACCCTTGTCCTCTTGTTCTCGCCGGCATCGTCGGTACAGCAAGCTGTTCCCATGGGAGCATCCCCCCCCAGACCCCAGTAACCCGAGGCCGCCTTTATGCACTGGCACGCGGCGCTGCTTCCGTCCCCGTCTCCGAGGTTCGATCCGGAACGAGTGCATGCTCCTGCGCTCGTGCAGTACCCCTGAGTCCAGTAGGGTGTGCCAGCATTGTTATAGGCGCCATCGGTAATCACCGCATTAGTACATGCATAAGCTGCGTTGCATGTACCTGCAAACTCGCTTCCTGCGCTACAGTAATTATTGACGGCAACATTCAGCGAAAGGCCGACCGGATTGCATGCTCCCGCACCGTTACAGTTGCCATCCGGTCCAATCTTAACGCAGATGCTGGAACAGGCATTATACGAGGAGGCACATTGGCCGAAGAGATCCTCCGCACCCTGATTCACACAACTGCCTGCTGAACACTTTTTACAGGTAGAGCTGCATAAATTAGAGCCCTCAGTATCCTGGGTATTAGCTGCAAAATTCACACAAGACGTGGAGGTTGCACCAGCACAAGTTGTACAGGCAGCGCAATTGTGTTCTGCTGAGGTGTAGTAATCACAAACACCAGTACTAGATTTACACAGATCATTACCGCAACCAGTAGTGCCGCACTGACCAAATAGGTCCTCCGCACCTTGGTTCACACAACTGCCCGCTGAACACTTTTTGCATGTGGAGCTGCATAGATTAGAGCCTTCAGTATCCTGGGTATTATCTGCAACATTACCTGGAGTATAAGAACTGCCAGAACAACGCTTACAAGCAGCTTGTCCCTGCTCGCCAATAGTTAAATAAGCACATGCCCCCGCTCCGTTGCACAAGTCGCTAGCGCATGCCCCCAAAGCAGTAGAACACTCGCTTTTAAGGTCCTCGGAACTTGCCTGGAACACGCATACTCCGCCACTGCATTTAAGGCAGAGACCGCAATTGGCATCTATTGTGCACTGAACGCAGTTCCCTGTAAAGCAAATAGGCGTCGCACCAGCGCACTGAGAATTCGTGCTGCAGTCGGTCCATGTACCAGCATTACAGTAATCGTTGTCCGCATCCCCGTCGGCATCGTGAGAAACTGTTCCAGCAGTATAACATACATCATCATCCACGCAGTCATTAGACGCGTCGCAGCAGGCATCGTCCGCCGCCGAAGAAACATAGCCGGAATCCATAGTAGCATCGGCCAAACGCGTCCTGTAATTCTCGCCGGAGTCGTCCCCGCAACATGAAGTCCCTGCAACTTCCCCGCCGACGAACCATCTTCCGGCACCGACTATGGCGCCGCACTGCGTACTTCCAGCATCACCGCCCTGCCAAGTTCCGGAGTTACAGTAACCTATATTGGGAATACTTCCAGCCGTCTTAGTATTATTATAACAAGTATCAGCGTCGACGCAGTCCGTAATATTGTCACAGCAGGCATTAGTGCCATGACTGAAAGCAGAAGGAGCATCAGTCCCCTGAGTCTCATTAACCCGAAGATCAAAAGGAGCAACGCTCTGATCATCCCCGCAGCAACTGGTTGCCGAAACCTCTCCACCTATATTCCAACTATTCGACCCCATGCAGGCCAAACACATAGTCTGATTAAAATCCAGGTTATAAGAGGTATAACTGCAGCCCCACCAATCAGAACTCGTGCACTCATACCTGCTGGCATACGCACAATCAGGCGCGCCTGCATCACAAAATACGCATGAATAAGCCGGACCGCACGACACATAAGACCAGGAACCCGAGATACATGCTCTGAGGTCGGCAATATCGTAACAGTAGGACTGGGAGAGTCCCGTAGAAGCCCGCGACATATTAGTCCCACTAGCATAAGAAACCCCGTCATGCCAACAGGAATCAGCCACGCCACACCAACTGCCCACACCATCAAAATCAGTCTTACAATTCCCAGAGCAACAATCCGAACCAAGAGAACACGCCACACCATCCGAAAAACAAAGAGTCGTCGTGGTCGTAGTAGTCGTAGTGGTGGTCGTAGAAGTAGTAGTGGTCGTGGATGTAGTAGTTGTGGATGTAGTGGTAGTGGTCGTCGTTGTAGTAGTTGTCGTAGACGTTGTCGTAGTAGTTCCGTATAACGACACCGTGAATGTCTGGTAACCTTCTGAGGGGATGGTTGGATTGATTGTGTTATTAGAGTTGTCTATGCAGGTTACAGCCCACCTAAAAGTGCCCAAGGGAACGCCGGTTCTAGTGAAGTTGTTTATTGCAACATTTGTTATGTCATTACGCGTGAGGTCTATCATCCATGATCCGGATATGTCAGTCCAAAGAGAACAATTGCTCGGGGGGCTGCTATTGTTTACATAATATGAGAATGATACGTTCCTCGTGCTACATGAGCCCGTGCAGGAGTACTTGCACTTGACTGGTACTGATGAATCCTTCCAACTAGGGCAAACTTCGCAGGCGCAGGCGCCAGTTGTGCTGCAAAAGTTATTGTCTCCGGACCCAATCCCTCCAAATGTAAGGACGCCCATATCGCACATCCAGTTACCACAGACGCAATTTCCGTTTACGTTATTGCTTGAACCTGTTGCAAAATTTATCCCGAATCTGTTGCTGTAAAGTCTGTTATTGGTTATTATGTTGCTGCTTGTAGTGTATATGCCGCCCTGAGAGTTACTATATGCCATATTATTTGATATGGTGTTTGTACCGGAAACTTGTCCGCAATATATCCCATGCTGCAGGTTGTTACTCACTAGATTGTAGCTTACCGTATTTCCTCCAGTCATGAGATATAATCCATGTTCCTGGTTGCCTTTCATAGTATTCTGTGAAACAATGCCTGACGCAAGAGAACTCATAACAAGTCCGTCAAGGCCGTTGTAGCTGAAGGTATTATTCAAAACATTCAAGCCGCTGGAAGAATATAGTTTCAATCCGCATTTGGAATTATAGCTCGCAGTGTTCCCTCTGATAACGCTGTTACTTGCAACCCATACCTCCATCCCGGCAGTGGCGGCGGTATTGCTGTTGACAATGTTATTGGAGATTGTACTGCCGGCTATGGAATATGCATACAGCCCCTTGACATTGTAATTTAATGTATTCCCGGATAGAGTGAGAGACGGTGAGCTCTCAGCGGAAACTCCGATATTGAATCTGTATACCATGCAGTTGATCACGCTTATATTGGAACTTCCAGTAATGTTTACGCCATTTCCAGTTCCGCTCCCATTGATGCTGTAACCCTGACAATCAAATGTTATGTGACTTGCCCCGCCAACTTTACTTGTAATATTTATACAGGATCCGTTAGCAGATATGTTCTTCATGAGGCGCGCTATATCGCCTGACGCGGCAGTTAACAACGCACCCGTACAGTCAGAGCAGTTATAGCAGGAATAGTCCGTCGCAGAAACAAGACAGCACAATGTACTGAAAGCCAAGACGCAAAGGATCGGTTTTTGGTTTTTCATTTGAAGGGGAATAAAGACGATTCACAAGGTAATAATTCCAGTTGGCGACAACAATATTAGTTCCGCAGGTGTAGTGGTCGTTGTAGTAGTGGTCGTAGACGTAGTGGTTGAAGTAGTGGTGGTCGTAGAAGTGGTCGTAGTAGACGTAGTGGTAGTAGTGGATAAAGTAGTCGTAGTAGTGGAAGTAGTAGTCGTTACAAGCAATCCCTCAAATGAACCCCGAATCTTACCCCGACTAACCTCAGAATTACCGGAACGAAGATTAGTATAAACATACTCCACACGAGCAATATAACAATCATCCTCATTATAAGACATAACATCAGAAGAACAATCCAAAACAAGCCAACTACTATCATCAGGATCCAAATAAACATGAGCCCCAAAAAGAACACAACTACCGCCACCAGTAAAAGAAACATTAACATCAGTCAAATCAATAGGATCACCAGACCAACTCTGCGAAAAAACCAACATACGCTCAGAAGGAACAGAAACACGCCAATCAACAGGAAAAACCTGAGAAAAACCAAACTTGGATTTATCACAGGAACTAGTAGTAAAAGCACCCATATGAGAAAGCAAAACAACAGCTCCAATACCTGCAAGTATCACCCACCCATAAGTAGATAAATACTCTATAGCAACCTGAGCTTTGTGATTATTAAAGTTTTTCAATTAATCCCCTATTATATTTATATAACTAAATGGTTTAAAAAAGTAAAGGTAGACAGAGAAGATAAAATAAATATTAATCTGAAACAAGTCTAATATTCTTACACCAAAGGCGTTAAAAAAAAATGAAAAAAAATACTTTCACGGCTTTTGTTTATTCATCCTGCTAGCAGGCATCGCCGCGGCAGAAGACCTCTCGGTCAAATGGAGCTACGGAATGAACAACACAGCAAGAGCAGTTGTTCTCGCAGTCAACGTCGCAGACTACGACGGAGACGGATTCAATGACGTTGCAGTCGGCGCAAAAGAAGACACACTGCAGGGTTCGGCCGGCTGGGTATACCTCCTCAACAATGACGGATCGGTCAAATGGGAGCACGACACTCCTGGTGCGATATCTGCCATGATATCCTCAGACCTCTCGGGAAACGGGAAACCTCAGATAATAGCGGGCGTCTCCAGCAGGATATACATCTTTGACGGAGAAGGAAACGCAAAACAAGTCTCTCTGGGAGATCTTGCATATAAAGCGAGCGTTATGATCGCAGACGATATAAATAAAGACGGGGCGAAGGAACTGGTCGTTGCAGGATGCAGGTTCCAGGAAGAAAGACAAAACCCATTGAAGAAACACGAAAACAGAAATACGACCAGGTTCCAGCCCCGTTGCAGGTATACTGGCACCTATTCGGCACAGTGCAGTGCCATGCAGCGTTGCAAGCGCCGGCAGAACATGTGCCTCTTGAGCAGTAAGTATTCGAACCGCAATTTTCCGTTACACTACTAGCATCGCAAGCACCTGCACCTTTGCAGTTGCCATTCGGAACAGTTTTAACGCATGTTCCGGAACAGCCATTAAATGATGCAGTGCACTCGCTTTTAATGTCCTCTGAACTCGTCTGGAACACGCATACTCCACCACTGCACTTCTGGCATACGCCGCATTGGCCATTCACAGAACACATAGTGGTTGTCGTCTAGGAAGTTGTAGTCGAGGTAGTAGTCGTCGTGCCAGAAGTAATAGCTAATCCGATAAATATTTGAACATTTTTGGTAGTGTGTTTGGGTTCTTGAATGTTTTGCGTAGGTGGTATTGCATTGCGGGTAGTGTGCGTATCATTCTGTTTGCTGTTTTTCTTCGTGCTGGTTTCCAGCATGGTTCGACCGGATTTAGTTCCGGGCAGTATTTTGGGAAGTAAAATAATTTGAAGGTTTTCTTATGGGAGCTCGTGAATTCGTCGACTATTTTTCCTTTGTGCTATGGTGCATTGTCTACAAACAAGCATACTCTGCCCCATTGTTTGCACAAGGCTCTTAAGAACTTTACAAAGGTTTTTTGGTTTTTCTTTTTGCTAAAAAAGAACACAAGCTCGTTTGGAGCGGGCGCCAAACACGTTCACGCTTTTGTATTGATAATTCATAGTCGCTATCGGACGGCTTCCTTTCAAGGCCCATCCTCGGGCAATGTTCGGGATAAGCCCGAACGTGGCCTCGTCCGGGCATGCGACTACGTAACCCTTTTTCCTATATCTTTTTCCCAGCACAGAAGCCTTTTTTTAACCTCTTAGCCTTCGCTTCATCCGCCTTATAATGCCGGGGCCGAGGTCGCTGGATCGAGAAGCCTGCAGCTTTAAGAAGAGTCCATATGTGGGTGTGGGTGTATTCTACGCCGCATTCCTGTCGTATGAGTTCACGCACCTCTTTAGTGGTCCAAAGACCTGTTTTGTTGTGAGGCGGACCCGCCTCAAGCTTTTTCAGTATCTTCCTGCGCTGCCCAACCGATAGACTGGAGGGTCTTCCTTCTTGTTTTATGCTGTCTTTTCCGGGAAGACCCCGCTCACAAAAACGGCGCAAAATCTCATGAACCGTGCGACGCTTCAAACCAGTCTGAGCCGTAATCTCATCCAAGCTCTCAGCCTTCTTACGATGAATCGCACACAAAAGACGCATCTTAGGTTTAGTAACTTTCTCACCCTCAAAAGCACGTTGCAGCTCCCTCAAACTAACCTCCGGAAGAAAATCTTCACCCTTAGGTAGACTCCACATAAAAAAACACCTAAAAGAATATAGGAACCAAACTATAAAAGTTCAAAGATTAATCTAATATGCTATAATATCAATGGAATAATCCTCGACCTCCCCCCCTAAAAATCCACCACAATGAGTGACACTACTAACACCATCCAAAAAAACTACCAAAAACCTCATCCGTGTCGTGCCTAAAGAAGATCCTGAAGGAATTGTAAAATTAGCCTCAAATCTCTGTGAAGTACCGTAAAGATAAGTAGTCACGAATCCTATTTCCTCGCCGGGATCAGCAAAATCAAAATCATGATTAAGATCAATACCTGCATGCATACCCTCCTCTACATAGTAAGTAGGGGGATAAAAAAGACACTCCCGGTATATGTCAACGATAATACTGTAGTTAGCCCCACGATTAAACGAACCCAAAACAGGACTAGTAAAATCAGAATAATTACTGCCGCCAGAACTCTTGCTATGTCCACCCACATTTACAAATTTGATATATTCATATTCAAAGTAATCGCTGCTTAAAGAGCAGTATTCGGAGGGAATTGTAGAAGTGGTCGTAGTAGATGTAGTGGTGGTGGTCGTCGTCTGCCATGAACCTGCATTGCACTTCCAGTTGCTGTAGACATCTGCATTCGCATAGCACGTGCTGGAATAAACGCAGTCTGCGGAACTATCGCAGCATCCGTCATCCGCAGCATCGGTAGTGCAACCTGATGAGCACACCCGAGTCTTCTTGTATTCGCCGGAGTCGTCCCCGCAGCATGTGGCTGATGCCACCTCTCCGCCCAAACTCCAGTAACCTGCGCCTTTGCAGCCGTCGCATCTGGACTGGCTTGTATCGACATCGTAACCGACTGATCCGCAAGAACCCATCGAACAGGAATATTCAGTAAAGGTGCAACTATTCAGACCGGTCCCGCATGTGCCGGAGCATACATCAGTGCCGCAACTGTATTCAAACCATTCACCGGAATAGCATTTGAGGAACGAAGTGGCACTGGCGCAATCAGGCGCAGTTGCCAAATACGAATAAACTGATCCATTATATACGCAACCCTTGGAACCGACGCACATTTTTACTTCTTCATTAAGGTAATCAGGTTCGCACCACCCAAAATAATATGTGTATCCGTCTCCCGGAGAGAATGGTAAATCCCCCGGATTGTAACAGCATTGCGTCTGTTTTTCACAGATCTGACCATGATCCAAGCAATCAGTCCAAGTTCCATTAATGCACGTTTCCGGGTCTGCTTCCCAAACCCCGCCGTCAGAGTCCACATCATAATAAGACCCGGAATTATAGCAGCGATAATCATCAACGCAATCGGTAGTCGTATCGCAGCAGGAATCGTCCTCAGCCGAAGAATTATACCCGCTATCAACAAACGGAGCATCGACCAAACGAGTCAAATAATGCTCACCGGACACGTCACCACAGCATTCTCCAACCCAATGCTCGTTTGATAAAAAATGACCAGCGCCAGCCGTTATACACATGCATGAAGCATTATTTAATAAGTATCCATCGGTGCCTCCAGACCGGTCGCAGTTTCCGCCGCCATCGCAATAGCCATGCGTCCAGTAAGGAGTACCCCCGTTATTATAAGCATTGTCAGTGTTTTGCGCGCTGGTACACGCATACGTATAATTACATACTCCTACAACCTCACTACCCGCACTGCAAACATTACCCGCCAAGACATTAACAACAGCACTCGTATTGCAAGCACCCAAACCATTACAACTACCATCAGAACCAGTCTTAACACAACTACCAAAACAACCAGTCCACGACTCAGTACACTCATCCTTCAAATCATCTCCCGCACTCTGATTAACGCAAAAACCAACACTACACTTCTGGCATACGCCACACTGACTATCCACCGAGCACATCATGATTGTCGTAGTCGTAGTAGTGGTTGTTGTAGTAGTAGTAACCGAACAATAAGGAGCGCCCACAGTAGTATTACATGTCCCGGTAGGGCAACAAACACCAGAGCTTCTATACTCCTTATGACAGCAACTCCATCCGCCGCCACAAGTAGAACTAAAAAAACAACAAGTCAAACCGCCGCACGGAGGACCGCAATCAACGCCAGGCTCAGAGCCGTCCTGAATGCCGTCAAAACAATCGCCGGGAAGAGTAGTCGTAGTCGTGGTAGTGGTCGTCGTAGTAGTGGTCGTAGATGTAGTCGTTACAACAGACTTGCCCATAGACCCGCGTATCTTGCCCTTGCTCCTCTCAGGATTCCCGGACCTCTGATTAACGTAATCAAATTCCAGCGCCCCCACAAAACAATCGCCGACGCCGTATTTTTTCGAACCCAACAAATACCCCTGACAATCAAGAACCAAAAAAGCAGTATCACCAGGCTCCAAAACAACACTAGACTCAAGAACACACTCAACACCATTATTAAGAGACAGATTAGTAGCTGTAACCTGAATAGGATCACCCGCCCAATTAGACACATAAACAATCGCAGCATCAGAATCAACAAAAATAGCCTAATCAACCGGAACAACCTGCGAAAAACCCATCTTTGACTTATCACATGAGCTAGCAGTAAAGGTACCCATCTGAGAAAGCAACACAACAGCCCCGATGCCTGCCAATATCACCCATCCGTAAGAAGTTAATAATTCTATAGCAGCCTGAGCTTTGCGACTATTAAAGTTTTTCAATTATTCCCCCATTAATTATATAACTAAAGGGTTTAAGAAAGTAAAGGTAGAAGAGAAGATAAATATAGAGGGTTTTGAATAACCCCTGTTTTTTTTGTTTTGGGAGTGTAACGAATTTTGCTGATTCGCTCATATAATTTAAAGGAGCGAATCAGGAAAATGAAACCGTTACTAACAAAGGAACAGATACAGCAGTTTTTGAGGGAAAACAACTTGAAGGATGGTAAA
>Ga0247841_10012413_pt1 | contig 11115 bp, 14 predicted proteins | sample LaCruzMarch2015__2_FD_192410 | JGI IMG/M metagenome (GOLD analysis project Ga0247841, IMG submission 192410) | Freshwater microbial communities from meromictic Lake La Cruz, Castile-La Mancha, Spain - LaCruzMarch2015_18m | ecosystem: Environmental > Aquatic > Freshwater > Lake | place: Spain...
CAGGTCTTCATTCATAGGCGGGCTCGTCTGCCAGCAAATCTGTGAGCGAAAGGGCTGTTATCTCCATCAGGCCCTCTACAATCTCCTCATCGGTCTTGTCTGCGTCAGACTCGTAGGGAATGGCCTGCCTTCGATCTTTGCGCTCCAAAAGCTCGCACATAGATATTACCTGGTAATTCTTGCTATTTAAAACTTGATCACCAGGGCCGTGCCGGTGATGGTCAGCTCCTCATGCCAGTCTGTGTCGCCCCCAATGATGAGCGTGCCGTAGTAGGCGGCGCATTATAGTCAAAGCCAGAAGTTCGACCGCCAACTACTAATATCTATAACGATTATATAGATAGTTTGCCGCTTCATGCCATTGAATGGGGTGGCGGGCGTGCCGTGGGCTTAACGTATCTGATGATGCTCTGATGACAAGGGCCTTTGCTTCACCATGGAGCAACATGCCGCTGGCTTCCAAAGGCTAGCAGGTATTGATCCCTTGGTACAGGAGATGCATGCCGTCGTGGCATTGCATTTGGCTACGAGCCTGTGAGGCTGAAACTTCGGTGGGCTGAAAAAGTTGCGCGCTGTAACTGGCGCAGTAATCTGCCGGATCTCACGCTAATACACGGTCGGGGCATGAAACGGCACAAATCAAGCCAAAGGCGAGAGGGCGGGCAAGAGGCCCCGAAAAAAGGTTCCGGTAATTCGGACGCTGTGTGAAATTCCAGCGCTTATGCTGCCTTCGAGCCCCGGTTTAATGTCGAGCTTCGGGCAGGGTCAGGCCGTCACTTCGCGGTGATTGGCTCCTCCTAAAAGGGCGCTGTGGATCGGCGCTGGCCCGCCTGGGACTTGATATCTCTTTCTCTTGATGATTTCTCACTGGGTGGAGAAAGGTCTTTTCTAACTTGAAGCGAAAGCCTTTTATCTCGGCAATTGACGTATAGTGTATTGGCGAAAGTCGATGGCTATTTTTCCCTCCTACATCAAATTGACTTTTGCCTCCCTCCTTCTTATCCATCTTACATGAGATCCTACAGCATCCGGTTTCATCCATCCTGAGCTTCCCAAAGACTTATAGCCTGACTCGTCCTTATTCTCTCCAGAACGCCAGCCATTTGGAGGAGAGAGGCAATTAAGTCGGAGCGATGGGGCTTGAGGACTGGCCAGGCCCGCAGCTCCATTTATCTCATTCAGCATAATCGATGTTATGGGCTCGCTGCTCTGCTCTTCTGAAATAGTTCTATGGCATTTCCATAAAATCGTTTAAAAATGCCGTAGAACTAATTGCAAGTTGTACGCTCCGGCTTGTACAACCAGCACGGCATGATGAAAACAACTCAAAAGCTCTTTGGGCTAAGTCCTCATTCCACACACTACAGAATAGAGCACAATTCTACTTGTTCGATCTACTCAGATCGGTCTATTCAGGCTAAAGATAACGGTTATTGCAAGGGCCTTTTACGTAGCGCACCATTAGGGGGGTTTGAGCCTGAAAGTATCCGTATAATAATATCTCGCAGTTTAAAGCATACAGAAAAAAGAGGGGATGGCTTGCGAGTTACACGCACTTTAGACCTGCACCGCCTTTAAATCGCAGCTCTTCGACTTTGATAGTGCCGCATTAGTTTTTTGTTAGTTTGCCTATCGTCTTATATCCTGGACTAACATATCCCAACTCTTTGGCCTTAGCATAATATGTATCTGCTTCGTTGTATTTACCATTTGATTTGAGAGTATCTCCTTTATTGCTCCAGTATATTCCTACCTCTGGGTTTAACCGTATGGCTTCGTCTTGACATTTGATGGCTTCATCATACCTAGCAAGGCAATCTAGAACACAGCCTTTCCCAGTCCAAGCATTAGCAGAATTAGGATCAAGCTCGATTGCCTTCTCATAAGCCTGCAATGCTTCGTCGTTCCTGTTCTGCATATAAAGAGCATTGCCTTTCCCTTGCCATGCATTAGCAAAATTAGGATCAAGCTCGATTGCCTTCTCATAAGCCTGCAATGCTTCATCATACTTAGCAAGGTAAGCTAGAGCAGTACCTTTCCCGGTCCAAGCATAAGAAAAATTAGGATTAAGCTCGATTGCTTTCTCATAAGCCTGCAGTGATTCATCATACCTAGCGAGGTAAGCTAGAGCATTGCCTTTCCCAGTCCAAGCATTAGCAGAATTAGGATCAAGCTCGATTGCCTTCTCATAAGCCTGCAATGCTTCATCATATTTCGCTTGGTAATAGAGCGCATTGCCTTTCGCAGTCCAAGTTATTACATCATTATCTGAAACCGTGAAATCTGCTTCTGAGATATCATTACCGCCAAAATCTACCCACTCACTCGCTATTCCATCCTCATTCACTGCTCTGGCACGCCAGTGATAATCTCCATCGATTAAGCCGTAAGCATACGCAGTGGCCTCGCTTCCACTTGTAACAAATTCACTATTTTTAAAGTCACTTTCGTGGCCTTCGGAATCTAAAAAATTATGCTCATATTCATCAAGCCGTCTCAGCTCCACTTGCAGTTTTATCATTTTTCCATAACTATTGCTTAATTCAGCTCTGAATGCAACTGTCGTGTCAGTTAATTTTTCTCCAATAGTTACTGCATCCCCATTCTGCCTGAGCTGTTCTAAACTATCTTGATTTATGGTAGGTGGTATTCCAATTGTAGCTGCTGAAACTGCTAAATTTTCAATAACTCTACCATAGCCTGCAAAGTAGTCTCTGTATGTTTTCTCTCCATCAACCTTTAGATTTAGCCATTGGTTATACTTCAGCTTCGTAACTTCGCTTTTCTTTCCTGGCGTAAATCTAACCTTTGCGTCAACTATAGTTTCAATTTCGTTAGTATTCGTCGATGAAAATTTCAACTGGCTTTCCATGGACCATCCTGCAGTCCCATCCTTGTAATTTATATTATACCATGTTTCACCATCGGCAGATTTTATTGGGCCATCTACTATAGTGCCTGTGCTTCCCTTGGGCTCGATTTCGATTAAATTATCGCCAGATGCATGAATAACATAACCATTACTTCCTACATACATACCTACGTGATCTATACATCCAAAACCTGGAGAAGGACATCCTGCTGTTTCTATTTTCGTGTCAAGGAACAAAAGATCTCCCGGCTTCAGGGCACTTTCTTCAGGAGGTTCCATATGAATTGGCAAATACTTCCCATTTTCATCGATTTTTTTTTCTGGAATATGGGATATAATCTTCGTCTTATCCGTCTCATAGCCTATGCCGTCCGCGGTAAACCATCCAATAGGACAATTAAGGCACTCCTCACTTTTACCACGTTTTATATCTTCTGAATTTACTCCATATGCTTTATTATATGCCCAATAAACCAATCCAGAGCAATCAAGCCCCTTACCTTTTTTTATCGATTGAGTGGCTGAATCATAATAATTATAGCCCTCTATAATATCTTTACTTTCTACGAATTTATTATCTTTGAGGTCCCATCCTTGCCCGCCTGATAGATATGGTACCCCCAACACTTCATTTGCAAGGGCTGCAGCTTTTTCGCCTAAATCCTGTGATGGATCCAGCGCTAAACAATTTTCCGATGCAAAAATAATTGAAATGATCGCAATATAACTCAAATACATCTTTCGTCGCATGTCAATCCACCTTCATACTTGTATATCATATCTTATATAAAAAGATTATGCAGCAGTTATTGAATAAAACGGCGCGGGCTTCTCATTCCCCATGCCCTTTTAATACTTGGCAGCAGGTTGCACGCACTTGAATATGGTGCTTATCCGGATCAGAATCAGAGCCCATGATATTTTTATAAATATGCTTTCGAGGTCGTAAGGTGTGGTGTTGCGCGATGGATTGTACAGCGCATTTCTGATCTCACTGAAGCTGGTTAATCGATAACGGACAATTATCGATAAATGATTTCATAGTGTATGGAATGGGAGGTTGGACAGAAGCGATTCGTGACCACCCAAGCCAAAAGAGAAAATTGGCGAGAAGATTTGCGGGTTATACGCACATCTCCTCTAATCGAGACGCTTTTGGATCCATGCACTCACCGGCCCGAATCCATGCAGATCATACGCCTCTTTCACCAGCACCGGCGCCACCGTGGCGTAGATCTCCGTCGTAGAGAGCCTCTTGTGCCCCACCTGTTTCTGAATCATTGGCACCGGCACGCCGGCCATCAGCGCATTCACCACATGGCTATACCTGAGGATATGGGGCGTGACCCTCCTCCGGGAGAGCTTCTGTCTGCGCGAGACCTCCTGGATCCCGGCCTCTTCTGCCGGGCGGTCTATGGTCCGTAGCACCGTCTTGGTGCTCAGGTGTCAGAGCTCCGACCAGGGAAGAGCCACACCTGGCCGGGCCGGATGCCCTCCCGGACGGCCTGCAAAGTTCCCTGTCTCACCCGGGTGGCCCCGCTTCACAGATCAGATAGCTAGTACAGCGAGGCCGAAATAAACCAATGTTTTCACTTCGCGGCTTCGCGCCTTCGCGTGAAACCGGACCCGGTTGAATCTCACGCGAAGCCGCGAAGGCGCGAAGAACGGTCAGCCGTTCACAAAGGCAAGGCACATTATCCTCTCACAATCATGGCTTTAATTAGGCCTGGATGTACTAGAACAAGCAAGAAGCATAATAATCTTCAAAATATCTGCAGGGAATTCAATCCATCCCCCCTCCAATCCTGTGCTCGTACCCCCTCGCCTCCACCCTTCGCTTTTGACCCCCCCGCTCCATCCAGATTCCCTCCTCCACCACCACTCCAATCACCGTCAGCCCACAAGCCCGCCGGGCCGCCTCCAGCCCTCCTGGCCGGACAGTGAACACCAGCTCGAAGTCCCCGCCCGCGCTCATCACCATTTCCACTCCTTTTTCCTGCCCCACCATCTCCGCCAGGCCCTCGGCCACCGGCAGGGCCTCTTCGCGCACCACGAAGCCCACCCGGCTCACCTCTGCCAGGTCAAAGAGCGATAGCGCCAGACCGTCGCTGTTGTCCATCATGGCTGTGACCGCCCGGCTCTGGGCCAGGGCCCGGCCCTCCGCCAGGCGCGGCTCGGGCTCCAGCAGCCGCGTGATGAACGGGCTATCAAGCCTGCCCTGCTGCCAGGCCCACAGGCCTCCGCCTGCGCCGCCCAGCACGCCCGTGGTGCAGAGCAGGTCGCCCGGCCGGGCGCCCCTGCGCCTCAGCACCAGATCCTTCTCGACGAAACCTAAAGCCGTGCCGGTGATGGTCAGCTCCTGGTGGCTGTCGGTGTCGCCGCCAATGATGCGCGTGCCGTAGTAAGCAGCGCAGTCGCCAAAACCTGAAAAGAGCTCATCGATGAAGTAGAGGTCCGCCTCGGGCGGCAGGCCCGCCGCGATGAGAACGCCCGCCGGCTCTGCCCCCATGGCGGCGATGTCGCTCAGGTTGACGGCCACTGCCATCCAGCCCATCTGCCAGGGGTTCATGATATCGGGAAAATCAGTTTTCCGGTGCAGCATGTCCGTAGTAACTACCAGATAACGCTCGCCTGCATCAATCACGGCGCAGTCGTCGTTCTCCACACCGCCCAGGATCTCGGATATGCGCCGGATCAGCTCTCGCTCGCCCAAAACATTTTCCGACATAAATGCCTGCCCGCCTTCTTCTTGCTGAATCGATCAGAAGGCTAATAAATTTTGAGACTATTACTATCAATACCATGCTCGATTACAAAAGATTATTTATTCCCGTCCTGGCGCTCCTCCTGCTCCTGCCGCCTTCTCTTGCCGAGATGAGGGTCTGCTCCCAGGGGTGCGATTACACTGCCATCCAGGCGGCACTCGATGCCGCTTCGCCCGGTGACAAGATCGTTGTGGAGAGCGGAACGTATCGCGAATCTCTCCTTATTGGGAAGAATGTGCTCCTGCACGGCCTGGATACGGGCCAGGGAAAGCCCGTGCTCGCGCCGGTGGGCGGGCGGGTAATTCTGGCCGCCAACGGTGCCGTCTTGCGGGGCTTTGAGATAGGCGGGCCTGCCAGCCCGGATGACCAGGGATCTGAAAGCGAGAACTGCACAATGGAAGTCGTCCTTCCCGCCGGCATTTACCTTAACGACTTTGCCGGCCAGAAGATCGTCTGCCCTGAGGATGCCGCCTCCTGGAATTCCAGCGACGGCATCAATTACCAGTATAGCAGCCGTGTGCTGCATAGCCGCCTGGGAAACTACTGGGCCGATTACAATGGAACTGATGAGAATAACGACGGAATTGGCGACCAGCCCATGATCCTGAACGATAAAAATATAGACTATTATCCCCTGATGCAACCTGTGGACAGCTACAAAATACCTGATGAAAAGCAGACGAGTGTAGAGCTTATTCGTGCCAGGGTTAACGAGCCCTTTACCATCTCACTTCCTGCCAATCCCACTACGGGTTACGAGTGGAAGGCGGATTACGATTATGTCCTGCTCAAACAGGAGAGCGCCCAGTTTGAGAGGGGAGACTCTCAGGCAGTGGGATCTGGCGGAACATCAGTATTTGTCTTCCTGCCCGTTAAGCCCGGCAAGAGCACCATCCGCTTTGTCTATAAAAGGTCCTGGGAGAATATTGTAGCAGATACGAGATCCTTCCATGTGGAGATAACTACCTGAAGCGGATCCCGGCTCTCTCCCCAAATAATTTATAGAAATTGTGGAGATGTGTATCTTCATGTTTGGCATATTTTCGTTTATAGGCTGGCTGATCATAGGAGCTATCATCGGCTGGATCGCAGGAAAGGTTTGGGTAGGACATGGCTTCGGCCTGATGGGAAACATTGTGGTCGGCATAGTGGGCTCCATAATTGGGGGAGCACTCTTTGGCGGTCTCTTTGGCACATCCGGCATAGGAGGCTGGATTACATCCATTCTAGGGGCCATTGTACTGCTGATTATTGCAGGATTTATCAAACGATGATCCGAGGAAATTAGATGGCAGAGATAGGACGGTTGAGGAAGAACGAAACCACTGAGATTGTGATACAGAAAACGGAGTTTCACGGCTCGATGGGAATCGATATTCGCGAGTATGTGACCAGTGAGAGGTACACGGGCTGGTCCAAGAACGGAATTAGAATTCCAGTAGAGAAGTGGCAGGATTTCAAGGCGATTTTGGACAACGTGGACGGGATTGGCAAGGTGGACAGTGCCTGACGTTTTATCGCGAGAGGCATGAAGAGGATCGCAGAAGAACGCCCTGAAGGTCTGCGAGTACTTTAAAGACCTGGGCCAAGCCTTTCGCGAACGGACCCAGTGGATGCGAGCAAGTAGCTTGGTCGGGAAGTATTTATATAGTGATCACCATCAATTCCTGGTCATTACAATCCTTAAGGAGATTTCAATTTGGCAAAATCCGATATCAAATCTGAGGCTAGTTCAGATCCCAAAGCCGAGGCGAAGAAGCCTGCGGCCCCAAAACCGGAGGTCAACATCGGCATGGTGGGCCATGTCGATCATGGCAAAACCACCCTTGTAAAGTCACTCTCCGGCGTCTGGACCGATCAGCACAGCGAGGAGGTCAAAAGAGGCATCTCCATCCGCCTGGGGTATGCAGATGCAACCTTCCGAAAGTGCCCGAGCTGTCCCGATCCGGATGCTTACAGCGTAGATGAGAAATGCTCTCACTGCGGCCAGGAGACAGAGGTTTTACGCACCGTTTCTTTCGTAGACTCGCCCGGCCACGAAACACTCATGGCCACCATGCTCTGCGGAGCGGCTATCATGGATGGAGCCGTGCTGGTCATATCCGCCAATGAGCCCTGCCCCCAGCCCCAGACCAAAGAGCACCTCATGGCTCTCAACATCACAGGCATCGACAAAATCGTGATAGTGCAAAATAAGATAGATCTCATGTCCCGGGAACAGGTGATGGAGCACTATCGCCAGATCAAGGATTTCATAAAGGGGACTGTAGCCGAGAATGCGCCCATTGTGCCTATTTCCGCTCAGCAGAACCTCAACGTAGACATGGTCATTGAGGCCGTCGAGAAGACCATACCAACGCCACCCCGTGACATCAACAAGCCGCCCCTCCTCAAGATTGCCCGCTCCTTCGACATCAATCGGCCGGGCGCCGCCCCTGAGGCCCTTAAAGGCGGAGTCATCGGCGGCTCTCTCAGCCAGGGCGTCCTACATACGGGCGACAAGATTGAGATCTGTCCGGGCCGGCTCGTCGAATACGAGGGCAGGAAACAGTGGGTGCCCATCCAGACCAAGGTGGTAACACTGCTGGCTGGAAAACATGTCCAGGAAGAGATCGCTCCCGGCGGCCTGATGGGCGTGGGCACTCTGCTCGATCCCATCATGACCAAGAGCGATGCTCTGGTGGGACAGGTGGCGGGAGAGCCGGGCAAACTTCCGCCCGCACGGTCTTCATTTACTATGAATATGCGGCTTTTGGAGCGCGTGGTTGGAGTTACGGACGAGTCGAGTGTTGAACCTATCCACTCCAGCGAGCCCTTGATGCTCAATGTGGGCACAGCCACAACCGTAGGCGTTGTAACCAGTGCTCGTGAAGGCGGCATTGTTCAGGTGCAGCTCAAGAGGCCGGTATGCGCCGACAAAGGAGATCGCGTGGCGGTCAGCAGGCGAATTGGTGCCAGATGGCGCCTCATTGGCGTTGGCACTATAATCGAGTAGCATGAAGGCATGCATCGATAGTAGTAGCGTGAAGGTCATCCTCGATACCAACGCATTGATGGTGGCCGAGCAGTTCGGTGTGGATATCTTCAGTGAGCTCTTGCGCCTGGGATATGCACAGTGGCTGGTCCCGGCCTCTGTCCTGGGAGAGCTTCGATCCCTGGCAAAGCGGGCCGACAAAGGAAGGGATAAGATTGCCGCCCGCGTGGCACTGGGCCTGGCGAAAGGCTGCCATGCAGTTGGAGTGGACAATTTTGATGCCGATCAGGCTATCGTTGAGCTTGCCCAAGAGACTGGCGCGGCTGTCTTTACCAATGACAAAGCTTTAAAGAAAAGGTTATTTAGTAAAGACATCACCGTAGTTTACCTGCGCCAGGGCAAATATCTAGAGGCGACGAAGAAGGAGTACGATGTATAAGAAGATGAAGCTTAAGGGTGTGGCCAGGATAGAACCGGATCATCTGGGAGATCCCCTCGAGGCGGCAGTGGACAAGGCACTGCGCGACAAATACGAGGCAGTAGTTGACAAGTCACTGGGAACCATTGTGGCCGTGCTCGGAGCAGATGACATTGGAGAAGGTCACATCCTGGCAGGGGATGGGTCCATTTACTACGAAGTCAATTTTGATGCCCTCGTCTTTAAGCCCGAGATGCAGGAGATCATCGAAGGCGAGGTAGTGGAGATAGTTAAATTCGGAGCTTTTCTCTCGTTAGGACCATTCGATGGCCTTCTGCACGTCAGCCAGATCACCAATGAGTATATATCTTATGATGAAAAGAACGCGCGGCTGGTCAGCAAAGAGTCGAACAAGTCCTTAGGAGAAGGGGATAAGGTTCGAGCCAGGGTTATCGCCGTAAGCCTGAATGAGAAAGAGCCTCGCGAGAGCAAGATCGGGCTTACCATGAGGCAGACGGGCCTGGGACGGTTGGAGTGGCTAGAGGTCAATACCAATGCTGAAAGTACGTGTGAGGCTGAGGCGAAATGACAGAGCAGGCATGCAGAGAATGTCGCAGAATCGTTGAGGGTCAGGTCTGTCCCATCTGTAATTCACCATCTCTCAGCAAAGACTGGAGCGGATATGTCGTGATCATCGATCCCAAGGAATCTATCCTCGCGCAAAAGCTGGAGATCGCCCTTCCCGGCAAATATGCTTTGAAGGTGCGTTAGAATTGCGTCTCCTCCTTCTCCCGGATGAGCTGCGATCTCTGCTGAAAGAGCCATTGGGCAGGCTATACAAGGGAAAGGGCCAAGAGTGCGCAAAGGCCATGGAAAAAGAGCTCCTTTCTGCCAAAAAAGTTGCTGCCATCGGCGATATGACCGCCTTCTATCTCTTGAAGGCATCCATAGTGCCGGATCTGTTAGTGGTGGACAATAAGACCAAGAGGATGCCGGTAACTGATCCTGTCATCGAGATGCTGGATCACAAAAGCTATAAGACGGTTAGGGTACACAATCAGGCGGCAACTCTAAGCATTGAGCTCATAGACTTGATCCGGGAATCTATGCATAGCGTTGAGCATGTCAAGATAGTAGTAGAGGGCGAAGAGGACCTGGCAACGCTTCCTGCCATTCTCTATGCGCCGTTGGGCTCCGTTGTCGTCTACGGCCAGCCCAATGAGGGGAGCGTTCTGGTTGATGTTACTTTGGAAAGGAAGCTACATATCGAGGAATTCATGAAGCGAATGATAGTGGAGGAATGAAGTTGGATATACAGGTAATAGAAGCAAAGAACAACGCCATATTGAACCGGCGCGAGCTTGTTTTCAAGGTTATTCACGATGAGGCGACGCCCACCAGAAAGAGCGTTGTGGAGAGGCTGGCGGCAACTCAAAACACCAAGATTGGTCTGGTCTATGTGGACAGCCTGAAGACCGAGTTTGGAAAGCGCGAGACCATTGGATATGCCAAGATCTACGAGACTGCAGAGAGGGCCAAGGAGATAGAGAGAGCTCATATCATTGAGCGCAATACATTCACGAAGCCAAACGAAGCCAAGAAGGAGGCCTAGATGGCTGCCAAAAAGGGTGCCAAGAAGGGCGCGGTTATGGGAGTCTCCAAATATTATGAGGTAATCGGCGACTCTATCAAGTCCAAGAAGTCGGTCTGTCCCAGATGCGGCAATGGCGTATTTTTAGCCAGCCATGTAGACCGGCAAAGCTGCGGCAAGTGCGGTTATACGGAGTTCAAGAAATAGACCTGGTTGCCCGGGTCTTATCTCGTTGGGGCACAGGGGTAGAGAAGACCCCAGACTTCAGGCTGGGGATGAATCCTACCCCTGTCATGATTACTTTCGCCACGCTCTAATTGACTTAATGAGTATGAATATAAAAAGGCTAGCTCATTAGACGATCCAAGAGGTGACTTCTCCCCGCCCTGAAGGACGGGGCTTCTAGCCGTTGATTGGCAGAGATTGAAGTCCCAATCTCAAAATGTTTATGGCTGCATTCCAATCTCGATCCAGAGATAGCCCGCACTCGGAGCA
>Ga0247841_10012414_pt1 | contig 11115 bp, 7 predicted proteins | sample LaCruzMarch2015__2_FD_192410 | JGI IMG/M metagenome (GOLD analysis project Ga0247841, IMG submission 192410) | Freshwater microbial communities from meromictic Lake La Cruz, Castile-La Mancha, Spain - LaCruzMarch2015_18m | ecosystem: Environmental > Aquatic > Freshwater > Lake | place: Spain...
TTTGAAGCTGTGACGGCGACAGGTTATGCCGTGACATCAATTCCTGGTCGGTAATCCCGGAATGGATGTCGTCGAGGACCTCTTTGGCACTGATTTTCGTCTTTTCCATCTTCCTCAGGGCCTTATTTCTCTGCTGGGGGCTGTTTGACGCCCTGCTTCATTCTTAAACTGTGCAGTCTGGCTTGCAATGCGCGTTGTCGGTGCTTTTGGACTCGAATTTCGTCCCTTATCTGGAAGGACCTCAGGAATTTATCCCTTGCCAGGTCGGGGTTCGCATTCGGCCCACTGATGTAGCGCTGATTATCCCGATAGACTTCTGCCAGCTCCTTCCTGAGCTTGGGAATCTCCTCTTCGATTGACGACACCCGCTGTTCAAGGTCCTCTTCGGAGGGCTCATCAGCCGTCAACGCGGGCGTCGTCCTTTTGGCAGACTCTTGAATCGGTCTGGATTCGCCGCGAAGGACCGACCCCGGGACCTTCTGCCGGACCGAGACTTTGTGGGTCAGGGCAAATGCACCCAAGAAAAAGATGACAAGAAGGGCCGCGCCAAGTCCAAGCCATAGCAAGTTCCTGTTACTGAGTTCGGATATCGCTTCCCTGACGACCGATCGCGCTTTCGCAGGAAAACGTGAGGAAGGACTCTCGGCGAATCCGTCCATGGGCTCCACCAAACAGAGCCCATTGATGACAGCGATCATCTCCCGGACATTTTCGGCCTCCTCCCGGGTCAGATTCTCTCTGATTACGACCGGAGTCCGTCGCAACAGTGCAGATGCGAGGGGCGTGTGGATTCTCAGCAGCTCGGCAAGGGATCGGGCAAAGGCTTCCGGATCGTCTCCGGATTGGCCGTAAAGCTTTATTCTATATAGCGATCCCACCATCACATCTATTCTCGGGTCGGGTAGCGATGCGATAAGCGAAACGAACCGCATCGCTCACTCGAAGAAAGCCTCGCAACGCGAACGATGCGGTTCCCACGCCAAGGGCGTGATCACCGCATCCCACACCTCAAAACCGTATTTGTTACCAGGACGCCGTCTTCAGCATGAGGTCACGTTACGTGGTCTTTCTCCCAGTCAGAGGCAGAAGCCAAGCCATGCCAACTCCGGGCTGCACTGAAGCCAGGGTCGTAAGTTCCCCGTCTACGGGCATGTGGTAGTAGAGGGCACGGTGATCACCACAGGTATCTCTATTGTTGAATTGGGGGCAGCCGAACCAGCCCCCCCGCCCCACACGGACGTCCACGCCTGAGCATAGATCCGGTAGGAGATCTTCCAGGGGTCCGCCGATCCACCACCACCGGTCGTTTGCTCCTTGACTACAAAGGCCCTGGCGAAGCTCGAAAGCTTTCGGCCGGCACTGTCAATATCCACGTCGGGAAGCGTCACCTGGCGCGTGCAAGTCCACGGCGCGGGCCAGTTGGCCGGCGTCGCGTCACCGGCGGCATCGGCCCCGCTCGTCCCCAGCCTGTTCTTACACGCGATAGGAAGGCCACCTTCCGGGTTCGAGCATTCAACACAGTATCCCCTCTTGGCGTCATTCTGAATGGACCGCAAAGCATACGCGGCTGCGCCGTCCGCGAGCCCGAACATCCTGTCGTAGTTCCCGACGGATGACGAGAACTGGAGATCCAGCTTGGATTGACTGATCAGGGTGACACCCAACAGGCTGACTATCCCGAGAACCATCAGCACAATCACGATTATGCTACCCTTATTATTCTCCATGTCATCCTCGTTTTATCAGGCCCTTCGTGACAGCCGGAAAGCGCTCCCCCGGTCATTTCTCTCTCACCGGCATCACGGCGTCGTCGTGGTTACCAGTTGGCCGAGCACCATTCCACGGGGCACTGCGCGCATGACCGCAGTAAGTTCCACAGGATTCCCGCCTGCGTCAGTAGGCCACTTTCCGTTAGATCCCCTCATCTGGTAAAAAATGCGTACTTCAATGAGACGAAGACTCTGCCAATCGGTATCGACGGTAGGATTAAACGTCTGATTGCTCGAACTGGGCCGCAGCTCTGCTTCGGAGTTGGGAGGGCCGCTGTACCACAGTTTGACCCGGAATTTGGTCACCCTGATTGTTGAGTCTCCCCCGAAAAGCACTGCCTGCTGGCCGTTCGCCTCAAAATTCCTGACGAGCGCGCCCCGGTCTGCATCGTCGGTACCGCACGGGTTGCCGGTTATGCTGTCGCGGCACTCGTAGGCCACTCCGGGCGCATAGTATTGCCCGTCAACCGGCGCACCGCCCACGAAACCGAACGTCCCGTCCCAGGTCCCGCCCGCGAGGCCAACGCTCGGATCGAGCTGAACAACGCTGCCTTCTCCGATAAGATACCCGATGTCATAAGGCCCTACGACCGGACGTCTTATGGACGAGTCGGGTGTGGTCTTCAGGTTGGAAGTGGTAAGAGATACCGGGTCACCAAGCACCGGGTTAGGGGTCCCCGCCTTTTGCCAGACCCTGTGGGTAAAAAGGTTCGGGTTGTTCGGATCCGTATCGTCGGTGGCGTTCGTTGTGTACGTGGCTTTGAGATGCTTGCTGTAACTCAAATAGAGTTTTCCCCAACCCCACGGCGCTGTGTTGTGGAGGTCATCCACGTACAGCACTAGATGGGGGGGCGTTATAAATGAGGTAGGATCCAAGGCCAGGCCGGTGGTTGGGTCGTACAGGCCGGCCAGGCCGGTCCCCGCTTGCATGATATCTTGCCTGATCATTTCAAGCGCCGAGTACAGGCCTTCACGAGCCGCGCTGCTCTGGGTGACCCGACCGCTGAACCTGCCGCTGTACATTAGAAAAGAACCGACGACGGCCATTAGGACAACGGCAATTGCGCCGGCTACCATAAGCTCGACCATAGTGAAGCCTTTTGAATTACCCACGGGACCTCCGGAGGCGTCCAGAAACTACTGCGCTAGGGTCTGGTGAAAATAACACTTGTCACCGCTGTCTTGTGCTCGCAGGTGGCCGGATCAACGTAGGGGGGGGTCCCCGGGACGCACGAGTCGCAGGCCCCGCCCCACCCGACCGTCACCCGGGCGAGATAGGCGTTGTTCGCTGACGTGTCAGCGACTTTGTACCCGATCACAAAGGCCCCGAACTTCTCGTCTTTGTCGGCCGTGGGCGTGTCCATCTCGTACGTGTCGTTCTTGCCCGACACTAGCGTCGGGTTGTTGCCCATGCTCCTCAGTTCCTCCAGCTTCTTCACGGCCAGACGATGTGCGGTCCTCTCGGAAGCCGCGTACCTCTCCCCTTGCGCGGCGTTCATGAGCATCGCATTCACCCCGAGTATCCCGACGGCAAGAATGCTGAACGCCATGAGGACCTCTAACAAGGTGAAACCGGATTCCCTGCAGGTTTGAGTGGACATTCCAGGATCCTCTTTCATTGTCAACCGCCAATTGACATGCGGCGCCAACCTTTCAGTTACGGACGGCTGAAGGTGAGCGCTTCTTATCTTGGGTCAGACTTTCTATCCTGACATTCAGGTTGTGGGCAAACTACTACAGGCAAGCTGCAAAGCCTGCCCCACGTTTGCCTGAATGATCGCCAGGCGGCAGTAATTCTCGGGCCCCCCTAACCCCCTTTTCTAAAGGCGGTAGGGGGATTGTTGCCTCGGACAAGCGAGCCATCACCTTCACCATGCGCTGCAGCCTACCGGATCTCATTCATATTCCAATAGGGACGGGTCTGCCGTTGCCCTGGTGATCTTCCCCTGGGGGGAAACAGTGAATATGATCCCCTGCTTCCGGGAGCTGGTTGGTGGTGTTTTTATCAGGAACCTAAACGGCAACTGAGTCGGGTTCAGGTCATCCGCCGTGCGCCGCATCCCGAATCCCCTGGAGCTAAAGCTTACAGTCCGTTTCCATTCATCTGTGCTGCCGTCCACCTTTTCGCACATGCCCGTGGATGAGGTAAAATGCTCGTAGCCCGCCTCGATCGTGCCAACTCCCGTGTCCACATGCACATTGAACCTGGCCGGGTCGTATACCAATCCCATTCTGCCGGAGTCCAACGCGGCCGTGGGCGTGGCCTGGTAAGGATACCGTACTAGAAAGCCAACCCCGTCGGGGTAGCCGCCCCAGCCGGCGGTCTTCAAGTCCTCATCGGACACTGCTTCAAAGAAAACAGGAAATGTCACCTGCCGACCGATAGCCCTTAACCGGGCCGTCCTCAGCGCGCTGTCCAACGTGGATACCGCGGAACTGAAACGGTAGTATTCCCTCCAGTTACCATAGGTCATCGCGCCGATCGCCATCATTATGCCGATGACTGCCAGAACTACCGCCAGTTCCGCCATGGTGAACCCTCTGTCCTTTCCCCCCTTTTGCTGAGGGGGGAAAAGGGGGCTTTTCAGCAACCTGGTCAAGTCTGCCCCGGAGTTCATCTACTTCTCCCTTTCACTCCAGCCCATAACCTCAGTTTTGAAGTTCTCCGGCTCGGTGACGGGCGGCTCATACGGAGGTGTGCTGCTCGAAGGAGGCGCAACTGAAATCTTGATGATCCTTCGGTCGCTCATCTGCACAAAGGCAAACCTTCCGTGTGAATCGAGGACCGGATTACTGGGCATACCTTCACCGAGGACCATCCTGTAGCCCCCGACAACGGGAGGATGCGGGAGATTATCGTCCGTAAACGGGTCACTGACAGTATTGCACATCCAACCGAACGCGTAAAGATACCCGTGCCCTTTGTAATCGCATGGCGTGGCCGCCGGCACATACGAAGTCACAAAGATCCAGTCTCGGTACACAAGCGCGTCCGAGTTGATGCGCTCCCCGGGCTTTGCCGCGCACTCTGTGGCCGACAGGCCTTCGCACGTATCGGTAGTCCTGAGTTCAGTTCCATCGGCGTACTCCGTCGACTCAAGTGGCCCGGGTAGCTTGAGATCGTACACGCATTGCCAGCAAGAGTTGGCGCATGAGTCTTCGCAACAGTCTCTCACCAGATTGCCCGCGCCATCGTCCTTCAGCCATGTACATCCCGTGTCGTACGACTTGCTTCGAGCGCCGGCAGTGTTCGTCATGGTCCCGCACATGTTTCTCACGTACACGTAAAAGTCCGAATTTCCGATCTCTTGCCCCGCCGCTCCTGTGTCATTTACCTTCGGGGGCTTGTACGTCGGGGTGCCGTCCGTACCGATCGTCGTGCCGCCGATGACGTCTCTCATGTTGTACAGACTCATTCTTATGGGATCGGTTCTGTCGTCCTTTCCGGCCAGGACGTCGTCATACTTGCCGGTCCCGAAAACCACCCTCATATAACCGGGATAGTATTCTTCCTTCTTGGCCTGGGGCTGCACTACGATTGGCTGGCCAAGGGAACGATACATGCTCTGGAAGGGGGCCAGAGACGAACTGCTCTCGTCAATGCCCTTGGTGAGCCTGAGGTCCACACGGACCCCTTGGTTTTCGCCAGTGAGGCCGAAAAGGTTGAACTTGAACCCGTACAGTATCCCGTTCAGATCGCCGACGAACAAGTGGTCCACGTACCCGTCGGTATCGGACGCTATGCTTCCGTTCGACATCTTTCGGAGGTAGTCCAACACGAGCGGGTCCGACATAGCGTAAGGGATGCCATACAAGTTACTATTTCGAGTGATGTACCGGAAATAAACGTCCGGGTAGGTGGACTGCAGGTAGTGTTGGATGCTCGGCCAGACATACCTGAAGAGGTTCTTGCCGGTTGCAACGTCCAATGCCAGCAAAAAGGGCTTCTGAAGAGTCGTTGGCAGGTCGCCGTCCGCCGGAGAACCATCGGTGAACTCGAACGTCCGGTCAAAGACTTTGAACCCACCGCCCACGAAGACCACATGCCTGTCCCCGGCCAGCGCGGGCGAGGCTGTCACAGGCTGGCCACTGCTGTTGGGATCTTCCGTGGGGAGCGCAATGGTACCCAGATTCAGGCGCCCCAACGCGGCCTTGGACCAGGTTACCGGCAGCAGTTTCAGCTCTTCGTAATGCTCCGTCGCCGCGAGCAGCTTCCTGTATTGAGCGCCGTCATAAGTCAGCAGGTCCTTTAGGACGGAGTATTCCCACAACAGTTTGGGATTGTTCGGATCTGTCACGTCCAGAGCGAAATACTCGTCCCCGCCTCCACGCAATCCGCCCACGATCACGGTCTTCCACTCACCATTGATATAAACCTGATGCGCCTTTGGCGACAGGTCCACCATGGACCTGTGCTTGCAGCCGGATTCAGTGCCGTACGTCAGCTCTGCAAGCTGTTGGACCTGGTTCATTACCGTTGACGGCATGAATGCCCAAATCTCCTTGCCGCAGTCCGAGCACCCTTCACCCGAGTGGTTGAGATACCGCTGTTGCTCCGTCGACCACCTTCCAAGAATGAACGCGTGGATCATGCCGTCGTTGGCCCCGACGTAAATCACTTGGGGCGGCTTGGGATCCGCGTTGGCCTGCGTGTTATAAAAAGTATTGTACGACGTGCGACCGCCCGGACTGCTTTCGTCATTGGGCGAAACCGCGTCCGGTGACGGAATGCCCATTACGACCGGTGAGGAAAACACTATGTCACCCAACGGCCAACTACTGTTGTCGGAGGAGTCGCGGCGGTCCCGGCAGGATGCGAGCGTGTCGGTGTTGTCATAGCCCTTCAGCCACGTGATCAGCGTTTCCAGGGCAGTCATAGCCGTGGAACTGATGTCCGAGGAGCCGCGGAGGAGGTAGGCCCAGGTTTTCTTCATTTCGTCGGTTCCCCAGGCGGACGGTAACGTGTCCAACTCCACCGGCGTCGACAGTTTAGGTATATTCGTTGCGGTATCCCACTCGTACTTGGGCATGTAAATGGTCCGCGGATCGAGCGTATTTGCGACTCGCTGGCTCAGCACCTGCGCGGCGTCCCAACAGTGCCGAACAGCACCGTACGTCCCCGTGTCGAGAGCAATGTCCTTGCACAGCTTAATCTGTTGCGTTGTGGTATCGAAAGCCTCCGTGAGGTCGAAATCGTATTTTGCAACCGTCCACTCGATCTGGCCTGCGGCGTCCGCCTCGGCTGGCGGGTCCCAAGGGGCCTCGATCGAGAACGTGTTGCTGGACACTGCCTTCACTTCGTACTCGGTGTTGGAGTTCTCAAAGTTGAGCGATGTGTGCTTATCCAGACCCGTGAACTTGACCTTATCGCCCACAAGAAGGTCGGCCGTCCCCGCTACGGTGAACGTGATATAAGTGCCGCTGCTGGCCGACTCACTGGAAAGGATGTTTATGGTCTCGGGAGCCCCTTCTCTGAACGGCCAGAACACTTCCAGGTGCCCGCGCCACAAATACTTGCGCTCATAAAGATTGGCGTTCGGGTCGTTCGCGTCGTACACACCACGCAGTACCAGGTCGCCGAGATAATCCTTCGTCTGGTTTTCTCCCTGGTTGTCGCGATAGACCGCAGCCACCGCTCCGCCAGCTCCACCCAATGCGCCCGCCATGGATTGCAGGGCCGCACCCAGGCCTCGTTCGAGCTTGACGCCGTCATCCGCGTCAAAGAAGGTGTCGGGCTGTCCCTTGTCGGGGTTTCCTCCGACACCGAATCGGTCCCATACCTGGTCCCATTCCTTGCAGCACTCATCGTACGCTCCGGTGGAGGGGCAGTTAGTCGCAACGGGCGTATAGGGCGTGGTGGTTCCAATATTCCCGGTGAGTCCCGAGTAAGCGACGTTCCTGCTGTCCCATTCGCTGAAGCTGGTGAACGGATACGGCCAGTCGTTCTGCGCGGTGCAGGCGGTCTCGTCAAAGTCTCTGTAAGCGCCGAACAGCGCGGTGGTGCGCACGCAGCGCTTACCCATTATGCTTCGGTCGTCGGTCCCGCCGAAGGTGTAAATTCCGTAAAGCTCGGCATTCGGGACATTCTGGTAGCAATTGGTGTCTCCGGACGGGCAATCAGATGACGTCCGCAGAGTTGTCGTATGCAGCAGACGGGATGCATGTGAAGGGTCACGCTCATGATTGTTCTGGGGGAAGTTGCCATGGTAATACACTTGGCCTGCCCACAAACCCGCGGAGTCCCACGGTTCTCCGTCCGTGACCAGCAGGGCGAAGCTCTTGCGGCACTGCATAAACTGAAGCGTGCCGCTCTGGTCTAGATCGTAGTACGGGTCATGTGACGTCCGCGGCTGTATGAAGCCCAGGTTTGCGTCGGAGTTCACCTGGTTTGCACTCCCGCCGCTCTGGGTCGTTTCCTGCTTGAAGTATCTCAGAGCCTCGTAGATGGAACCCGCTGTGGGCGTTCCGCTTCGAGGTATGCGACGAGCGTAGGTGGTCTCGTCATAGCCGGACACGTACGCTTCATCTGCCTGGACCGCCTTGACCATCTTGACCATGTCCGTGTTGTCGCAACCGAGGACGATTTGCCCTCGCAAGCTGCTGTTGGTATCCTGGAAGGTCATCAGGCCGATCCGCAGGTTGTTGAAATTCTTCTGGAGCACACCCTGGCGCTGGTCCTCGGGTACCTTGAGCCTGACCTGCATCCGTTTCTTGTTCGCGCGATTGCCTATCCTGCTGTCCGTCCTTGAGCATTGGGTGCAAGACCCCGTGGCAGTTAGTTGCACGTTCCCATAGAGGTAATATTTGTGGTTGCCCTCGGTCTGCGCCACGACGTTGTAACCGTACTGATAGGTCGGCAGGCTTGCCTTCTCCCAGTGCGCATGCCCGGTCGCCGAACGGGTGTTGAAACTGGTGGTATTGTACACGCTGTCCGGGTTTACCTCGTTCCCATTGGTCCCGTTCGATTTCCGCTGATAGACCCTTATGGAACAACCATTGTCACCGTCCGCGTCGAGGAGGGGGGCCAAACCGAACGACACAAATCCCGCAGCGGTAGGCGAGTATGTCCATCTGTCGGTCCCCTCTCCGTAATGCTGGTAGTCCCGGACCGTTATGTACGTAGTCTTGTTCCAGTAATCGCCGGTGGACCATTCGTCGTTGTCGTAACCGGTAACAGTGCCTGACCTCAACGTGTTGCCCGGCTCGATGAAGAACTCCGCGTTGAGGATCGTGCTTTCCGGTGCCGCCCGTCGTGCGCCTTGGGCCTTGAGATAACAATTGCCGTCACCGGGACAGTCGGCACGGCCGCCGATGAGCGCCTTTTGCGCCGCATCCATGCGGGTGGCGATGTAAAAATTCAATATATTGCCGCTGATGCCGGAAGAGAAATCTCCGTTAACTCTCTTCTGGAACAAGCCTGAGCTGTCGCCAACTCCGTTCCAGGTTGCAGGAGCAGGATTGATGGTGAAAGTAGTCCCCGAGGGCACACTGGCCACATAGTAGGCGTTCTCATTCAGTATTCTGTGACTGGTGAGACCGGTCAGGTACACCACGTCGTTGACCGCAAGAAAGTGGTTGTTCTGGCTTGTAAAGAGTATGGACGTGCCGGAGCCACCGTCCGCGCTGGCGGTGATGGTACCGGTGGACCGCGTCCTGACGGTTCCCTCGGTGTCCGACAAGCCGGGCGGGTTCCATGGCGCCGTGATCTTGAACTGGTTACCTGACACCCATGTGACCATGTAACCGTTGCCATTGAGCGTAGTATGCCGGTTCAGACCGGAGAAAACAGCCACATCGCCCACTTCGAGGCCGGGGTCGGCATTGCATGTGAACACTATGGCAGCCCCTCCGTCGGACGTCGCGCTGGAAGTGATGGTCACCACCGGGTCCACTTCGTAGAAATATTCCTTGTTGGCAGCGGACCCGTCGTACTTGTAGTTCTTGTTGGGATCGAACACCCCGTAATAGGTTTCGGTCGGCCGGTACGCGTTCATACCAACGATAAGATTCACGTACTGGTCGTTGACATAGTATTGCGAATTGGTGTCGTTCCAGTACGCGGGCCACTGCATGCTGCCCGAATAGTCCAGGATGACCATGACATTGGGCTTGGTGCCGGAACTTATAGCCGGGGGGAGCTTGCACTTGCCGTCGAGATAGTAGGTGCCCGCCAGGGCGCCCAGCGGCAAGACGAGGAGCGCAACGCTCGCAAAAACAGCAGCAATGATGAAAGCCTTACCTACCCAGTTCATTTTCCTTCACCTCCCGCCGCGGCATGACCATAATCTGGACCTTGGAACCTTGCGTAGACACGGTAACCCGCGCGCCTGAAACGACTTCACTTGCGGCAATCGCTTCATCATTCGAATCCACGACAGAGACCACCTTGCCTTTGAGATCAATAATATGTGGCCGCTTTATGTTGCCCAGCTCCAGGGCTTCCCCACTGAAAGACACGACCACGGTCGGACCGACGGTCTTGGGGGTCTCATCCTGCCCCAACGCAGGCGGGGGCATACACGTCATACCGATCAGGACGATCGCTGCAGCCGCGAGCGCCCAATTCCAGCTTGATAATGGTCTTGGCGCGGTCATCAAGTCTGCTCCTTTCATCTCGGAGAACACATACAAAGGAACCGGCCGGATGTTGGACGGGATCAGCGCATCGCGGCCGGGAGGCGAGTCTTGCCTAGAAATGGGGCAAGTTCTGTGCCAAGAAGGTATTTCCGGTGGCCTGGCGGACCCCGGGTCATGAGGTGGAGTTTCTATTTGGTTTTCGGGGTCGTGGTCATGACAATTTTCGTCAGCACAACGGGGTGATAAGGATATCTGGCTGTCATGATAGGATATTGTTGGTGTAAAGAAGGTTGGCATGTGTGGAGAAGGTATTAAATTTTTTTATAAGGCCGCGAAGGGGCTGTGATCATGGTTATTGAATTTCGTCAAGAATCCCCCTCCCCTAGCCCCTCCCGCCAGGGGAGGGGAATTTAGACGAGGCCGGGAGGCGAAGGGAACCACGATCTTATCCCCCGGGATCCCGCGGAACCCAGGACGGGGGAGACTATAGCTATTCTCGAAAGTCCGTTCGTAATGAGATTGCACTGATGGACAAGCCAGTAGTGGCACCCAGAAGACAATCCGTGATTACTTTCGAGAACCGCTATAAGAGGAGGGAGAGGAGAGTTAGATCCATTCAACTTCAAGCCGTGGCTCTATATCAAGGCGTGAATCTTAACGCCGTTCTCTATAAAAGCCTTCAAGATAACCCGAGATAATAGGATGTTATTCCCCTCCCCCGGCGGGAGGGGTCAGGGGAGGGGGACTTTCACTTCAAGCACGCACAGCG
>Ga0247841_10012416_pt1 | contig 11114 bp, 12 predicted proteins | sample LaCruzMarch2015__2_FD_192410 | JGI IMG/M metagenome (GOLD analysis project Ga0247841, IMG submission 192410) | Freshwater microbial communities from meromictic Lake La Cruz, Castile-La Mancha, Spain - LaCruzMarch2015_18m | ecosystem: Environmental > Aquatic > Freshwater > Lake | place: Spain...
CGAGATCCAATTTCAGCATACACTTAACGCCTGGCTTTGTGGGTGGCCTCGCCGCCGGACGAAAATTCCGGGTGCGGGGCTCAACCTTAGCACAAAAACTACACGTTCCGCTCTGGACGCGGTTTAGCAACCGAGCCGTTCGAGATTCCGCCGCATCCCGATCCCTTGTTGGAGCGGGTCAGACGTTTCATTGCAACGGCACGTTATCTCCGTCCCTGGCGAGTCTACGGGCTGCGGCTCAATCTGCTGGCCTGGTTGCCGCATCGGGGGATTTGCCCTCAGGCCGGGAGCGCACTGACACGTACCGCCACGCTCAGCGATGGGTGCTGATCGGGCTGGCCCAGATAGCTTCCCGCTACCGGCGGCACGGCCTCCGGGTGGCGTGCCACGGCGGCCGCAATGTGATGGTTGCCGACGACCTCGCCGCTGGTGGGATCGAACCCCTTCCAACCGGCCCCTGGCAGGTAGACCTCGGTCCAGGCATGGGTCGCGGCGTCGCCGGCGTCGCTGCCAGGGGTGTGCAGATAGCCGCTGACGAAGCGGCTGGCTAGCCCCAGATGGCGGCACGCCTCCATGAGGAGGGCCGCAAAGTCGCGACAGGAACCGCTGTTGCACCCCAGCGTCTGTGCCGGTGGCTGGACGCCGGCTTCCTCCCGCATCTGGTACTGACATCCGCCAGCAATGGCGCGGTTCATCTGGTCCAACAGCGTGAAGGTCTCGATGGGCCGCCGCAGGCCCAGGCCGTCCAGCCAGTCCGCGACGGCGGGCTGGTCGCCCGGGTAGACCAGCTGCCGGAAAGGTGCCAGTTCGATCCCATCTTCCTGCGCATAGTCGAAGGGGTGGATGACGGCATAGTCGTCCACCAGGAAATCGAAGGGGTTGTCCTCGTAGTGCTGAATGACCACGCTGCTGGCGATGTGTAACCGATCGGCAGGCTCGGTGAAGCCAACCATCGCCACCGAATTGTCCAATACGTCGCGTTTCCACTGCACGGTATGGGCGGGAACGATTTCCAGGAGTGAGGATTCGATCCTGACGTTATGGTTCTCCCGCGGACGCAACAGCAAGCGATGGGGCAGCAGCGATACGGGGGTGGGGAACCGGTACTCGGTGACGTGGCTGATAGTGATACGCTGCACAGGGAATCGCTCTTCGGTTGAATCCAACGCATGACCTGAGAGTGCCGACCCGGACACCTCGACCTGATGCTCGCGGTCCGCAGAGAAAGCAGATCAACCCATCGCCGAGGAGGCCAGAGACGACCGAGCCGCGGACGGTTCACTCTCGCCGCAATCAGCCGGCCAGCCCCTCCGCCGTCAAGGTCTCCTAAACCCCCGCACGGGCGGCGACCCGTCCCCTATAGGCGCGGTAATGGGCCAGGTCCGGCGGCAGGATCCAGAGCTTCAGGTCGGGCCGGGGGTCGGCGACGGTGAAGCATTGACAACAGCGCCTGGGCGGCTTCCGCCGACGACGCCGGATTCTGCCCGGTGATCAACAGGCCGTCGACCACGACATGAGGTTGCCAGTCGGCCGCCTTGGAGAACTCGCCGCCGTGCTCTTTGAGCATATCTTCCACCAGGAACGGAACGACCTTCGTCAACCCGGCTGCCGCTTCTTCCGTATTGGTGAAACCGGTGACGTTCTTGCCCTTCACCAGTGCCTGGCCGCCGGGAGTCTTGGCATGCCGAAGAACCCCTGGCGCGTGGCACACGGCCGCGACCGGCTTGCCTGCCGCGACCATGGCGTCGATCAGGGCGATCGACGCGGCGTCTTCGGCCAGGTCCCACAAAGGGCCATGGCCGCCGGGATAGAACACCGCGTCGAAGCTGGCCGCGTTCAGCGCGGACAGCTTCAAGGTGCCGGCTAGTGCCGCCTGCGCGTCGGTATCTGCCTTGAAGCGGCGCGTGGCGTCCGTCTGCGACGCGGCGTCTTCGCTCTTGGGGTCGAGCGGTGGCTGGCCGCCCAGCGGCGACGCCAGTGTCAGCATGGCACCGGCGTCCTTGAAGACGTAGTAGGGCGCGGCAAATTCCTCGAGCCAGAAGCCGGTCTTTTGGTCGGTGCTGCCGAGTTTGTCGTGGGAGGTAAGGACCATCAGGATGTTCATGGGGATACGCATATCGGTGGGTGAAGTTCGATTCATTCGTGCGCGAGCGCAATGACCAGCTTACCGAAGTTCTTGCCCTGCAACAGGCCGATGAAGGCCGCGGGCGCGTTCTCCAGACCGAAGACGATGTCCTCGCGGACCTTGACCTTGTCTTGCTGCACCCACTGCGCCATCGCGCCGGCGAACTCGCTCCAGCGCGGCCCGTAGTCGTCGAACACGATAAAGCCCTGCATCTTGATGCGCTTGCGCAGCAAGGTGCCGACGAGCAGGCCCAGCCGGTCCGGGCCTGCCGGCAGCGCGGTGTCGTTGTACGCGGCGATCAGCCCGCACACCGGGATGCGGGCCTTGGTGTTGAGCAAGGGCAGCACCGCATCGAACACGGCACCGCCGACGTTCTCGAAGTACAGGTCGATGCCCTTCGGGCAGGCGGCGGCCAGGCGTTCGGGCAGGTCGTCGGCACGGTGATCGACGCAGCCGTCGAAGCCGAGTTCGTCGACCACATAGCGACACTTGTCCTCGCCGCCCGCGATACCCACCACATAGCAGCCCTTGATCTTGGCGATCTGGCCAACCACGGAGCCGACCGCGCCGCTGGCCGCCGCGACGACGACAGTTTCACCGGCGACCGGGCGACCGATGTCCAGCAGGCCCATGTAGGCGGTGAAGCCCGGCATGCCCAGCACGCCCAGCGCGCGCGAGGGGTGTGGCTCCACGGGCGAGAGCGCCGTCAGGCCCTGGCCATCCGACAACGCATAGTCCTGCCAACCGGTGTAGCCGAGCACCAAGTCACCGACCTTGAAATCGCGATGCCGGGACAACGCGACGCGGGACACCGTGCCGCCGACCATCAGGTCGCCGATGGCCAACGGTGGCGCGTACGACGGGGCATCGCTCATCCGGCCGCGCATGTAGGGGTCCAGCGAAAGGTACAGGGTTCGCAGCAGCACCTGGCCGGGGTCGGGTTGCGGCACCGGGCCACGTTCGAAGCGGAAGTCTTCGGCCGTCGGCGCACCGACCGGGCGGGCATTCAAAACGATACGACGATTGACAGTGGTGCTTTGCGACATGGGACAGCCTTTCTTCGATGGATCGGTGAACAGCGTCGGCGTCACGCTCAACGTTGGCTATTTCAGGGCCTTAACCAATGCGTCGAACCGCGTGTGGAGCGACTTGTCGTGCGGCGTCACCGGCGGAATCGGCTTCGTGATGCCCAGCAACTGGTACACCGCCAGTTGCGCCGCCCGCACCGAGAACTCGACCGTAAAGACCGTGTCCTGCGGGATCTCGACAAACTGGCTGACGAAGGCGAAGTTCTTCGTGTCGGGCGGTACCGGCAGCGGCCGGTCGCCGGGCGCGCGCGGCATGAACTGGCTCGTGATGTTACGGCAGGGGATGCAGTTGGCCTTGGCAACGGTATCCAGGTCGAAGCGCAGGTGCCCGCAGAGTTCCGCCAGCGTTCAGCACCGTGCGCTTGACGCCGCCGAGCGTCTCGATGCGCGAAAACTCCATCACGAAACGGTGCAGGTAGCGCCGGAACTCCACGGCGCTGTGCCAGGGCTGGAAGGCAAAGGTATCGCCGGCGCCGTCCAAGGCGCCGCCCAGCGCCGGGCCCGCGTCGAGTATCGAGATGTTCGCGCCGGGCATGCCGCCATCGCGGATCAAGAAAGCGGCGGCGGCGGCCAGCGAGCCGATGCCGCCGCCGACGAGATAGGCCTTGGGTGTCGTTGAAATCATGGTCCCGGGTTCCTTCAGAGAGCGGCGCTCGATGCGGGCGCGGCACGACACCACCGAGCGCGATCAGGCGTCTGCTGGTTGGATAGCAACACCTACCCGACATGAACCCGGGCAGTCGTTGACGGCAGCCGCAAAGGTAGGTGTAGCGGCCCACAAACATCCGCGCCCCGACCCACAAACATCGCGATTTTCGGCCCAGATTAAGTGCAAATAGCGGGGGTCCTGAACCCAGATTATTTGCAAATGAGCCCACATTAGCTGCAAACAGCCCACCAACATCTGCGCCGGCCCACATTAGCTGCAAATGGCGCGGGCGCCTTTCTTCACCAAGAAGTTGGCGCTGATCGGCCCCGCTGCCGGGGCATCAGCCGCCGCCCCACCGCCATCCATGACCTAGGTAAGACCGCCCCATCGCCAGCACGGCGAGCGGGCGCGACCCGGCCGCCCCCTGAGCCTGGCTGCACCGGCCGGGCCCCGTCGGTCCGCCAAAACGAGGGTTTTTCCGGACCATTTCGCGCGCACCCGTTCCACCCTCTCACGCCGCCTGAAACCTCGCGCTCCGGGTCCGCATAACCGGTTGTGGAAATCTACGACCGCTTTTCCTAAGCTACGACGAGTAAGTCAGACCACCCAGCCCTTGCGGAGCGGCAGATGGACATCGGCTATGCCCGTGTCAGCACCAAAGACCAAAGCCTGGACCTGCAGGTCGATGCCCTGCGCCGCGCCGGCTGCGCCAAGGTCTACCAAGAGGTCGTCGGCGGCGCCAAGGTCCAGCGGCCGGTCCTCGATACGCTGCTGGGCGAACTGCGCCCGGGCGACGTGCTGGTGATCTGGAAGCTCGACCGCCTCGGGCGCTCACTGCGCCACCTGGTCGAGCTGGCCGGTCTTCTGCTGGAGCAGCAAGTCGGGCTGAAGAGCCTCAACGACCCGCTGGACACCACCAGCTCGCAGGGTCGGCTGGTGTTCAACCTGTTCGCCTCGCTGGCGGAGTTTGAACGGGATCTCATCCGCGAGCGCACTCAGGCCGGGTTGGTCGCTGCGCGCGCGCGCGGACGCCTGGGCGGGCGCCCCAAGGGCCTGCCGCCGGCGGCCGAGAAGACCGCCTGCGCCGCCGAGACCCTCTACCGCGAACGCCGCCTGTCGGTGCGCGAGATCGCCGCCCAACTCGGCATCGCCAAGAGCACCCTCTACGACTACCTGCGCCACCGCGGGGTGCCGATCGGCACCCCGGGCCCGGCCGCGCAGGGCCGCTAGGGTGCCGCCCGGGAGTTGCCGTCGATGCCGCGTCACCAACTCCCGCCCGAGGCCCTGCTGGACCTGCGCCGCCGCCGCGCCGGCTTGGCTCCGCGTAGTCCGGAGCGTCGGGCGCTGATGCAGCAGACGGCCGCCCTGTACGGGGTCTCGGAAGACGCGCTGTACCGGGCACTGCGCGAACGCGCCCGGCCCAAGGCCCTGAACCGGTCCGACCGCGGGGTGCCGCGGGTCCTGCCGCAGGCGGAACTCGAGCACTACTGCGAGGTCATTGCGGCGCTCAAGATCCGCACCAGCAACAAGAAGGGCCGCCACCTCTCCACCGTCCAGGCCATCCGCCTGCTCGAAGAGCATGGCGTGGAGACCCCCGCCGGGCTGCTGCGCGCCCCGGCCGCGGTGCTGAGCCGCACCACGGTCAACCGCTACCTCAAGCGCTGGGGCTTCGACTACCGCACCCTGACCCGGGGCCCGCCGGCGGTGCGCTTCGAGGCGCGCCACAGCAACGAGTGCTGGCAGTTCGATCTGAGCCCATCGGACCTGAAGCAGGTCGCGCGCCCGGCCTGGTTCGAGGAGGGCCGCGGGCATCCGCTGCTGATGCTCTACAGCGTGGTCGACGACCGCAGCGGGGTGGCCTATCAGGAGTACCACGGGGTCTACGGTGAGGATGTGGAGGCCGCGTTACGTTTCCTGTTCAACGCCATGGCCCCGAAGTCCGACCCCGACCTGCCGTTCCAAGGGCGCCCGGCCATGCTCTACATGGACTCGGGGCCGATCGGCAAGAGCCTGATCTTCCATCGGGTCATGGACTACCTCGGGATCGAGGTGCGCACCCACATGCCCAAGGACAGCGACGGGCTGCGCCCGACGGCCCGGGCCAAGGGGAAGGTCGAGCGACCCTTTCGCAGCGTCAAGGAGATGCATGAGACCCTCTACCACCTGCACGCGCCCGAAACCGAGGCCGAAGCGAACGCCTGGCTGCTGCGCTTCCTGATCCACTACAACCGCATGCCCCACCGCCGCGAGCCCCATGGGCGGATCGACGACTGGCTCGCAAACCTGCCCCCGGAGGGGGTGCGCGCCATGTGCAGTTGGGAGCGCTTCGGCACCTTCGCCCGCGAGCCCGAGCGGCGTAAGGTCGGGGTCGACGCCCGGGTCTCCCTGGAGGGGACCCTCTACCAGGTCGACGCGGACCTGGCCGGCGAGGTGGTGATCCTGTGGTGGGGACTGTTCGACAACGCCCTCTATGTCGAGCACGGCGAGCGACGCTTCGGCCCCTACGAGCCGGTTGGCGGACCCATCCCCCTGCATCGCTACCGCTCGTTCAAGAAGACCAAGACCCAGCAACGCGCCGAGCGCATCGCGACCTTGGCCGAACAACTGGCCCTGCCGGGGTCGGTGTGGGGCGGTCCAGCCGCCTCGGTAGGACTGGCGCCAGGGCCCGCCGTCGCGCAGACGCCCTTCGTCGATCCGGACCCGTTCCAGGACCTGGCCTTTCCGACGGCGGTCGCGGCCAAACGCGCCATCGCCGAGTACCTGGGCACTCCCTTGGCCAAGCTGCCGCCGGAGGCACTGGCCGCGCTCGATACCGCCCTGGCCGCCTCTCTGCGCAAGGCCGACGTCATGGCCTACGCGCGCACCCACCTGAAACCCCTGCGCGGAGGCTGACCGGCATGCAAAGCGAGGTGATGAAGCACTTTGGCCTGACCCGCGGCTTGCCGCGCGCCGGCTATTTCGAGACCGCGCAGCAACGCCGGGTCTTCGATGACATCAAGATCGCCATCCGCGGCGGCCAGCTCCTGGCCCTGGTCGGGTTGGTCGGCTGCGGCAAGACCACCACGCTGCACCGGCTGACCGAGGCCCTCAAGGACGAGCGCGAGATCCTGGTCTCCCAGTCGCTGGCGGTGGACAAGCACCGGATCAACCTCGGCACCCTGATGCTGGCTCTGTTCTACGACCTGGTGACCGAGAAGGACTTCAAGGTCCCCACCCAGCCGGAGAAGCGCGAGCGCAAGCTCATCGAAGTCATCGCCAAGCGCAAGAAGCCGGTCGCCCTGTTCGTCGACGAGGCCCACGACCTGCACCCCAAGACCCTGGTGGGGCTCAAGCGCCTGGTCGAACTGGTCCAGAACAACGGCGGCACCCTGTCGGTGGTCCTGGTGGGTCACCCCAAGCTCAGGAACGACCTGCGCCGACCGGCCCTGGAGGAGATCGGCGCCCGCACCACGCTGTTTTGGCTCGACGGCATCAAGGGGCAGGAGCGGGCCTATCTGGACTGGCTCCTGGAGCAATGCGCCCCCGCGGCGGCGGCCGAGCTGCTGACCGCGGAAGCCCGCGAGCGCCTGGCCGCGGCGCTGTCCACCCCGTTGCAGATCGAGCAGTACCTGACGCTCGCGCTGGAAGCGGCCTATCAGGTCGGCCAGAAGCCGGTGACCCTGGAAGTCATCGAGGCCGTCCTGGCGGCCGACATTGATGCCCTGGAGGCGACCTTGACCCGCTACGGCTACAACACCCGGGCGCTCGCGGACCTGCTCAACGTCCGCCCGGCGGAGATCCGCTCCTTCCTGCACGGCCAGTTGGCGCCGGGGCGGACCCAGGAACTGCATGGCCAGTTGCTGGCGGCGGGGTTACCGGTGTGAGGGTGGCCGGATCGTTCGGCCGTTGGCAGTTCATCGGGGCCGAAGAACGCTGTTCGTCGGCCGCTACAGCAACAGGGGGCGATCCATGTACGGCGCGATCATCGGTGACATCGTGGGCTCCCCATGGGAGTTCAGACGCATCAAAAGCAAGAACTTTCCCTTGTTCGGTGAACGCAATGGCGTCACCGATGACAGCATCATGACGGTGGCGGTGGCCGACGCCCTGATGAACGACAAGGACCCCGCCGAAACCCTGCGCGAGTGGGGCCGGCGGGTGCTGCCCGCGCCTCAGGTTGCCGGGTACGGAAAGAAGTTCATCTTTTGGCTGGCGGCGCCCACGGTCCAGCCGCCTTACAACAGCTATGGCAACGGCGGCGCGATGCGGGTCTCCCCGGCGGGCGGGCTGGCCGAGTCGCTGGACCAGTGTCTGGAGATGGCCATGCGGGTGACCGCCATCACGCATAACCACCCGGAAGGCATCAAAGGGGCACTCGCCACCGCCCACGCCATTTGGCTGGCGCGACAGGGACAGACGCCCGGCCAGATCCGGGCGGACATCGCCGCCACCTACGCCTACGATTTCTCCCGCAGCGTGGATGAGATTCGCGCGGTTCATCAGTACAACGAGACCGCTCAAGGTTGCGTGCCCGAAGCGCTCACCTGCGCGCTGGAAGCCACTGATTTTGAAGACGCGCTACGCAATGCCGTCTCACTGGGAGGCGATGCCGACACCCTCGCGGCGATTGCCGGCGGACTGGCGGAGGTCCTCTACGGGGTTCCCGAAGACATCGGTGTACAAGCCTGGCGCCGCGTTCCCGTACCGCTGCGCAAGGTGATTGAAGACTTTTACTCGGGGTCTGACAACCCGCGGAACTTACGGCGAGTGCCTTCTTGCGATCTCAAAAACCTGGTTGTGACTTAGGGATATTCAAAACCCTGACCAGGGGTACCGTCTGGTCAGGCAGGGCGCCAGCGCCGTTTGCAGCTAATGTGGGCCGGCGCGGATGTTGGTGGGCTGTTTGCAATTAATGTGGGCTCATTTGCAACTAATCTGGGTCCGGGACCCCCGTTATTTGCAACTAATCTGGGCCGGAAATCGCGATGTTTGTGGGTCGGAGCCCGGATGTTTGTGGGCCGCTACACTTAGGGGCATAGAACTTATGGCCCGCGATCGTCAGCAGATCGACCCCGAGGGCTGCCACATCCACCGCCACCTTGCCCACCGACTGGGCCGCGTCGGTGTGAAACAGGACCCCACGGGCACGGGCCAGCGCCGCCAGTTCGGTAATCGGTTGCAGGGTGCCGACCTCGTTGTTGGCGTGCATGATCGAGACCAGCACCGTATCCGGGCGCAGGGCGGCGGCCAGGTCCGCGGGTGCGACCCGACCGCTCGGGTCCACCGGCAGCGTTGTTACCTCCCATCCTTGGGCGCACAGGTGCGCCATGGGCGCGCTCACCGCGGGGTGCTCGATGGCACTGGTGACGAGGTGGCGGCCCTGCCCCTGGAGTGCCGCCGCGACGCCGAGCACGGCCAGGTTGTTCGCCTCGGTAGCCGAACCGGTAAACAGGACCTCGCCAGGATCGGCGCCGATCAGGGCCGCCACCTGAGAGCGCGCCTGGGCCACCGCCGCCCGGGCCTGGCGACCGTACCAGTGGTCGGAGGACGGATTGCCGTAACCCGCACCGCCCAACCAGGGCCGCATGGCCTCGCGCACCTCGGGGGCGATGGGAGTGGTGGCGTTGTAGTCGAGATAGATGGGCGGGGTCATGGGGTCAGAACGTCAACACCTTGTCACTATCGACGACCCACTCGGCTAGCGCTTTCATCGTCGAATGCTCGGCGCCGTCGAAATAGGGGTGGTTCTTGTAGATGCCGCAGCGCGCCATGCAGGTGCCGCAGACCTTCACCACGACGCCGCGCCCGATCAGCGACTTGAGCATCTGCGACAGATCCTGGTCGTAGCCCTCCGGCGGACGGCAGACCTCGCGGGCCAGATCGACGGCATCGTTCATCAAGAAGCAGCGCACCTCCTGTCCGCCGTCGACCAGGGTGTTGGCCAGGCGCAGTGCGTTCCAGGTGACATCGGTGCTGTCGTAGGGCTCACGGTTCAGCACGATCAGAATCTTCATGGGCGTTCTCCAGTGGGGACGGGGCACCCGATCCTGACAGATCAGGAACGTTCGCTCAACGTTCTAGTTGAATGTCTGGTGGCAGCTCCGGCGTCGCCGCAGCCCCGCCCTCGGCTTCCTGCCGACACCGGGATGGTCTGCCGTTGGCAAGATGGCCGACCAGTAAGGTCGACAAACGCCCGCCCGCCAGCCGGTCGAGAGAGCCCCTATACTGGCGGCCCCGACCGTCGTGCAGAGCTGTCGTTGCCTGTTGCCGAGCCACTGCGAGCCCGAACCATGGCCGAACCCCCAAGTCCCAAACAAGAACCCAAGCAAGCCCTGTTCGCGCACCTGGCCGTGATCGCCCGTGCTCTCGGCCACGGGGCGCGGTTGGAGTTGCTGGACTTCCTGGCCCAGGGCGAGCGCAGCGTCGAGGACCTCGCCCAGGTCGCCGGTCTCTCCATCGCCAACACCTCCAAGCACCTCCAGCAACTCAAGGGCGCCGGTCTGGTGCAGGCGCGGCGCGACGGCAAGCACATCCGTTACCGCGCGGGAGACGCGCAGGTCTTGGACGTGATGACGGCGTTGCGCGCCATCGCGCAGGCCCACATCGGGGCCGTCGATGACTTGGTGGCCAGCTATCTCAAGAGCCGCGATGCTTTGGAGCCAGTCCCGGCCACGGAGTTGCTCGCCCGGGTGCGTGACGGCCTGGTGACCGTGCTCGATGTACGCCCGCCCGAGGAGTATGCCCAAGGCCATGTGGCCGGCGCGTTGAACATTCCGCTGGATCAGTTACAGGTGCGGCTGAAGGATCTACCGCCCGATCACGAGATCGTTGCCTACTGCCGCGGTCCCTGGTGCGTGCTCGCGTTCGAGGCGGTGGCGCGGCTACGTGAGGCGGGATTCTCGGCGCGTCGGCTGCGCGACGGCTGGCCGGAGTGGCAGCGAGCCGAGTTGCCGGTGGTAAGCAACTGACCAAATCCCTTCACACCTTGGCCACCCAGGTTTTCGGTGGGGACCGACTTGAGCTTAGCGTACGATTTTTTCCGTTTCGTGAGTTGACCCCTGATGCTCCTGCTGCCCCTGACCTTGGGCATGGCACTGCGGCGCTGGCGCCCTGACGCGGTGCGGCGGGCGGACCGCCGGCTGCGCCGGCTGAGCCTGCTGGCCGTCGGCATCATCCTTGGGGCGATTCTGTACGCCCGCCGCAGCGAGCTCGCCGGCGGACTGCCGGAGACCGCCGCCGCGGCACTGGGCTTCATCCTGCTCGCCATGGGCGC
>Ga0247841_10012420_pt1 | contig 11111 bp, 4 predicted proteins | sample LaCruzMarch2015__2_FD_192410 | JGI IMG/M metagenome (GOLD analysis project Ga0247841, IMG submission 192410) | Freshwater microbial communities from meromictic Lake La Cruz, Castile-La Mancha, Spain - LaCruzMarch2015_18m | ecosystem: Environmental > Aquatic > Freshwater > Lake | place: Spain...
CAGTGCGCTGCGTTTTCCAAGCAGCATTCGCCGCACGCAGCCGCTTAGCCGTCAAGCACCCCGTGCGGCCATCGCCGCGTTATCAATTCCCGCGCCACGCGGGAATTTAACGCACCGGGCGCCCTGCGGTCTGGTTCTGATTCCAGAACTCCTGACATGCCTTTTGCTACTTCCCTATCTTTTACGGGCAGCCTATCCTGTTGAAGCTCTGACAGGGTGCCCTAATCTGTCCGCTTTTTCGGAAGGGTGGTGTCATAGGGAAGCATGGCCCAGATCTGGCATCTGGTAGGTGTTGTGGCTCCCCACCGAGCTTGCCTCGGTGGAAGCAAAGATTGAGAAAAGAATGCCGGCGCGCCTTTTACTCAATCTTATTCACCCACGATCACGTCAACGGCGGGATCGTGGGGGTCTCAGCACACCCACCCGCAGCACATGTGCATACGCCATCCACGACCCGTCCTGACGAAATAAAGCGGACATTTTAAACACTCCTATGTCAGGAGTTCTGGATTCTGGCGGCGCGCAAGGGCGCACCCGGCGATGAGCAGCGCGCCGCACAGGCCGCCTTCCGGAATAACGGGCGCGGCGATCTCAATGAACTGGTTGCCCGGCACCATGGCATAATTGACACTGGTGGCGGGGCCATAACCGTCGCTGTTGCCGGCGATGCCCGCCAGCGACTGGTTGGCCAGGTAGCCGGTCGCATAGTTGAAGATGACCGCCTGCAGCCGCACCGTGTTCTCGCGCTGGGCGGGCGGGATGCCTTGATAGAGCAGGTCATACTGCAGCATGCATTCGAAGCCGTTGGTCGCGTTGGCGGGATTGGCGGCCGTGTTCAGATCGTTGAAGGCCGCGATGCCGGCCACTGCATTGCTGACCAGAAAATAGCTGCGCTGGAACGGGTCGAAAATGCTGTGCCATTCGGTTTTGTCGCCCCACCATTTGTTGGTGTTGAGATCGATTTCGTAGTAGTCCACCCAATAGTCGTACGATGCGCCGATGGAGAAGAGCAGGGCTTTGTCAGGCGAGAAGCCCTCGTCAAACGTCAGGCCCTCGAGGCCGGCCAGCTTGGGCGGACTGCCGGCGGTCACGGCCGGCATGACGTTGGTGCCGAGCGCGCGGCTGCAATCAATAAAGAGGCACAGCACGCGTTCATACATGCCCGTGTACATGTTGCCGCACACGCCGGCATACAATGTATCCTCCTGCGAAAACGCCAGCAGCCGGTCGAGTTCGGAACCAGTGCCGGGCACCGTCGCCTCGCCCCAGTTGCTGGCGGTGTCCTGCACCACACTCGTGCCATGCCCGGCGAAATCGGCGGGGATATTCAGGCCATCCACAAAGGTGGCGGGCATGACATTGACATTGGCCAGCGTGGCGGTCACGGTGCTGCCCTCGGTGTCGCTGATAATGGCGCGCGTGCTGAACACGCCGTCAACCGGATACGAATATGCAAAGGTCGCGGCATTGGTGCTGAAGCCGTTGCCGAGGTCCCAAGCGAAGGTATACGGCGGCACGCCATCCAATGCCTGCGCATCGAGTTGGTTGACGCTGCTGAGGGCGAACAGGCGCATTTGCGATTGGGAGGCGGATGCCTGCAGGGCGCGTTTCATGCTCGGCGCGCCAATGCTGAGAAATTGCGGGCCGGGGATGAGATCGTAGCGGCGGGCCGCCGCCGATATATTCGTCAGGCTCGGGTCGTTATGGCTCGCGTCCAAGGTCTGGTTGGCGACCGCGTCGCCACTCCAGCCGTTGATTTGCGCCATGACCTTGACCGCGTTGGTGGTCGGGCCCAGCCAGGCAAACGGAATGCTCAACTCGAAGCCAAGATCCCATTCATGCACCCAATTGGTGCTGTCCGAATACCCGGCCGAGACATAGGCAAAGATGACGCCTGCATTGGTGAAACAATATGGGCTGCGGGTGTTATTGAATTTGCCCCATGAGGTGGATTGCTTCAAATTGATATTATGCCAGCCCAACTGGCAGCCTTCATCGGGCAGCCCGTCTTGCCAGTGGGTGAAGGTGATGGCGAGGTCGGGCGTGAAATTGGTGTCGAAGGTCATGCCGGTGAATTTGGCGCGCGCTTCGCCATTCAGATCGCCATTGAAATTGGGATAGACATTCGAGCCGGCGTTGGGATCGACATCAAAAAACAAGGTCAGGTTCTCCCAGCCCAAATTCGCGCCAATGCCCAGCAGCAGGGCCGTGTCATTGGTCATGGCATACATGCTGGCCAGGAAGCGTTGCAAGCCCCAGTTGGATGGCGTGTCTTGAAACACCGAGGCCTCGGCTTGCGCGAAATCACCGGTGATGTTGGTGCCGTCAATCGTGATGGCGTGGGTTGCCGATGCAAGCAGCACGGCGGTGGCGATCCATAATGTTTTCATCAATCGTTCCTTGAGTTGGATTATTTGAGTGGTGCAAAGACGGGGTGCAGCGCGCGGTAGTGGCGCGCCGCGATAAAGACGGGCAGGTGCTCGAGGCTGGTGCTGCACATAAGGTAGCCGGGGCCGGTGTGGCGCGTGCCCGACCAGGCATCCATCCACGTGCCGGGCGGCAGCCAGACGCGGCGCTGCGCCTGCGCCGGCCCGGGCGGCGACCAGAGCAGGCGGCATTGCGCCTCACCCATGTTTTCGTAATAGTCAAGTTTGACGCGACAGGTCTGGCCTTGCGTCAACGTGACCAGCACGGTGTGCTCGGCCATGGGGCGGGGCGTCCACTCATCAATGACCAGCGTGTCGTCCAGCCACAGGCGCGCGCCATCGTCGCAGGCAACGGTGATGGCGTAGACGCCGGTTGCCGGCGCCGGCCCGAGCGTGCCCGTCCAACGCGCGGAAAAATGATCGGCGGCACGCATGGCAGCAGGCTTGCCCTGCCGCCAGTTGAAATCAACCGTGGCATCCCGCTGCGCGGTTACCGGCGTGCCGCTGCACTGCATGTTGTTGAAATACTCGCCGCGCAGTCCGGGCTGGCCATCGGGCGTGCGCAACCGCGCCGTGGGAATGGGTGCGCGCGGCGCCGGCGTCGTTATCGGCGCGACCAGCAACGCCTCGCCAAACAGGTACGCATCGGTCACGTTCCATGCCTCGGCACACTGGGGATAGGCCCATGCCATCGGGCGCATCAGTGGCGCGCCATGACTGTAGACATTGCTGGCCGTGGCGATGAGATAGGGCTGCAGGCGTTCGCGGATGGCAAAATAATTGCGGGCGATGCGCTCCACCGTCGCGCCGAAATACCAGGGCTCGCGCGGCGTCACGCCGTGCAATTGCATGAGTGGCGTGAAGGTGCCAAACTGGAGCCAGCGCAGGTACAATTCCTGCGAGGGCGTGCCGGTATAGCTGCCAATGTCATGACCCCAGAATGGGAAGCCGGCAATAGCCGCGCCGAGGCCAAGGCGAATTAGTGAAGAGAGAAACGGCCATTCCGCCGGTTGATCGCCGGCCCAGAACGTCGCCAAGCCCGCGCACGGCGGCGTGGCGGCGCGGGCAAAGGTGATCCCCTCGCGGCCCGCCTGGGCAAAGGCATCCAGCACCGTCTTTTGATAAAAATACGGATGCAGATTGTGGAAAAACGGGTCGGGCATGCGCTCGCCGCCATCGGTCTTGAAGCCGTCCACACCCATGGCAATCAGCGGCGCATGCAGCGCTTGCCACCACTGCCGCGCGGCCGGCTTGCGGAAATCAATCTTGCGCCCGCCATCGAGCCAGCTCACGATCAGCTCGCTGCCATCGGCATTGCGCACCAGGAAATCGTTGGAGGCGGCCGCCGCATAACTGGCCGCGTGCGTAAAGATGCTCGGGGTTTCCCACAGGATGACCTGCACGCCTTGCGTGTGCAGGCCGGCGATCCACGCCACCGGATTGGGATACCGGTCAGTGGCAAACTTGAAGTTCTGCAGCGATTCCGCCCAGCATTCGAGCACCACGGCACCGGGACGAAACCCGCGTGTGCGCCCTTCTGCAAGAACATTGTCGATCTCCTTGGCACTCATGTATGAATTGCGCGAGAACCATGGCGTGAACACCCACGGCGGCACCGGCCGCGGCCGGCCAATCAAGGCCGTATATGCTTCAGTGATTTCCCGGGGTGTGCCGTGGAACACGTACGCATCCACGCCCGGTTCCGGCACCGTGATGCGCAACGTGCGCGGGTCGTTCGCGCCGCAATCCATGACGACCCGCCCGCTGCAATTGATGAAAATGCCGTAGCCGCGCGAGCTGATCAGGAACGGCACGGCGAAATAGGCGGGATCGTGCGCCGCATAGGTGTCCGCGCACCACACGACCCGGCAGGTGCCGCACACATGCCAATTGCCGGCGCCCACCAGTGTTTCATCCGCTTGCAGTGCCATCTCGATCAGCGCGTTTGTTTTGCCAATGGTCACGTGCGGCGCGGGCAGCCCGGCATTGGCCTGCCAGAGATTGCTTGCCAGCGTGGCATTGGCCAGCGGATACGGATGTGCCGGCGCGCCTTGCACCAGATGCCACGCACGCGCCGCGGCATGCGCCGGCGCGGCATGGATCGCACACGCAATGAATAGCATTTTGCTGATGTGCATGAAAGTAGACGCGGCGGCTCGCCGCGTTTTCCAATTGCCAATCGCAACGCAAAGAAAGCGGCGAGCCGCCGCTTCTACGACAGATGCGCGAGCGCCGCTGCGGTGCCGTGCAGGCACCACACCTGGCATGCGCGTTCGGCGTGCCATATACAGCAGCAGCAAAACATAGCCGACCGCCGTTGGTTCGGGAATATCCAGCGGCGCACCACCCTGGATCCCGCCGCCGACGCCCAGCCAGCTCCGGCCGCCATAGCGCGCCGCCCCGCCGTACAGCGCCTGCGTGCTCGACGTGTGATACTCCAAGGCAAGAAATGCGTCGCTGTTCCGATTGGTCGTCACCAGGCCGGGATCGTAATACCAGTAATTGGCGCCGGCTTCGGTGGCATCGGTGTTGTACATTTGCAGCACGTCGTCGCTCAGGCAGGCGTCAAACATGTTGCGCGCGCCGCCGCCGCTCCAGCACACGTACGCGCTCCCGGCGGCCCGCAGGAACAGGTTGTTGACCCACCAGTTGGTCGCCGTGCTGTCATATTGCGTCTGGGCGCAATTGCCATTGACATTCCAGATCGTGTTGTTCACAAAAATGTTGGGCGTGCCGCCGGCCACGCCGCCATCCACTTGCACGGCCGGCCCGCCGACATCCCACATTAAATTCTCGCGTATCTCGCTGGCGCCGATGTCCAGCGCCAACGCGCGGCCCGACCAGCCATGCAGCTGATTGTTGCTGATCACAAAGGCGGTGTCCTTGCCGTTGTTCCACGCCACATTGATGGCATCCGCCGCGCCGCCGGCACTCATGCCCGGGCCGCGGATGGTGTTGTTGGCGATCAGCACGTCCGTGCCGCCGCCATATTGATTGAAGCGCAACGCGCCTGCCACGGCGCCCGCGCCCGCCACGTGGATCCGGTTGCCCAAGATCTGCGCGCCTTTAAGCACGGTGTAAATGTCGGCGGTCTCGCGCCCGTCAAACGCGCCGTTGACGCCCAAGACAATCGCCGACGCGGCCGTCACATTCGAAATAAGGCACTGCGCAATCACCATGTTGCCGCCACTGGCCGGATACCAGCGCGCGCTCACGCCAACATTCGGGTCGGCGGCGTAACTGCTTTGGTTCGCCACCGCCACGGCCGGGCCGTTGCTGACTACAAACGCAAGGTTGCTTATGACGCAATTAAAGCGCACGCCATGCAACTGCACCGGCGGATATTCGGCCACGATCACCGGCATGCCGTTGATGCCGGCAATGGTGATGTCGTTGGCGGTCGTGGTGTCGCGCAGGCGCTGGAAGCGCGAGACCGCGCCGGCCGGCCCGCCATGGTCGTAGACATAACCGAGTGCGCCATTGGTCGTGCCGGCGTCAATCAAGATGGTGTCGCCGTCACTATAATTGATCGCTTGGTCGGCCTCGTAAATGGTGCGAAACGCGGTAGCCGGCGTTCGCCCGTCAAAGGTGTGCAGCGCGGCGGCGCTGATGTACCACGTGCGCGGTTCGGCGCGGAACAGGAGCATGCTCCAATATTGCAGGTAGGGCAGCGTGCAAGTGACGCAGGCGCGGCCGCCGACGGGATTGGTGCTGAACGTCACCGCGACCGGCGCGCCCAGCGCATAGTCGGGTGAAACCAAGGTGACGCGGTCGACGCGCTGGGTGGTGAAGTATTGCAGCGTGACATTGCTCACGACGGTTGGCGCGGCATAGGTGCCGTTGGCGTCATTCCAGGCATTGGTCGTCAACGACGTCAGATTGATCAGGTGCAGAATTTCCATGTTGCGGTACCGGCGCGCAAAGCTCCAGACGTGGCCGGGCTCATCCCAGGTGCTGAGCGGCAGCGTCGCCGACGCGACCTCGCGCGTGATCGTGATGACATCGCGGTCGCGCAGCATGTTTTGATACGCGGTAATGACATCGTAATAACGGCGCAGGCGCGTCATCAGCGTGGCGCTGGCGGGTTTGGTGCTGGGGAAATACTCCGTGCTCAGCAAACCGTGGTCGCCCAGTTCGAGATGCGCGCCGCCGGTGGCATAAATGGCGGCGTCCGCCAGCAGCACGGAGGTGGTGTTGAACGCCGCGGCGTTGCGGTTCATATAGGCCGCAAAGACAATGTTCTTCAGGTTGCCCGACCAGCTCCGGCAATGCTCGAACATCCATTGAAAGCCAAGATAGCGGCTGGTGGTCTCGCTGCTGCCCGGCCAGGCTTCGACGTACAAGAAGTCAACCTCGCCGGCCACGTTGGCAGCGCCCCACTCGTTGATGGCATTGAACGTATAACGCTTGCCAAGGCGCGCGCGCGCTGCGCTCAGAAACGAGCCATACGCGGATGCCATGTCAATGCTGTTGCCCTCCCAACTGTAACCGTTCCTGCCCAACTGGTCGACATGCCAGCCGTCAAAGCCAAACACCTTGAAAACTTTTTCCTCCTCGTTGAAAATCCAATTGCGCCAGTCGGCGTGCAGCGGGTTGAACACGTTGATGTACGGCGTCGCCCAACTGCCGGGCAGCGGCCCGTGCTTGGTTTGTGTCGTGTGGCTGGCGTCGTCATACAAACCCCATTGCGGTTGCAACCCGTCGGCATAGCAATTCGACGAGGCGCCATACAACAGGTTGTAATTCATGCAGGTCATGCGGCGCGCGTGCGCGGCGGTGAGATAGCGGGTCACCGTCAGAAAACGATTGTCGCGGTTGGCAATGTCAGGCCAGCTTGACGCCGGATCGGCAACCGTGCCGGCCAAGGGAATGTGATGCTTGTAGTTCTGCCAGTCGTAAAACTGCAGCCCGTTGAGATGATAACGATTGAGTTGCTCGATGGTCGCGTTAATCTCGGCGGAACTGAGCGCGCCGTACGCGGAGATATATCCATAGCGCGGGAAGACGCGCCAATCCGACGATACGTCGACGGCGGTCGTGATCGGCGCGGACGTCGTGCCGCCGGCCGTGGCGCTGAGTTCCAGCAGATAGCCGGTGAAATCGCGCGCCGGCGGCAGCCAGGCAAATGTTGCCGTGGTCACGCCGGCGGCCGGCACCAGCGCCACCGGCACACTCACCGTCGCGACCGGCGCCGCCAGGTGCGTCACCTGCACGGCCACGGTGCAGACGATGCCGGCGCCGCTGGTGTTGCGCAGCACCACGCTGCCCTGCACGACCGCGCCGGGCGCATAGCGACTGGCGTCCACCCAAGCATCATCGAGTTGCACCGGCGCCGCGGCGCCGGCAATGCAGAGTGTGATGATTGCCCACAACGACCGCGGCAGTGCGCATAAACGGTTCCGCGTGTTGTTGTGCATGCGGCAGATTTCCAAAGTGTGATGAAGGTGGTCGGGCGGCGGCAACCACACGGGTTGCCGCCGCCACGATCACGCAAGCAGCATCAGGCGATCAGCGCCGCGCGCGGGCGAGCAGGCCCACGCCCAGTGCCAAAGCCAGCAACGAGGCCGGTTCGGGTATGACTACCATGCTGTTGGCAAAGAAGTTATTGTTGTCACCGCCATCCGTGGAGCCGCAGAACAACTGGAATTCGTCAGCGGGCGCGGGCAACGTAAAGTCCTGCGTAAATACATCCGTGCCGCGCGTAAGTGATACGCCGAGCACATTGCCGGTCTTCTGTTCGAACGCGCAATCGATAATGGACTTTTCGCCCCAGCCCCATCCAAGGCTTTTATTGCTCGCGTTCGTCACCGAATAGGTGTAATCGTCGCCGCTGCCAAAATTGCCGACTTCGGTTTTGAAGATGGCGCTGCCGCTGCTCAGCACTTCGAGACCTTTGTAGCCGCTGCGCCAGTTGACCGTTATCCGGCAGGTGAATTTCTGCCCCGCGCTAAGCGCGCCGCCGGCAAATTTTCGGTAGCAGCGGATAAAGTTATTGCCGCCGGGGTTGCCCCACATGCCGAATGACTTGCCGGACGTGTTGATGTCGCCGCAGCCAAAGGTGGAATCGCCAATCCAATTGCCGCCGCTGCCTTCGGCAAAAATAGTCCACGATTGGAAACCGGTGCCTTGGTTGGCGCCATTGGTGAAGCCGTCGCCGGCATAGTTGGCGGCGGAATCCGAGCCGGCAGTCGCGGCCAGCAGTGCGCCGGCCGAGCACAGCGCGAGAAACAAGAGGCGGTGGTGCATAACTATTCTCCTGAACATGGTGGTTAAAGTGGCTCATCGCGTGCTACGCCGCAGCCAGCGGCAGCTGTGCAATGAAACCGCTTTCATTGTAGCATATTGGCGGGCGCGTGTCAACCGCCCTTTACTTCCCCGCCCTTTACTTCATCGCGCGCTTTTGCTACCATACTGGCCGGTAACCCATGTTTACGACAACACCCCGATGCGCGCCACCAATCATTCTGTGAAAGAGGCCGTCTCGATTCGCGATGTCGCCGCGGCGGCGCGCGTCTCGCCGGCAACGGTCTCGCGCGCCCTCAACCGTGAGCTGGCGCACTTGGTCAATCCCGCCACCCGCGCACGCATCCTGCGCGTCGTGGCCGCGCGCAACTATCAACCAAATCCCTTTGCCCGCGCCCTCGGCGGCGGCTCGTCCAAGTCGTTCGCCCTGGTCTTTCCACCCACCACCCACTTCATTGAAAGCGCTTATGACACGCACGTCATTGTGCATACGGTCGCAGCCGTGCATGACATCGGCTACGACCTGAAAGTGCATTTCCTCGGCGGTGACGACGCGGGCAAAACAACCGACGCGTTGCTGCGCCAGTTGGCGGTTGACGGCCTGATTCTGGCGGGCGTGCCGCGCGCCTGCCGCTTGGTCTTGCCGCCCGCGCCGGCGGCGTCGCCGGTCGTGTTTCTCAACAGCGACGCGTCACCGGGCGCCGGCTGTGTTGACGCCGACAATCTGGATGCCGGGCGCCAGGCCGCCGCACACTTGCTCCAGCACGGGCACACCGCCGTGGGCATGCTGTGCGGCCGGCGTGATTCGCGCAACGCCATTGATCGCACGCACGGCTATCGCCGGCACCTGCGCGCCAGCGGCGTGCGCCTGCAGCCACGCTGGTTTGCCCATTGCGACTATGGCATCCGCGAAGGCCATGCCGCCGCGTGCGCCCTGCTCGCCCGCACGCCGCGCCCGACCGCCCTCTTTTGTGCCAGTGACGAAATCGCCTTGGGCGTGCTGCAGGCCTGCCATGAACTGCACCTGCGCTGCCCCCACGATCTCTCCCTGGTCGGTTTTGACAATGCCCTTGCCGTGCAGCATACCACGCCGGCACTCACCACCTTTGAGCAACCGATCGCGGAGATGACCCGCGCGGCGGTCGCCATGCTGCAGGAAAGCATTCGCGCGCACACGCCCGCTGCCCATATGCTGTGCCCGGTGCAATTGATCGAGCGCGACTCCGTCCGGCGGCTGCGGGCAGCACCACGCCCGGCCGCGCCCGGCCCAGGATCTGGATGAAGGAGGATTGGAGGATTGGAGGATTGGAGGATTGGAGGATTGGAGGGATGGTGCCGAGGCAGCATCGCGGCACGCAGGCCGCTCCCGCTCTCTTTCAGCACACTGATCACTGATCACTGATCACCGGCGCACCGACTATCCACGCCGTTGGCGGGACTCCAGAACTCCTGACATGCCTTTTGCGACTTCCCTTGTTTTACTGGCAGCATATCCGTTGAAGCTCTGACAGGGTGCGAACCCAAACCTGTCCGCTTTTTTAGGAATCTGGTATCATACGAAAGCATGGCCCATATCTGGCAGATGGTATGTGTTCTGGCTCCCCACCGATCCACGCCGGCGGCGGGACTAGTGGAAGCAAAGATTGAGAAAGGGACATTGGCACGCCTATTTGCTCAATCTTATTCACCCACGACGCAAGGTCGTGGGGGTCTCAGCAAACCAAATCGCAGAACATGTGCATACGCCATCCGCGTCCCGTCCTGGCGAAATAAAGCGGACATTTTTGAACACCGTTTGTCAGGAGTTCTGGACTCCCGCAAAGTAAATGCTATAATCAACGCCAACCACTTTTGGTGATATGCACACTTCGCACATTTCAGTCTGCGCGCTAATGCTGGCGGCCGGCTTCTCCACCCGCATGGGCCGGCCGAAAGCCCTGCTCGACTGGCATGGCGTGACGTTTCTCGCGCAGATCTGCCGTAGCCTCACCGCCGCGGGCGTGCGCCGCATCATCGTCGTGACCAGCGCCACAAACGACAAAGAATGTCGTTTGCAAACAAACTCGGCCGAAGCCGGGATCGTCTGGGTCATCAATCCGCGGCCGGAAGACGGCATGTTGTCGTCCATCCGCTGCGGCTTGGGCGCACTGGGCGGCATGCGAACGCAGGTGCTGCTGTGTCTGGTGGATCATCCCGGCGTGCAGGCCGCGACGTATCGCACGCTAGCCGCGCACGCGACAGCCGACACGATTGTCGTACCGACGCATGCCGGCCGGCGCGGTCATCCGACGGTGTTCGGCGCGGATTTCGTTGAGGAGCTTCTACACGGCGCGTGCCCTGACGGGGCGCGCAGCGTGGTGCGCGCGCATCCCGATGCGCTGCGCGAAATCGTCGTGGATGACCCGTTGGTGCTGGCCACCATCGACACGCCGGCCGACTACG
>Ga0247841_10012421_pt1 | contig 11111 bp, 14 predicted proteins | sample LaCruzMarch2015__2_FD_192410 | JGI IMG/M metagenome (GOLD analysis project Ga0247841, IMG submission 192410) | Freshwater microbial communities from meromictic Lake La Cruz, Castile-La Mancha, Spain - LaCruzMarch2015_18m | ecosystem: Environmental > Aquatic > Freshwater > Lake | place: Spain...
GGAATTTTGCTGTTCTTCACCCCCCAAATGACAATTGAAACCGCAGTTCTTCTAATGGGAGCTGTCTTTACGGTGGGAGGCGTACTCAAGATTGGTGAGGCGATGTTTGCCTGCAAAAATGCAAACTTTGCCAACAACATTGCAATAAGCGGCGCGTTTTCACTAGTCGTTGGCTTGATAATGCTTTTTGGCTCCAACTTCGTGACAGGAGGAGTTATCGTTGTATTCGGCGCGCTTGCAGCACTGCTTGCGCTCGTGGCGCTTGTGACCGGCGTGGGACAGATAGCGTACGGACTAAAAGCAAAGAAGGGTAAGATGCTGAGCTTTGTTGCAGGCGTTGTGCTTGTCATATTGGGCACAGTCATGCTATTCAACCTGTTCGGGACTGCGATCGCACTCATCATGCTCAATGCGATGTTCATGATAATCTACGGCATGGTTCTGATTGTACTTGCGATGAACATCAGGGAATTCATGTTCTAAAGAAGTGCCTTACCATTTTTTCTTTTTCTTCTTTTATTTTTTTATACTGTTTTTTGTTATTCAAATTATTGATAGAGGTAGCCCCATGAGTGCAGCATGTCGGAGTCGTGCGTCCAGCGATTGCCGATGTCGGTCCGATAGAACATGTTCGGGATTAGGATGTTCTCAAGCCGCTTGTAAACCTGCTTTTGCGCGTCCTCGACAGTGAGCGCCGTGCCAGTCACTATCACTGCATAACCAGACTGTCCTGCAAGGCGCCAGTCGCCATCCACTAGTTTGACGTCGCCAAGATGGATGCCTTCAAACATTGGCTTTTTGAAGATTATTATTGCGTCTTCGGAGTAGCGGCGGAATGCGCGGAAGTCCTGGAAGGGAAATGGAGGCACCGCTACCACCACGCCGAGCTGGAAGCCTTTTCTTGTCCTAAGCTCGGCAGGCTCGCCGCGCGCAAGATGATAGAAAAATTCACCCCATGGGGAAGAGACGCCTTCCATCTGGATGGAGATTGTGGGATAACCGAAGCGAGAGGTGAATTCAAGCGGATATATGCCCTTGGCGTTTGCTATGCAGTTGATGTCTATGTAGCCCACATAGCCGCACGCGGCAAGCTTTTCCTTCATTTTGCCCAAAGTTTCGTTGAATATTTTCGACTGGGGCGCCCAGAACATGAGCGTGCCCATCTCACCAGTGTTTGGCCCAAGCTCGCCAGGAAACATCTTCTTGTGCTCGAAATTCACATTGATTGGACCGCAGAAATCCTTGCCATTGAAAAATGCGCCCACCGCGACTTCCACGCCCTGCGCGAATTTTTGGAGCTGGAAGGAATTGAGCTTTTTTGCCCAGCTTCGCTTGTAGTTTTTCAGGATGTTCAGTATGTCCTCGCCATCCTCTTCCTTGCCGATAAATGAGAGCTCTTTTTCATTCTGCGCGCTGCCGTTTGGCTTGAGGACATAACGGCCCGGATTTTTCTGGACAAATTCTATTGCGGCGTCAAAGTCCGAGAAGTCGGAGTGGGGAAGCACAGTCACGCCCGCAGATGCAAGCTCGTCCTGCCCGAAGAGCCGGTCGTCTTCCAGCTTGTCGGTGTACGAGGTGCCGCCCACCACTGCCTTGCCCTTTTTCCTTAATTCGTCCGCAACCGCGCCAAAGCCAACGTCGTCGAAAATTATCACGTCCGCCCAATCCACAAGAGGGTGCCAGTCATCGCACTTGTCCACAAACCCGTCGCACACGTCGTGCTCTGCCTTGTCGTAGATATGATAGCGCACCTCGTTGCCTTCTTTTTTCACAGCAAGCGCCAAGTCGCCTATGAGCCCTTCGATTGAGACGAACAGGAATTTTTTGGGCTTTTTTTCCTCGGCAACAATTTGCGTGTTGTCGTTAGGGGGCGCACTCATGCACTTTTTTCTCGGTGAAAAAATATAAAGTGAGAGTACGGCACGTCGGAGAAAGCCCGTTGTTTGCGTCTGTTTCTTTTTCTGGCAGAGAATTACTTCTTTTTCTTTCCGCGCGCAAAATCTAGGATGGTGCGGTTCACGATTTGGCGGATGTTATCAGCGTTGTTGTAGTCCTTTACCCAAAAAGAGAAGGAAACTAAGGCAGTTGTAGGCTTGACTGCATCCAGGGAAAGTGTATAGCCTAGGTCGGAAAGCAGCCCTGTGGGCTTTTCGCGCGCAAGCGCGGATATGATTTGCTTCTTCAGCGCGTCAAGGTCCGTAGCAAACGAAAGCTCTGATGAGGTAACCACAATGCTCACATCGTCAGGCAGAGAGAGGTTTGTCACGCGAAGCTTTGCAAATTCCGAGTTGGAGATTATTATGGTGTTGTGCCAAACGTCGGTGAGGCGCGTTGTCCTCATACCTATCTTGTCAAGCTTTGCAACCTCGCCTGAAGGGAGCTTGAGGTAGTCGCCATAGTGGTAGGGGCGGTCAATCTGAAGCGCAATGCCTGCGAATATGTTGGCAAGCGTTTCCTGAGAGGCAAGTCCCAAGATCAGCCCAACCACGCTCGTCACTGCCAAAATGCCTGTTACGTCGAATCCAGTTGTGGAGAGCGCGAGTGTCACCCCCACCACGTAGATGAAAAGCTTTGTGACTTTGCGCACAAGAGGCAGTAGTGAAAGATCGACTTTCATCACGTGAGCGGATTTGTGCCCTTCGTCATAGTACCAGCGTATTGCCGCTCCTGACGCTTCGGAGAGCATGAAGGTACCAATCACTACGATTATAGCAACGATATAGTCCTCGATGAATTTTGCGGCATCAGATAGTTCCGGCACTGCTTGGAGCAGGAAATAAAACACGATTATGAAAAAGCATGATTCGAGTGGAACCTTTATTGCGGCAATTACCCTGTCGTCAAGAGTGCTCTTTGTCTTGCCCGAGAAAAATTCCAGCGCTTTCACAACTATTGGGCCTGAAATCCCACCAACTGCGATAGAAACCAGGAAAAGACCTGCGATATAGCCGATATATGTTAGGGCGTCCATGATCGTAACAGGTACGAAAAAGAATATAAGCAAACGTTTCGATTTATGCGTGGTGGAAAAATGAAGTTTCATACGAAATATTTGTGGTTTTGCACGAAAAAGAAAAAGGAGATAGTGCCAATCAGCGACGAGGTCGAACGGGCTGTTTTGGAAAGCGGTGTTCGGGAAGGATTTGCATTTGTCTCTGCGATGCACATCACGGCAAGCGTATTTGTCAATGATTGCGAGAGCGGACTTTGGGAAGATATAATGAAATGGCTGGAAAATGTAGCGCCCGTTGGGAACTACGCGCACCACCTCACAGGCGAGACAAATGCCGACGCGCATTTGAAGAGACTGGTGATGGGACACCAAGTGATGTTGCCAATCACAGAGGGAAATCTAGACTTGGGACCGTGGGAACAGGTTTTCTATGGAGAGTGGGACGGACAACGGAAAAAGAGAGTAATTGTAAAGGTGTTTGGGGAGTAGAGGCTAGAACTGAAACTCAAGAAGAGAATTACGGGCGGCAGACATAGAGAAACTAAAATATACAGAGATTATTCGCCATTAATCCGTTTTGCAACTGAATACGCATCATAAATTGCATACAGCCACAGTACGAGAGGAACCGGGGAACATACAAAATACGTGAATAAGGCAAAAATCCAGAGGCACACAAATCCGATGAAAAAACCGATTCCTTTCAAACCTTCACCGTTGTATACTTGTCCTGCACCAACAATCAAGAAGCTGAGCACAGCGGCGATTCCAGGATCTTTACGCCCAGTCTTCCCAGTAGTCTTTGTAGCAGTCTCTTTTTGTCTCACACCGCATTTCGGGCAGACCTCAGCATCTTTCTTGATTATAGCGCCGCAAGATGGACAGAAAACTTCATCGTGCCCCTTTATTCTTCGATCATAGTGCTCATCAGAATCCTTGGGATTTGTAACCATATCAACCACCACTTTATTTCCACCTACGCGTCACATAATAAAAAATCGCAACTGGCCAGAATACGAGAATCCAAAATATAAGCCACCCCATACTCCCTTTAGGTTTATCCGCCTGTTCAGGCGAGGTGCCATTAGAATCTATCTTTTGCCGCACTCCGCATTTTGGGCAGAGTTCGGCTTCCTTCTTGATTATAGCGCCACAAGATTGGCAGAACGTTTCATCGACACCTTTTGCGCGTCGGTCATAATTCTCATCTGAATCTTTGGGTGAAGTGTCCATAACTCAGCCTCCGGGAAATTCCTCAAAATATCGTTTTTCTCTTTTAGCAACATCTATAATTGCAAAAATCCACACAAATATGGGTGGAATCAGAAACAAATACCAATATGACCAATTTATTATTAAGAGAGCATATACGGCAAAAAGACCACTCGCCACACTACCAAATAATCCAATCCAGAATTTTGTAGCAGTCTTTGGATATAAATAAAGATAAACAAAAAAGGATCCAAAAACTGATATAAGAATTGCAGTCTCCTTCTCTTTTTTCTCAAAATATACTCCATTATTACCGACACCGCAGGTCGGGCATGCCCCAGCATGTTCTTTCATTACGTGTCCACATGAGTAACAGAAAACTTCATCTGACTGTTTTAATTTTGTATCGTAATGCTCGTCGGAATCTTTCGGTTTGGTTTTCATTGCGATTAATACTGGCACTCTCTTAAAAAATCTATCTGTTGCTGAGAAAGATCGAATCAGACATTTAGTTTTTATATGATAGATACTGATAAAAAGCTTAGGAGCGAAGTACGAGGTGCCTATCAAGAGATAGTGCGGAGGGACTGTATGGAGACTGTCAAGATAAACATTACGAATGTGGAAAAAGCCAGTCGACTTGAGCTTTTCATCAGGTGGATCTGGGGCTTTATCGTGGGAATCATCCTGTGCATCATTGGGATTTTCGCGTATATTGCAGTTATGATCCAGTGGCTCCACATTCTGCTCCTTGGCAAGAGGCACCCTGCGCTTGCAAAGTTTGTGAATAACTGGTACAAGGCAATGGCACAGCTTGGCTTCTACTACATGCTCGCCACAGACGAGAGGCCGCCACTCATGCCTGAGTTGTAAGTTTTTCTTTTTTTTTCTTCTTTCTTTTTTCAGCTTTCTACCCCAATATACCCCCTAACTTATAAACCATTGCATTTTGAATATATTCACTTGGAAGCTTACGGCAATGAATGGCTGGCTTGCACGCAAAAGCGTCTATGCGCTTCCTAGAAAAAATAGGTGAATATAAATGGGATATGGAGATGACGACAGAGGCGGATACGGCGGACACGGCGGCGGAAGAGGCGGCGGACGCGGCGGCTTCGGAAGAGGCGGTGGCGGCGGTGGATACGGCGGCCCACGCGAAATGAGCAAGGCTGTTTGCTCAGACTGCGGCCAGGAATGCGAAGTGCCATTCAAGCCGACAGAAGGAAGGCCTGTATACTGCAGGGACTGCTTCCCCAAGCACAAAAAGTTCTAAGATAGCTTTAGACTTTACGCTTGAACAGATTTTGACTTTTTCTTTTTTTCCTTTTTGCCCCTTAGTGGACATACTGCTTTTTATTAGGAATTCGCGCAAATACTCGCATGAAAACATTGGCCTTTGCGCTGTTTGCCGTACTTCTTCTCAGCGCGTCTTATGCATATCAGATAGAACAGACCCGGGAGGCGCTGCTTGCCAAATACTACTCCTATGTTGATGCAAAAATACCGAAAAGCGCGCGCATGATCTTAGGAGACGAGAAGATAAACGCCTATATTGGGCAAAGCGTGATAGGCATAGAGACTCGGAAGGGTGAGCTTTACTCGTTTGAGTACACGGCGCTGAAAGACCCGAACATAGTGATAGTCGTCACAGACGATGCCGCCGAGAAGATTGAGAACAGGAGCATGGGAATACTGGAAGCAATCGACAACGGCGGAATAAAGATAAAGACATACAATTGGCTGTCTGCGTTCAAGGTGGCTGCGATTAAGAACGCGTATTCGCTTTCAGGGATTGACAAGAGGCTTACCAACAAAAACGTCAAGGAAGACGAGATTTACAGCGCCAACTCGCTGTTCATGAATCGCCCAAGAGTGCTGGTCTGGAACTAGTTTTGGGGAAGTGCAGTGCATGGGGAAAAAACCGCTTTTCAGCCGCCAGGATGCGCTTGCCCTCGCAGGCGCGATATGCATCAGCTTGCTTGCGATATACCTTTTTTCGCACGTGCAGGGCTTGCAGGACTGGGGATACGCAGGCGTGTTTTTCATTTCCCTTGTTTCCAGCGCGACTGTGTTTGTGCCCATGCCGGGATTTGCGATTGTTTTTGCGATGGGCGCGTTCTTGAACCCCGTGCTCGTCGGCATTGCTGCAGGAATAGGCTCGGGCATTGGCGAGACGACCGGCTATTTGGCAGGCTATGCAGGGCACGATGCCGTGATGAGAACCAGGATTTTCAGGCAGCACAAAGACGGCATTGAAAAATATGGTCCGCTTGCCATTTTCGTTCTTGCCTTTGTGCCCAATCCGGTATTTGACATTGCAGGCGTGGCATCGGGCGCAATCAAGATGCCTATTTGGAAGTTCGCGCTCGCCACCATTTGCGGAAAGACCGCGCGCTACATCCTACTTGCGTACGCAGGCGGAATTGCTTATGGATTTTGGCAGTGGGGATAGGCTCGCCTTATCTTGCGCCCCCGCCACCGCCCCCTCCGCCTCCACCGCCGCCAAACCCGCCACCGCTGCTGCCGCCCGAGACGCTTGCCACAGAAGAGAAGGAGGAGTGGAATGCTGCATAACTGCCGATGAATGCGGCATTCTTGGCCTTTTCATTGGGGAAACGCACCTTAAGCGATTTTATCACATCTGACGCAATTCCGAATGCGGTCGCATAGACGAGGTATTCTTCCCAAAGCACCAAGGAGGGAACCTCTTTTTCCTGAAGCCTTCCAAAGTCCTGCATGTATTTTTTGAAAGCCATCCATTTTTTCTCAGCCAGCCGCCCGTCAGGAGTCCATTTGCCAAGTATTTGAGGGCGAGAAGATGTGATTACAGCCATAGGGATGAGGAGGAGAAATGCGAGCGGACCAATAACAGATGCAAACGGGCCCACCATGTCCTTGAAAAAAAAGATAGTGGCCAGGCATATGCACATTGAAACCACCAAGTACACTTGCATGACGTCGTTTCCTTTTTTGTCCATATATCTTTTGTAAAAACCGCCATCGAGCTTTTTGGAAAATGCTGAGATGAAACTTCGGAGCGCAACATCGTGGGAAGGCATGCTTGAAATGCGAAGCTCGCCGTCGGTGGAAATAGACCGGATAAAATCCATTAGCAGCTTCTGATGAGGTGCGAGATCGCCGCATTCTTCCGGCGTTTTGAGCAGTACAACGTACCATGACTTGACATTGCGTTTGATTATCAGCAAATTTTCAGCAACCTCCCGCTCCTCAAGCCGGGCATACCTCTTGTGGGAAAGCCATAGAATTTCTGCGCTGATAAAATCCATCCGCATTGCTTTTGTGATGAGATATCCTGCTTCAGACGGCGTAAGCGCGGAGGGCAGTTCGCGCTCGTATGTGCCAGCATAATCAAGCGGCAGCTCGCGGCCATACATGAAATAAAGAAAGATGAAAAGAAGGACGCCTGCAAGCGGGAAGAGAAGCATTGCGAATGGGAGCATGCCCACGAGCTGCTGCGTGGCGTAATTCTTCTCACCCTCGATTATTTGCTGACTTGACAGGTAGTTTGGCGCTTGGCGGAGATTGGAAAAGCCTGACAGCGGAAAAAGCATGTTTATTTCCAGATAAGTTTTTGCAGGATGGTTGGTGGATATTATGGAAATGCCGTCGTTGGTTTTAGTTATTTCATAGTTGCCAGATGGAGGGTGGATGAAATATTCCGCAGGCGCCACGCCTGATGGGAAATGCACGTTTGCCTGAAGCGTGCCCACTCCCTTTTCCCAGGTGTCGCCCCAAAGCTTGTAGAAGAACTGCGCGGTGTCTTTTTGCGAGAGTATTTCGCCGTTGAGCGTGTATTCGAAAACTGTTGTCACTTGACCGGAATTATAGCTGTCAGCAAGCACAAGCTCCTGATAGCCCTCGTTGTCCTGCGTGCGGAAGGTGCAGCTGCTCCTGCCAACGCAGTAGCCTGACGCGCCGCTGATTGGCAGCCCCATTGGCTTTTGCAAATAAAGCTCGTGGAAGCTGCCCGACAGGCTATAAGTTATCCTTTCTTCCACTGAAATGGTGCCGTCCGAATGGAGATAGTAGTCGAGTTTGGCATTAGGAATGGAGTAATCGCGCGCAGATGCAATCGGAAGTACGAGCAGAAGCGAAAGAATCGCAAGGAAACGGATGTCCATGGGATGAAAACGGGATGAAGATAAATAAATGAGATGGCACGCCGGAAAGAAAAAGGGTTTGAACTATAGTTTCAATTCAGAAATCAATCGCACCCCACTCTGAAATAAGAAGCGCACACAAAATCAGCCCGGCCCCAAAGAGATTTTGCGTTGTGAGTATTTCTCCGAGGAAAAACAGGCCGAATGCCGCCGCAAACAAAGGCTCTGTGATGAAAATCAGCGCCACCTTGGAAGGCTCAAGGCGCTTTTGCCCCTCTGCCTGCAGCACCTGTGCCACAACGGTTGCCATGATGGCAAGATAGACAAGAGTAATCATGGCAGACAGTGGGAAAGATGATGGCACCTCGTTGAGCGGAACCATGAGCACCGCACTTGCAATCGAGACAAAGGTGATTTGCACGAATGCGAGCGAAAGAGGATTGCATTTTGGAGAGTATTTTGCCAGATAGATTATCTGGAGCGCACAGGCAAATGCGCATGCAAGCGTGAAGAGGTCACCAACGTTGAATCCGTCTCCTGCATCCAACATGAAAAACATGCCAACAATGGCAATTACAACCGAAAGCCAGATTTTCCTTTTCGGCATCTTATGTAAAAGCATTGCAGACAGAATAGGCACGAGAAGAACATAGAGGTTGGTGATGAATGCGCTCGCATTCGCACTTGTATAATTCAGTCCGATTGTCTGAAAACCATTTGCAGCAAGCAGGAACACCCCGAGCATGCTTCCGAATTTTACCTCGTCATTTGTGATTTTTATGCCGGTGAATTTGATATAGATGAAAAGCGCAAGCGCTGCGATTGAAAACCGAATTGCCATCAGCGCAAACGCCCCAAACGACGCAAGCGTGTCCTTTATCGCAACAAAAGTCGAGCCCCATATTGCGGAGACGAGCAGAAGCAGCACAACCCATTTCAGTTCATCTTTCATTTTTCCACGTCCAGATCCACTTTGGCGGGAAAAAGATATAAAATGGCAAACGAGAAGCAAGCGAGTGAAAGACTTGGCATGGAGATTAGGACTTTGAGAAAAAATGGGCCGGAAGCGAAAGAAGCCCGAAAGACTAAATCTCAATTGAAAAAAACTGCTCAGCGCGAGCAAGGAGGGAGAAGATGAAGGTGGCACTTTACGCAAGGGTCAGCCTGGACGAAAGCGCGGACGACAAACGCTATCAGGAACCCGAAAACCAGCTCCAACCGCTACGCGACTATGCAAAAGCACTCGGAGCAGAAGCAACAGCCGAATACATCGACAAAGCGAGCGGGGCAAACCCGGCACGCCCACAATTCCGGCAAATGATGAACGACGCGCTCTCAAGGCAATTCTCCGGCATCATCGTCTGGAAGCTCGACCGCTTCTCGCGCGAAGGCATCATCCCGACCATGGCCTACATCAAGCAGCTCAAGGATAGGGGCATTTTCCTCAAGAGCCTTACTGAAAGCTGGCTGGACACGCAAAACGAGGGTATCACGGACGTTGTGCTGGCAATCATGTCCTGGGCGGCAGCGGAAGAGCGCAAAAAGATAAGCGAGCGCACAAAGGCAGGCATCGCGCGCAGGAGGGCAATAGGGCAGTGGAGAGGGGGCAGGCCCAAGAAGAGGGAATTGATATGAAACACTGCAACTCAGAAGTATACGGTCTTGTCGCTTTCCATTACCAGCCTATAGAATGTCTCCATATTGGAAATGTCGCAGACTTCGCCCACATTCCTATTTTTTACGCACGTGCCGCATGCCAACAAATGACCGCCCTTCTGCTCAAATTTCTCAGAAAGGGTCTTCACATTATATTTTTCTTTATCAACAAGGCATTCTACCCCGCTGTTCATGAGAAACACGCTCACTCCATCCTTCTTGTCAAGCGCGAGATTGGCAAACCTGAACGCATTCCACGCCTTCTCGGGCTCGTTGGAACTTATCACAACAGTCAATTGGCTCATATTCTCACCTATTGGCTATTCTTGGCTCCAAATTTAAATGCACCTATGCATTCGGGGGAATCCGCATCAAAAGAAAGGGGGGTGCCCGACACGCCTCCCGATGAAAAGGGGGCTTAGAAAAGGGTCGTTTTTGAGGCGAGGCAATGGAAGACAACTCATCAAATACAGGCAAAACGCAAGAAAACCCGCAAATGCCGCAATCTGGGGGCGAGGCAGCGCACCTCATAGCTCCACCGGGAAAGATGGGTAAAACGCGCGTTATAGCGCCCAGCGAGCGCGAAATGATGAAGCTCAAGATACAGGAGTGGCTTATCCGGGGCGAAAGCCCGACTGCAATATGGCAGCAGCTCGGAATCGACAAAAAAACATACTACCGCATGGTGGACGAGCTGAGCAAAGAAGCGATGGAGGAGCGGCTCAAAAGAACCGAGCGGCTTCTGAACGGTTACATGGGGCGCTCAGAGCACGTATTCCGAGAACTGGGCGTCCAATACAGGGCAGCCAAAGCTCCCAGCGAAAAGGCGCGCATTCAGGGGCTCATAAGTAATCACCTGCACAGCACCGCCTCATTCCTGCAATCCTGTGGCTTCCTGCCCAAGCGCACCGAAGAGATGCACATAAGCGGCGAGCTGAGCATCAAGGAATGGATGGCGCAATTCTACAAGAAGAAAGTTGCAAGCGAGCCGATAGAAGCAAGTGAATAATATGCATCTCGACAAATTCGCATTCTTCAAAATAATGCAATACTGCCCACATCCTGGCCAGGTTGAACTCCATAAAAATAACGCGCGTTTCCGCATCCTTGCTTGCGGCGCACGTTGGGGGAAGACCACCGCAGCAGCCTTTGAGATTTGCGCAGCCATG
>Ga0247841_10012422_pt1 | contig 11109 bp, 6 predicted proteins | sample LaCruzMarch2015__2_FD_192410 | JGI IMG/M metagenome (GOLD analysis project Ga0247841, IMG submission 192410) | Freshwater microbial communities from meromictic Lake La Cruz, Castile-La Mancha, Spain - LaCruzMarch2015_18m | ecosystem: Environmental > Aquatic > Freshwater > Lake | place: Spain...
CGTAAGTTCGGGCACGGTCGGTAGAATACGAAAAAAACATGGCAAGGAAAGTCAGAAGTCCGCAGAGCGCGGTTTTACGCGCTCTGCGTTAAATATTTTCTTAGCTCTTCAGGTACTCAAGCGTTTTGCGCAGGCTTTCGGTGGAATCCAGGGTTGGCGCGTATTCCAAGGCAAAGACGCCCTTATAACCCATGGCTTCAAGCTGGCGGACCAGGAAAGGATAGTTGGTTTCGCCCAGCCAAAGCTCGTGCCGTCCCGGATGGCCCGCCGAATGAATATGGCCGATCACATCCAGGTTCTTGCGGATGTGGCCGGTCAGGTCGCCTTCCATGATCTGTATATGGTAGCAGTCGAACAACAGTTTGAGTCGGGGTGAATTCACTTCGCGGCAGAGCGCCGCGCCTTCGTCCGAGCTGGTCAGGAAATAGCCCGGATGATCAATTTTGTCGTTCAGCACTTCCAGCAACAGCGTCACCCCGGCTTTTTCCGCCCGTTCCGCCGTGGCCTTAAGCCCCTCCAGTACGTTCATGCGCATCTGCGCGCGGGGAAATCCTTTCACAAGATTGCCGGTGCAGACGATCGCCGCGCCGATATGGGCCTCGCGGCAGTAAGCGAGCGTGGTATCCGTGCGTTGCAACCATTCCGGCCGGCGTGCGGCGTCGGTCAGTCCGCCGCCCAGCCCGCCGTCCGGTGACCCGATCACAACGTTGGTCATGGTAACACCGGCCTTTTCAGCGGCCGCGCGGATTTTAGCCGCTTGCTTTGAGGTCTTTGCATCCTCGGTACTCTTTGTCGTCGCGAGATCGCCAAACCACATTTCGGCGAACCGATAACCGGCTTCCGCTACTAATTGAATACGATCGAGAAACGGGCGATCCGTAAAAACCATTTCCAGGCAGACACCATAGTTCATGATTTGCCTCATTTCATTTATTTACCGTTGAGCGTTCGATGTTGAGCGTTGGGCGTTTTCCTGCTCACTTTCCGATTGATCAGAAATAAACCGCCACGTCGGCTTTCCCGTTAAAAGGGGTGACACGCACGGTTTCGCTGGCCGCGTCGTAAACGCCGCCTTCTACCTTTACGGCTTTGCGCCCTTCGGGATGCGGCAGACGAATCAGGACGGCCCTGGGCTTGCGCTTGCCGCCGCATTCCACATGGGCGCTAATCCGGTTCCGGCCCACCTGTGATTCGACGGTGAGCGTAAGCGGTCCAAAATAACTGGCTACCCGGTTGAGCTGGATTGCTTGGCCGTCCGCGAGCCATGCGCGCGGGATAACGCTCAGGAGCCGGAGGCTATCGTTTTCTTCCAGCCACAGCATCCAGCGTGTCTGCATCAGGAACCAGGCCTGTTCATGGGTCTTGTGTTCGCCCGTATGGTAATAATGTTCCCAAAATGTGTAAGTTTCCCGGTCCTGCAACGCGGTGATCTGGTTGTAATAGGTTTTGAGAAAAGCCGCGATCTCGCCGCGGCGGATATGGGCATAATCATGCCGGCAGTAATAAGGCTGGGTCAGCGCGGCGTTCTCCAGCGTCACGGGATATTGATTGGTCTTGAGCATAAATTCCGCGCCGATTTCGGCGGGATCCAGCACCTCGCTGATGATCAGCCAGAGCGGGCCGGTCAAACAACTGCGTGAAGCGAAGGCCCCATGGGAAAACCAGCTGCCGCCGTCGGCGTAAAAACTGATGCCGCCGGTGTATTCCACCCACGGTGGCATGAGCGGCGCCCATGAGCCGTCGGCCAGCGGCATGAGCGGCGCGCGCGCCTGCGCGTGATAAAACCCGGCGCGAATGTCTTTTAAATACTCCGCTAATTCGTCCGCGAGCCGCCGGGCATATTCCGGATCAACATCGCGCAGAATTTCCGCTACGCGCTTGAGCCCGACATACGTGCCGGCATTCAGGAAAAACGAATGATAATAGTCTTTGCAATCGGCCACCCGGCCGTTAATCATGCCGTAAAACCCCTGTGCGCGGTATTCCTCGACTTTGTTGCGCGCGTGCCATTGCAGGAGATAATCGGCCGCTTTCTTGATGTTTGGCAGCACGCGCTTGAGCCACACTACGTCGCGGGTATAGCGGAAATGTTCGCCGGCCGTCCAAAGCAATGGGCCGGTCTCGCTTTCATACCCGCCAAAATTCTGGATAAATCCGTCCGGCCGCTGGCGTATGAAAAAGAAGTCAAGGCAACGCTCGGCTAATTTATGCCATCCCATGGAATCGAAGAATTGAATAATCGGCGCGCTTTCGGTCCCGATGGGCGCGTACCAGCCGATCGTGGCCAGCACCGGGCCATCCGGCTCGCGGCCCAGGGCCACAAGGTCGCACTGTAACAGCCCCGCCTGGATGTTCTCCTGGATCGGCTTTTCGGGGACGGTGATTTGCGCCGCCGACTCCAGGCGCGCGCGCCAATATTCACGGCAGGCCTCCAGGTGTGCCTCGAAATCCAGCTTTCGCAAGGCTTGGGCGCGCGTTGTGTCCACGGGTGAATGCGGGACCAGGATGTCGAACTTTACGGTCTGGTCCGGTTGCAGCAAAACGGCCATTTCATCCGCCGGCAGGGGCTGGTCGTCAAGGCGGTTGACGGCATAAACCGCGCCGGTCGATTCCAAGACCGAAAAGCCATCCTTGAATTGAATTTTATCCGGAGGCACCCGCCCGTAAAAACCGGACATGTGCGCAGCTTTGAACCAGGCATAGCGCGGCGCTTTGCCGGTGTTGACTGCTTCCACGCGCAGGCAACAGATAACTTCCTGCTCGCGTTGCCGCATTTCAGCTTCCAGTAAATCTTTCAGGGCGGTGTTTTCCTCCGGCGTCAGCATGTTGAAACCGGTATTCGAGTAACAAGCATCCCATTCTGAACCGCGGACGGCGCCCGCGCTGAGCGTCGTTTTTTCCAGCGAGGTGAACACGGTGAGATTGTAATGGACATCCTGTTCGATCTGGGTGGAACGCAAAATCGGCAGGACCCCATCTTCCAACCGTCGCGTGATTTGTGGTCGGCAGGACGCTCCCTGCCCGATCTCGAAATGGATCTGATAAGACTTTTCCGGATAGCGTTGCGAAGGATCGCGTTTCGGCTCCGCTCCATCGGGCAGGTACTGCGGCACGGTATGGTAGCAGGGCTGAATTTGCCCCCAGTATTCGAAGCCTTCCTGGTATCCCACGCGGAACATGCGCATATCGCGTCCAAGTCCCAGCCAGGTCGGAGAATATTGCCTGCGATTCAAGCGCGCCGCATGGGTGTAAGATTCTTCCGGCGCATTAGCGAAGCGCGTGAAGTCGGAAATCAAGCCGCGCGCGGCAACATCCCTGGCAACCTGTTCATAATCGCGCGCATCATCCCCCGGCACTACCGCCGCCTGGAATTCCGGGATAAAAATCGGCGTGGCGGAATTAACGTCGCGCAAATTAAAGGCAAACGGGTTTTCATCCGTAAAGACATTGCAGATCGTCGGCCACGGCCCGCGCTTTAAGGTAAAGTCCTCAAATAAAATTTCCAGTCGTCCGCTGTGCGGTAATTGGAAAGCATTTCCCTTGATTTTTCCGCTCTTAGCCGCCAGCCGGCCGATCTTGCCATTGCGCGTCATGATCTTGCCGCTGACATTTGTCCGGCTGAACAACACCGCTACTTTCATGATATCTCCGTATGTTTAATGAGCTAATTATATTTTGTCCACCTAGCCAAAGTTTTCAAGTCAATATCCACTCGCAAGGCCGGCTTTTCGGCCAATCCGCTCTCCGAAAAATCAATGATCTATGGGTAGGGGCCAGCCTCCGGCTGGCCCTCCTTCCGGCTCAGCCGGAGGCTGAGCCCTACCTGAATACATCCGCCGGCGCCGCTTATACGCATTCCACGCAAAATACCCAGTGTAACCTCAGAACGTGTGAAAAAATTGCCGAACGGCCTAATCATGTTTTTTGTCTGTCATGCTGAGCAAAGCTTGGCGGAGTCGAAGCATCTCCATATCAAGCAATGATACATGGATTGGAGATTCCTCGCTTTGCTCCCGCCGTCGTCCGGCGATTGCCGGACTATGGCGGGCAGGCGGAATGAATGCGTGTTTTGATAATGCCAATTTTTTCACACGTTTTGAGGCATTACTCTTATTTGCTATCCACATAGTCCGCTGCGTGTTTTATTCCCCTTCCGTCCTTTCCTCTGTGTTTAGGCCGGTCTTGTCAGCCAATTTGACGGAGCCCATTTGCGAAGGCGCGTAAAATGCGTCTGTGAACGTGGGGTTCCAACTCAGATTTTCCATGTTGTCGCCAGAACTGCGGAAAATATTCGCGTAAATCGTCTGCCCCGGCGCCACGCCGCTCGGCAGCAGGTTCTTCAACGGGAAGGCCATCCGCACCATCCAGCAATCGGGATTACCGACGGAAACCACGCGGACGCCGCTCTGCCATTCGCTTTCCTTTTTGCCATCATCGCCGCAAGTCAATTCCTTGTGTGCGCCCTTCGCGTTGACCCCAATCTGGCGGCAGCCCTTGCCCTGTTCCCCGCGCACGAAGAATTCCCAGCGATCTTCATTCCAGATATTATCGTCGCCATGGATAACCAGCTTGGAAGTATCCATGATTTCCTGCAATTGCACATACAAATAACTGCCGTCGTGCAGGAGCCGGCCCTCCAACCGCCGGCCAGTCGGCTTGCCGTCCAGGGTTCCCCAATTGCCCAGGATGGCGGATTGCGGCGTTTGCGCCCAGTCCACTGCATTCGGGTCGCCGCCCGGCGCGGCGCCGATGATCCGCGCGGCGCGTGCGCTTTTTGTATATCCCTGCGCATCCTGTGTCGTGGATTGCGGCGTCTGTGTCATGCCCGCTTTGGCCAAGCTTCCATTGGTCGCGGCGCCGGTGAGCCGCGGGATGCCGGTCAATTGCACGCTTTTTTGCCGCGCTTTCTGTTCCCCGTATTCCTTCCGCCCGGCTTGCATGCGGTTCCAGATGTTTTTTTCAAAGAGCGCCACGCGCTTCTTTTCCATCTCGGTTTGCGCGGCCGTTTTCGCCGCTTCCATCAGTTCGCCGAATTCCGCCATGCGCTCCGCCGTGCCCAGTTTTCCCCAGGCAATGTCGGCGGTCTGATATCCGAAATACCGGTCGGGATTAAAAGCATAGTTGGCCGGATCGCAATACACCCGCTCGATCGCCTCATACAGATTCTGCATCGGCCGGGCGGCGGCGCCGTAAAAGAGCGTAAAGAACTCGTCAATCAGCTTGTCGCCGTCCAAGGTCTCGTCATAGGCAAGCTTGTAAGCCAGATACATCTCCAGCAGGCTGGCATTGGGCGCCCGCGAGGAATATTTTTCGCCCGGGCCACGTTCGCTTTTCGGCAAATACGTCGGCTCGGCAAAGACACCCCGGATGCCGCGCCGATGATAGTCTTTCATCTGTTTGACCATATTGTGGGCCATAAATCCGGGGAACGCCTCGCCCGCGCGCCCCGGCCGGTGAAAATAGAGCCAAAGATATTTCGGGTTGCCCGGCGCCGCTTCATCCCATTTGTTCAGCAGATCGGTCACCGCCCGATCCATGGCGGGCACGGGGCGCAGTTGGGCATGGATGCAGAATGAAACAGCGATGTTGGGCTCCAGCGGTTCCGCGGTCGGCGGATAATAATTCTGATGATACGCGATCTGGGTCAGGTATTTGTCCGGATGTGTTTTGCCGACCTCGCGGGCCACTTTGTTCATAAACCCGAAAATGTAATCGCTGGCAAGGTCATCAAAGAAAAAACTCTGCTTGCGCCACTTGTTGCAGGGCGGCTCTTTATGTAAAAGCGCCTGACATGCGGGGCATTTGCAGAATTTATCCTTGCCGGTGCTGTCCATCGGTCCCAGGGCAAAATAATCACCGGCGGCCTCTTCGCCAGGCGCCTTGACTCCCGTGCCAAAAAACGATCTGGCCCGATTGACGACGTTTGAAATGAAGCCCGCGTCGGTGTAACACATGTTCGGATAATACAATGCCGGATATCCGCGCCAGGTGGTGTCTACGGTGCGCTTGTCCGCGGGCGTATTGCGCAGTTCCGCGGGCATGTCGGCATCATACCCCTTGGCGAACCATTCCGGATGATCTTTCAAGTACCGTTTGTAATAACTGTAAAAAGCGTGACTGCACGCATACGGCTGGATGCCGGTCAGGCGTTGGCGATGCTGGAACAGGATTCGCTCGCGCAGTGGCAGTACCGGTTCGCCTTTATCATCAAGGTTGATCGAAATGTACGCGGCACGATTTATTGCGCGATACTTCATCGCCGGCGCGCGGCGCATGTCGGCGCCCTTGACCGAAAGCGTTTTTTCCTCGGGACACACCATCCCCAGGTCCGTCGGCAGATACCAGCGCACACCGCAAAAATGCTCCAGAAAATCATACACCGCATAACAAGTGGCCTGATCCTCGGTCCGGTCGGGACCAAAAGTGGCCTCAATGCCGCGCCCGGGAAATGTTTTTTCGTCGGCATAATCCACTTTGCCCTTGTCGTCATTGTCGTCCCGGCCCATCAGGATCAGCGTATCCGGCAGAAAACGGATCAGGTATTCCTGGTGCTTGAAGTCCTTATTGTGCAGTCCCGGTTTGCGGGTGGCCGCGCTCTCGCCGACCAGGATGTGCGGGCCCTTGACCGCTTCCGCGTCGTCCACGATGGCCAAGCGTACCCCGGTAATTTTTTCGATATGATACTGCAGTTCCGCCGCCGCAAATTGGGCCGCACGACTCGCTTCCTTGCCGATCACAATCGTGGCCACAGGCTTGCCATTCTTTACCAGGGGCAGGCCAACCTCTTTCTGGCTTTTCACGGCGCAACCCGTATTCACGGCCAACATCACGCAGATCGCAAAACAACATGGAACCAATCCCGCAATCCGACTCAAATCACGTCGGTTAAAAATCATGGCCTGACTCCTTTCTCATGTTTTGGCCAGCACCTTGTTGATGCCCTCGGCGATGGCGCGGCAATCCGCCGCGGAAAAATGTTCGTTTATGGATATCATAATCGAACGGCTCAGATAGTCGAGTGTTTGCGGACACATGTCTTTGGCATAGGCCGGCCGTTCCGATGGCTTCACGCCGCTCCATGGCAAGCCATCCGGGGCCACCGCTTTTTGACCAAGAACATGGTCCCAGTGCGTATAAATATGCCAATTTTTGATCTTGGCGTCGTAAATGCCGCCGGCCGACACGCCTTCGGCTGCCATGGCCTTCGTGGCCCATTTGGTTTTTTCGACGTCAGGCATGAAGATCACCAGGTTCGTTCCGACAACGCCTTCCGGATCGGAGAGGCGCTGGAGCTTGATGCCGCCGGGTAGGTCCAGGGCGTTCATGATTCGTCGGAACGCCGTGCGATAGCCCCTGACAATCGTGCTGGCCTTGCGGATTTGCGCCAGGGCCACTGCCCCCTGCAGCTCGCTCATGCGGTAGTTTTCGCCGCAGAAGAGCTCGCCCTCACGCCGTTCCGCGGCGTACCGGTTCGGCCGCCAGCAGGCGGCGCAATCATGCCAGGATTGCGCGCGGGTATGGAGCCACTCGTTGCTGGTCGTGATGAAGCCGCCTTCACCGCTGTTCAAAACTTTGTAATAGTCAAAACTGAAACAGCCGATTGTGCCGATGCTGCCCAGCATTTTGCCGCGATAGGAGCCGCCCGCCGCCTGGGCCACGTCCTCGATCAGCGCGATCTTATGCTTGTCGGCCAGCGCTTTCAGCTCTGCCATCTGGGCCGGAAGCCCAAGCATGTGCACCACGGCGATGGCCTTCGTGCGCGGCGTGATGCGCCGCGCAACGTCTTTCGGGTCGAGGGTCAGGGTGTCATCCACGTCGGCGATTACGGGGATGGCGTTGCAGGCGCCCACCGCGGCGGCCGTGGCAAAAAAAGTGTAGGCCGGCACGATGACTTCGTCGCCCATGCCGATGCCCAAGGCCCGCATGGCGGCAATCAGCGCCGAGGTGCAGGAGTTGACCGCCAGGCAGTAGGGCGCGCCGATGAATTTGGAAAACGCCTTTTCGGCGGCCTCCACCTTACTCGGGCGCGGATTGTAATAGCGGAAAAGATGCGGCCCCTTGATTTCGTTGGACGCCTTGCGGATGGTCGTTTCGATTGTCTTACGGGTGGCCGCCGGGAACTCCCAGAGATCGAGCAGTTCCAGCAGTTCGTCCACATGAATCTTGGTGGGGTAGGCCCCCGTTTGTTTGACAGCCTTGGGGCCGCCTTCGATAGCCAGTTGTTTGCCCATGGTGTGCCTTCCTCATTTCCGATTTTCGATTGCCGATTGCTAACCAAAAATATTTGAAATATTAAATCATATACGTCTGTCATTTCCGCCCCGTGTCAAAGCACGGGGTAAACTTCGGCGGGAATCCAGTCCGGCTTTTCTGGATTCCCATTTTCATGGGAATGACAAGCACTGGGACAGTCATTCATCTCGTGCCATAGGCAGATCCGCCTCCGGCGGAAAATGTTCAGCATAAAATGAATAGAATCTGATTATGGCTTTTGACGGCTACTCTATGTTGTCTGGTCAAAAAGAGCAATGGACGCGCATGCAAATAATTTGTACAATCTTGCAATGGCCAAGCAGGAAATAGTCGCGAATACGAAGGGTTATGGCTGGACCTGGCTGGCGGCGCCGGCGGAAGTGCCCGTGCTGATCAATGCGACTAATGCGGTTTGGATGGCGCCGCATATGAGCCGGAACGCCCGGCACAGCAATCCCTACTGGGTGCTGGATTACAGTTTGTCGGACTTGGGGCTATTCAAGGTGGGACGTCGCCGCTCTCCCTGGCATCGCCATGCGGCCGGCGAAGCCCTGCTGTATCCGCCGCGCACGCCCTACTGGGAGGACATGCGCTCCGTCAAGCCGCCTATTCGCAATGCCTGGCTGATGTTCCGCTGCGGGCCGGGTGCGGGCCTGGATATGCTGGTGAGCCGTGTGCCCGGCTATGCGCGCTTTGTGGATCCGGAGGGGCGCTTGGGGCGTTTGATTGAACAGGCGGCGGAAAGCGGCCAGCGCGAAGGGGATCCCGGTTTCTGGAAGGCGATGGGGTTTTTGTGCGCGGCCCTGGATTTGCTGCGGCATAGTGTGCTGATCGAGGTCGATACGTATCGGATTCCGGCGACTATTTCAGCGGAACTGCCGACGCTGGCCACGGCGGTAACGGCTTTCCTGGGCGAACATCTGGCCCAACGCCTTTCGCTGGGGACAATTGCGCAGCATCTCCATGTCAGCGTTTCGACGCTCTCGCATCGCTATCGTACCGAAACGGGCGAGGCGCCGATTGCCACGCTCATTCGCCTGCGCATCCAGCAGGCCCGGAATCTCATGCTGAAAGGCCAGCGCCTCAAAACGATTGCCGCCGCGCTCGGCTTCAGCGATGTCTATCATCTTTCCAGGATGTTCAAGCGCGTGGAAGGCCGCTCGCCCCGTCAATTTATGCAGGCGCTCAATGCGCCGGCGGTGCAGAAAGGGAAACGGTAGGGCCCGGCCTCCGGCCGGGCCGGAAGGAGGGCCAGCCGGAGACTGGCCCCTACCCATAGATCGTGGTAATGAAAAGTTGCCTGATTCACCGTCTTCGGAACGCCAGCGACAGGATAAAAAACCCCATGGCCCACAGGACGATGGTGGCGCCGGTGGCCGTGCCCCAGTAGAATGAGGTGATCAATCCCAGGACGCCGGCCAGCGTGCTAATGGCCACCGCGCCCAGCACGTAAGCGGTCATTGTGCGCGCCATGTTGCGCGCGGCGGCGGCCGGCACGATCAGCAGGGCGTTGATCACCAGCAGGCCGACCCAGGGAATGGTGACGGTCACTACCAGGGCGACGATCACGGCAAAAAAAGTTTCCAGTCGCCAGACGGGAAACCCGCGCGCCTTGGCCAATGAGCGATTCAGGCAGGCGAAAAAAAGCGGATTAAAAAACGTCAGCCACACACCGGCCACGATTGCCAGCAAAAGCACGAGCCGTAGAATCTCAAACGGGGTGATCGTCAGCAGGTCGCCGATCAGGTAACGGGAATAGCGTGCAAACCCCCCGCCCCGCGACAGCAGGACCACGCCCAGCGCCACGGAAAAGGCCATCATTAATCCGATAATAGTGTCGGTCGAGGCCGAACTGTAGCGGCGCAAAACGGAGACGAGGATGGCCAGCGCCGTGGCAAAGGCCAGCATGGCCCAGAGCGGGTCGGCCATCCCTGCCAGCGCGCCGATGGCGATGCCCGTCAGGGCGGCATGCCCGATGGCGTCGGAAAAAAAGGCCATCTGGTTGCTGATCACCAGGCACCCGATCAGCGCAAAGAGCGGCGCGATCAGGAGCACGGCCAGCAGGGCGTTCTGCATGAAGGCGAATTGCGCCCATTCAAATGGCAAGTGCCCGGCGATGTGATACCAGAAAATCATAAATGGCCGTAGGCTGTAGACTGAAGGCTGTAGGTCCGAAATGTGATGCGGCCTTTCAGCGTTTGTCGTTCCTTAAGTTGGAGATAACCGATTGCTTTGTTGACTCCGTAAGTCGCCATGGTGCTGTCCGGAAAAATGTAACCTTCGGTCCACGGTCTACAGCCTACAGTCTGCTTGATTCGCGCAAGCCTCATGATGCAGCGGTCGCTCGGTCCGGGTTTCCATTTGCTGGATGGCCGCGTTGGCCAGGTCAATTCCAAAAGTTTGCCGAATGCACGGGCCTGCGAGCACTTCGCGCGGTGAGCCGTCGCAAAGAATGGTGCGGTTTAAAAAAATCATGCGGTCGGCAAAACGGGCTGCCGTTGGAATATCGTGCGAAACGAGCAGGATCGAAAGATCGAAGGTCCGGCGCAATTCGGAAACCATGCGATAAAAAAGGTCAATGCCCGCCGGGTCCACGCCCGACACCGGCTCGTCCAGGAGCAGGAGGTCGGGAACCGGGGCCAAGGCCAGGGCCAGCAGAACCCGCTGAAGCTGGCCGCAGGAGAGTTGGCCCAGGCGTTGGTCGAGCAGGGCATGGGCGTTGACCACGGAGAGCATGGCAAAAGCTTTCGCGCGGATCGCGGCGGAATGGCCCAGCCAGACCGGGCGATGCGCCAGGGCGCCGGCAAACAAGTCCAGCACGGTGACCGGTGCCAGGGAGTCAATTTCAAGCTTCTG
>Ga0247841_10012424_pt1 | contig 11107 bp, 4 predicted proteins | sample LaCruzMarch2015__2_FD_192410 | JGI IMG/M metagenome (GOLD analysis project Ga0247841, IMG submission 192410) | Freshwater microbial communities from meromictic Lake La Cruz, Castile-La Mancha, Spain - LaCruzMarch2015_18m | ecosystem: Environmental > Aquatic > Freshwater > Lake | place: Spain...
CGCTTGGTGGTCCTGGCAGCCCGATGGGTGAGAGGAGACGAACCGACAATGACACGACAGAACCGATTGTTTACCACAGTGATATGCTGCGTGCTCACCGTGGCTCACCTGTTATCAGCGATTGAAACGAGCAAGCCCCATTCGCAGATTGGGGATACGACATCACTCGGCGAAACCGCCACGCAGCCGATTGGCCGCGGACAGACCTACAGAGGCAAGCTGAAGCCGGCAACCGACATCCCTCTGGAGGTGCAAGTATGGGGCGAGCCGGTCTCGCCGCAGGGCAGAAAGGATCTGGAGGCGATGGAGGCTGGGGCGAGTCAGATCGAAAAGAGGGAGAGGATTCCTCTGGTTTGGAAACGCAATGCGGCGTCAACGGACGAACAACAAGCTGTGGTGACGGCACATTCCATCCGTTTTGACGCCTCTGGCAGTCGGTTGGCTGCTAAGCTGCTGCTGAACTGCTTTACCGGAGTCGCCGGCAAATACGGGACACGAATATTTCTGATTGACGCCGGGGGCAAGACCGTGGCCTCCCAGGAGAAGCAGTTCCTGGTTACGCGAGACGCTCCGTACTATGTGCCGCTATGGCTGCCGGTTACGCAGGACTTCACTTTCGCCAAGCTGAACAACGCTGTGGCTTTCGAGATTGCCCTAGGACCCGTTGCCTCAGGCACAGCGCCAGCCCCCACCGGGCCCGCCCCCGGCGGGGCAAGCACGCTGCTGGCAACCGCCGTCGGTTTCGGGCCGGCGGCCGAGAAGGTCGTCAACGCCCCAGAAGCCGGGAGCGACACATTCCTGGATTTGGAGACAGGCAGGCTGCTGGCCTACGAAGACGGCAACTTGCCGGACGAACCGACCATGTCGAAAGAACTCTCCCGGGTCTATCGGCGGTCAAGGTGGGCCAAGGGGAGCGGTGCGGACATCTGCCTGCCCCCGGACGGGCGATTTGACAAGGACGTCACCGGCCTGATTGGCCTGGATATGAGGGAGGTGGCCGCCCAGGAGCCTTTCGATCAGCTCACTCCGCAGGACGCGGCCAAGGCTCTGGCCGACAGAACTTTCTACATGCTCGGCGAGATGCGCTGCCGCGTGAGTGATCTGCCCGCAACGTTCGTCCTGGAGACCCGCGAGGGGCATGTTGCCGTTGTCCAGGTGGCGGCCGTTGCGGATAAGCCCGCGGGCCTGAAGATACGCTACAAGATTGCGTCGGTCCCGGTGGATATGGGCCCCGAGGCGCCGCTCTGGATCACTCTGGCGCCTGCGGAGGAAACGATCCGGTCTATCAAGGAATTGTCCGTACACGCGGCGGCCAGGAACCTCAACCAGGAGGCCGCCCGGAGCGGCGAATGGGAAATCCGAACGGCGGACAACGCCAAGCGTGTGGCTCGCTTCCTCTACCCATGGTACATCTCGCAAGATCAACTGCTGCCCGGCGGCAAACGCATTCTCGGCGGCACCGAGCGGCAGGGACGGTTCACGCTGGATGAGCAGCAGCTTCGGACCGTCGGCGGGCTTGACGACGGCAACTACCTCCTGGCGTGGTACGTGGGCGGCAAACGGGCCTCCAACGTCATCCGCTTCCGCATTGACGCCAAGTACGACGCCAATACCGAGCCGCTCCTGAAGCTCACCGAGATCGAGCCCGGGCCCAATCACGGCCTGCCCTCGCTGATCCTCCGCGCGTATCGTCACGCCGAGGGCGACCCGGCGCCGCGGGCGAGCGACATCGCCTTCGCCACGCTCAACATCGACGGACAGGACCGCACACTCGCCGGATTCGCCTGGGCCGGCAATGACGCCCCCCTGGCCGTGGGCGGACATTATTCCTACATCCTGAACCTCGCCCACTATGTCTGGAACCCGGAGCTCAAGCGAAAAGAGCCGCCGCTCGACCCCGACACGACCCACACGATCATCGCCAAGGTCGGCAGCCAGAAGTCCGAGCCCGTTCGGCTGACCTACTTCCCATATCTGGGCGAGGCGTGGGACAAGGCCACAGCCAAGCTGGCGCCGGTGAGCCCGCCGACGGTGGTTCTGTCGGGTCTGGCCATCGGCGCGGACGGGAAACCCGCTCCGGAGTACGAGGTCACGCTTACGGTCGAGGGCGGAACCGACCGGTTCCGTGCGAACGCCAACGCAGCCGGACGATATGAGTTCGTCGGCATCCCGGCAGGGACCTATCGGCTGGGCTGCAACCCGCCAAGGATGGGCCAGCCGGCGGTGGTCTTTGGCGGCGTCGTCATCGAGCCTGGCAAGACCCGGAAGATGGAGCTGAGCCTGGCGCCGAAAGTTACCCTCACCGGGCTGATCGCCGACGAAGACGGCAAGCCGCTGGCCAACGTCCCGGTGGCCATCACCTGCGCAGATCGGCAGTCGCGCGGGGAGTTCACGGATAGCACCCAGACCGACAACCAGGGGCATTACCGGTTGGGCAGCCCGCTGGGCGAGGTGACGTACGTCGGCGTCAACGGCGGCCGGGTTGACGGTGAGATGCCCAAGCTCAAGCCCGGTCCCAATCAGGCGGACTACGCCTTCCGCCGCGTGATGGGCCGGCTTCGCGCGGCTCCGACAGCGCATCGTGGTGTCGCCTGGGGCAAGGCGGTAAATGGTCTGGAGTCCGGCCTGTGTTTTGCCATGCAGGACCGTGCCTATAAGATGGGGGAGACGGTTGACTTCGTTCTGCTGGTGCGAAACAACGTGGACAAAGCAATCATGCTGGTGGACTACGTTCCCCTGACAGGATTGGCGCCAACGATTCGGCCGGTCGGAGGGAAACCGCTTTTGGTGTCCATTCCCGCCGTCGACCAGCCAGTGCAAATGCGAAAGAGCGTGTTGAAACCAGGGGACATCCTCGAAGTTGGCACGGTGTCCCTGCGGCTTGATGCAGGCCCTGAAGAACGCGGGCAAGGGCCGCACGTTTATCTCACGCCGGGCAAATACCTGGCGGGCCAGACCTACCGCTTCGAAAACGGCGTGGGATCCACTTGGTCTGGCGAGTTGGTCACGGGCGAAATGGCGCTGTCCGTTGTCGCCTCCGATCAGGCCTCGCAACCGGCGACGGCTCCCACAAGTTCGCCGTCAGCCGGAATCGCGCCAGCGAAGGGGGAGACCGCCCAGCCCGCTGCGCGAGCGGCGAGTATTGTTTCTGCGCCGAACACCGCCTCTGCTGAGCAGCCGAGGATGGAGTTGAAGATGAGCTTCAACCAGGACTTCTATTTCCCGACGGAAGATATCCCGGCCACGGTTACGTTTTCGACAGATAGCAGCAAGCCTGTTTACGTCTCGCAGGCAAGTCCGATGGTGGAAGGCTCGCGCCTTTCGTTCGAGGTCAAAGACCAGACAGGAAAGTCGCTGGAGTACAAAGGCCGGCAAGGCGGCAGTGCGTCAATACGCCATCAGTTTTCCAAAGGGATGCCCGCCGCCGCAATCCATGAACTCGGCAAGATGTACCAACTGGATCAGGCGGGCGACTATGAAGTCAGGGCGATCTATCGAGACTGGCAAGACGGCGACGCGCAGATCAAAAGCGCGCCAGCCAAGTTCAGGGTGGTCAAGCCGGATTCTGAAAAGCTGATCGACAGTCGAATTGGCAGCGACCCGTGGAAGACCTTGTGCGAACTGGTTCAGTTCACGTACAAGGATCAAACGTATTTCCTGGTCAGGCAATACGGCGCGCAACGCAGCGTGCCCAATGTGAGGGGGGTAGCGCATTGCCGGCGCATTGAAGGGGTAAAACTGGAGAACGGCAAGATCGTCGAGGCCACCATGGAAACCGGCGACCGCTCCTGCTGGCTGATAAGCCTGCCGAACGACAACACGTTGGCGGTTGTGCTTGACGAGCCGGACGGGATTTACTGGCGGACCATATCCCGAAAAGCCCAGGAGCTGAAACTGAAGCGCGAGGACGGTGAGCCATATGCGCCGTTCTTCATCGAAGATACGGACGGAAAGCGACTTGAGATCAGGGCCAGAGAGCCGGCCGCCGCGCAACCGGCGGCGGAGACGCGACCGGAAGCCGAGAGGTTCCTGTGGGTTCACCTGAGTTCCTCGGAAGCCAGGGCGGCGAAAATTGCTCGGCGCGTGGACATGGAGCGGTGGCCGAAGGGCAAATCACTGCGGGCCGGCGTGCTGATGGACAAGTCACTCCTGAGCCGCCCGGAACTGGTCACGCGCGGCAGCAACGGGTTTGGTACGGATCTCTTTCGCGGCGGCCTGTGGGGCAGTCAGGATTGGGGGGTGGACCGGTTGGTCGGGGGAAGGCTCGAAGGCGAACTCCGGGTCCAGATCTATCTGACGCCCGACCCGCGCGCCGCCCACGAGTTATGCATGGTACGCGCAACCGGCACCCAGCTTCCTACCGAGGCCTCGGTTTATCGATACTCCAGGCCCGACACCCAGGCTTTGGTGGGCGACCTCTCGTTCGGGATGGACGGCCCCGCCCGGGGGGTCGCCAAGATTGTTGAGTTCTTCCGGGACAACGTCTTCGTCAGAATCGATGGCAGGGACGCGTTCATGGAAGATGTCGCCCCGCTGGCTGTGAAGCTCGACAAGCTGATTCAGTCCCGGGCGACGCTGGACTATGAGCAGTTGCTCTCTCGACGGCCCCGACTGGCCTTCGCCCCGTTTGACCCTGCTTTCAAAACCCCCAACGGCGGTGGTCCTGCCCTTGGCTACACGGCGACGGCTCCGGTCGGGCAGAAGGTCGTCGACGTCCGTGCCAAGGTTGACGGAAGCTATGCCGGCGCCGCGAACGGCCGGATCGCTCTTGGCACACAGCCAGCACGCACAGTTGAGCTTTGGGTGGTAACCGACGAACTGCTGGCCGCAAGGGTTGCCGTGGAGAATGTCGGCGTGAATGAGCAGTCCGCGGCGGCGTTCGAGACTTTCCGCGTGGAGATGAAGTCGTTCTGGGCGTGGAACCGAACCCTCACCGTCAGGAGTGACGGGACGTACACATTCGAGATGCAGACGCTGGAGAAGGTGCCCGGCGAGAAACAACTCCAACCGAGCAAGACTCCCTACATCGCCAGCTATCGCCTTTCGCCGGGCGACCTGCGGGAGTTGACTCAACTGCTCAAGGCGACGCGATGGCTCGCTGAGCCGGCCAGCCCGGGCCCGATGGCCATAGACTCAACCGAGTATGCCATGACGATGACGCTCAGCCACGATGCCAAGCTGGTCCAGCGAACTTACCACGAGGAAGACAAGGTACCGGCTTACGTGGACGTTGTGAGATTCCTGCGGCGGATCAACAGGCAGGAAGATCTGCTTTTTGCCGTTACGCACAGGGATCAGCCGTTCCCCGGCGACAGCAATCTTGGCGATGAATTGGATGCTGTCATGGGTGTGGGCAGCAGGGCCAAGCCGTACAGTCCCGCGCTGGACTATCACCGGCTGGTGCCGGCGTACGCCGAGTTCCTTGTGAGCCCAAAGATGTCACCACGGCTTTCAGCCGACGCGGCTAAGCTGATGGGCTACCTGAAGTTGGAGTCGCAGCGGAAGAACTTGGAAGCCCTGGCCCTGGGGCGCATCCCTGACGAGCCCTCCTATGCCATCCCCGCCGACCTCCGCAAGGCCGCGGTCAATGCCCTGGCCATGATGGGGGCCGGCGAGTCGCTGGACGCCTTGAAGACCGCCGGGCAGGCGGAGGATACGTGGCTGCGGGATGCCGTGGCTGAGGCGCTCCTGACAGCGCCAAGCGACAAGGCTATCCCCATTCTCAAGGAACTGGCCAACAAGTCGCAGAACGCGGCCTGGACTCTGATTCGCCTGGGCCGGCAGGCGGAAGCGGACATCGTCGATCTACTCTACCAACCGGGCGGAGAGGAGGCTGGCGGTCGGGCGGCCTATCTCCTGATCCGCGCATACGCCGACCATTGGAAGGAACTGCCTTCGCCGCCAAGTGCCGCAATCCTGACGGCCGTTCACGACAGAGTGCGGTCTGTGGGCGGCTCTGACGGTTCATTGGTCGGCAAGTACGGGTTGCAGGTCCTGAAGCTCACAGACGACCCGTTCGTGGTGCGCAACGCTTGGCAGGACCTGGACGCAACCATGTCCTTGATGGCAGCGAAGGACCAGCAGGCCAGGAAAGAGCTGCTGCTGCCGATGCATTTCCGCAACAACAGGGCACCGGGGGCATTCTTGAAGGACGCCCAAGCCGGTACCCTTGGCATCCGTCGGGTGATGGTGGAAGGCACCTCGGGCTGGGCACACGTTGCCGAACCGAAAGGGCAGACAACCTACGCGCTCTATCTCTCCCGCAACGGCGTGGTGTGGGTGATCGAGGCTGCCCAAGCCGTGCCGGGCGATGGCGTGCAGACTCATCTGGACGGGTTTCTGAGAAACCACGCACAGGCGAATGAGGTCACGGTCGATGCTTCCTCGCCGGAGGCTGACCTAAACGCCCGCAACGATCAGGCAGTGGGCAGGGTCGTCGAGCGGATCATGGCCGCAATCCGAGACAAGGACGTTGAGACGCTAAAGAGGCTGTCGGCGGGATCGGCACTCGGCTGGCTGAGCCCTGCGGAGGCGAAGGGCTTGACGGGTCGCCTGCCTGCCGGCTGGTCTGCTCAGCGGCTTGCGGAAGTCGTCAAGGAACTGCACGATACTTACGCTGCAAACCTGAACTTGATGCGGGATGTGCAAGCGTTACAGGTCAGAGGCGATTGGGCGGCCGCGCACCTGACCGGTCCTGAGGGCAAGCTCGCGGGGCCCCGCCTGCTCGTCGTTCTCCAGAGGACGCCGCAGGGATGGCGGCTACTGGATGTAGGCGAGCCCAAGGGGGCGCTGCCGGAAGACCTGGAGCGCCGGGCGGATCAATTGGGGAAGTTGCAGGACGAACTCTTTCACCGCCGAGAGGTCCAGGCGAAAGAAGCCGCAGTTGCCAAATAAGCAGGCAGGAAGGCATGAAGGAACGGGGGACAGCAGACGTCTTTATCTTGAATTTGTAGGAGGTAACGGACAACGCGTGTGCAACTCGGGCAGCGGCGCGGGCACTCGCCCGGCGTTCCTCGGGAGATTGGCGAGAACGTTTCCAGGGGCGTCCCTTGATGCGCCTTAATAATACACTAAACCCGGCCATGCGACAAGTTATGCGCCTCAACAGTGCACTATCCGCCTAATAACAAGTTGGTTGCAGAGAAAGAAAGGGAAATGACATGAATCCGTTCCGGAAGCTGGATGCGATTCCCCCACCTTACTCAACATTGCTCGCCCTCATCATTCCCACGCTCTTAGGTATCTACTTCATCGTGAGGCAAGGAGATTCCGGGCAACTTGGCGTCGGCATTATTACCGGAGCCTTCTTCGCTCTCACCCTGAAGAAAAGTGCAGAAGTGTCTGATCGAGCAGTCCGCTCAAGAATTCTGGGTGTATTTCGTAGAAGAAACACCGACAGTGCGGACTGAGGAGGAACCGAACAGCGCCTCCCACTTTACGTCGCGTTCCGCGCCGAAAGTGAAGGCGACCGTTATGCGATAGGAATGGAGATCGTGATGAATATGCCGGCACAGGTTAGGTTCGTTATCGTTACCTCGATCGTCCTTTGTGCGGTGGGTTCCGTGTATGCGCTATATGAAATTGCTGTCGTTGATTTGAACCGCATTCCTCTGCCAGCCGATACCCCGATCATCGACAAGCGGAAAGAGCTTTCCAACGACCACTATCACGAGGAATACATAAAACTACAGGCCACTGAGCAAGATGCCCAAACAAGACTTGAGCAGTCAGGTCGGCTCAAATGCAAGATAGAATCCTTATCAGAAGGTGAGTTGGCAGAATGGGCCAAACAAAACGGGCTGCCTCCGCTGAAAGTTATTGTTGGTATTAGTGCTTTCCTGTTCGAAACGAAAGATGACGATTTCATTCCACTCTCACAACTTACTGAGGTCAAATACATTTCCTGTAGCGGTTCCAAGATCACGGATAAAGCGCTGAGCCATATCGCAGGTCTCAAGAAACTGGAAGTGCTTTATGTCGGCGATACACAGGTTACCGATAGTGGGCTGATTAATCTTGAACAGTTGTCCGAACTTCGCAGACTCTGGCTAAGAGGAACTCGTGTTACGGACAAAGGCATGAAACATCTAAAAGGTCTGTCAAAGCTTGAATCGCTTTTGCTTAGTCGGACCAGCCTTACTGACGTTGGCCTCATGGACATTAAAGATATAACTTCTCTTAAGAGCCTGGATATAAGCAGTACAAATGTCACAGATGCAGGTATTCTTGAATTGAAAACACTGACGAATCTGAAATATCTTAACCTTTATGACACCAAAACCACACCGAATGGCATTAGTGAACTGGCAAAAGTGATACCTGAACTTCAAATCAACACGAAAGCTCCACCAATTACACATTAACGCCTAATGGTAACAAAAGAGGATCTCATGAGAATGGTACCAACATTGGCTAGGCTATGCATATTCAGTCTATTCGTTGTCGCAGGCATCGCACGCGCCGCAACGTCGCACGCAACGGTCCCCGGAGTGGTGACGGACGAAGAAGGGAAGGCTTCGGAAGGAGTGAGAGTCCAGCTCTGCGCGATGGAGAAGCTCCACGACGGGGTTTGGGTGCGTGAGTACAGATTAGGAGAAATGCCGTGGTGGACCACTGACAAGCAAGGGCGCTTCGTGATCGAGTTCCGTGAACCCGACATGCGCTATGACCTCTGGTTCGAGAAGGGCGGATTTGCACCTGCCTTTCTGTACGGGATCTCAGCCAAGTCTGAAGATCTGAAGGTCGTTCTGAAGCGGGGCGTACTCATTGCGGGCACTGTTACCCGCCTCGTGCGAGGGGGAGAGACGCCTGTGGAGGGGGTTGATGTCGTACTGGCGGGACCGGGCACGGACCTGATGTATCGGCAGGAAAGCGCCACGGATCACAAGGGACAATACACGTTCCGCGCAGCGCCTGCGCCGCTGGGAAAGAAGTGGTCTGTGGTTCTTCTGAACGAGAGCATTGAACTTGAGGTGGGAGACCAGGACCCGGTCACAGGCCCAGACTTCGTGGTAGAACTCACTGTGCGCAAGAAACCAACGGCCGTAAAACCAGACGCTCAGCAGAGAATCCGGGGCCGGTAACCACACCTGATCAGCGATGCCATGCCTTTGGAGAAACGCCAGAAATCAAAAGGAGCAGTGAGCATGAGACGGTTATTTTCTTGGACCTCGGTAATCCTGGTGGTTGCTGCTTGCCTGACATACGCACAACAAAGGGCTGGGGAAGCCATTTCGCTGCCCAAACTGGATGGGAACTCTGCGAAGGGACTGGAGATCAAGTGCCGCCTCGTAAAGACGAGATTCGTGACTGGCGAACCGGTCAATGTATGGTGTACGATCACGAACACGACAGACCGAATCAAGCCCGTGGGATGGCACCCCTCCTCGGGAACGCATTTCTCCTGTGTTCCGCTGGACAAGGCGGTGTGGGAGGGGGGACTGCTGCCGATGGCAATCCCGCACCTCGACCGGCCAATCATGATTGAGTCCAAAGACGGGCGCCCGGGCTATGTCCTTTTCATACCGGCTCACGAGTCAATCCAGATCTTGCTCACCCACAAGGAGGAACGTCCTGTGAAGTTCAAAGGGCGGATCGTGTATGATCCTCTTGACCCACGGGACGGGGCGTTTGTGACGAAGAATGACGGCCCGCCCTGGAAGAACGAGTTGGTATCATCGAATGAGTTTGAGTATGAAGTCGTTGCCGCAGAGACAAAATAGGCGACATAACCGTCGGCTGCTGCGGCCGGTGCGGTCGCCAGCCTCGGAGCGGCACGCGGACATCGAGAGCCGAACCAGTCGCTGCAGCAGACGGCCGCCACGATCTCAGGAGCGATTTCGAGTGCGCCTACGTGTCCGCGGAAAGAGATTCGGGTTGATCATCAAGAGAAAATCCGAGTTGCCGAATGGAAGGAACCAATGAAGACACATCATGCCTTTGTTCTGACCATTGTCGCAACGACCGTGTTGGTGGGTTCGTCGCTCTGGGCGCAGAAACCCTCGGTGACGGACGAACTCGCTTCAGCCGGCAACGCCTTTGCATTCGACTTGTACCAGCGACTGCGCACGCAGGAGGGCAACCTGTTTTTGTCGCCCTACAGCATCTCCACCGCACTGGCGATGACCTATGGCGGCGCGCGGGGTGCGACCGAGAAGCAGATGGCCGAGGTGCTGCATTTCAACCTGCCACCTGACACACTCCATCCCGCCTTCGCCGCGCTCGAGAAGGAGATCAACGCCGTCCAGCAGAAGGGCGGGGTCAAGCTGGCCGTCGCCAACTCGCTCTGGCCACAGAAGACATTTGCACTGCTGCCGGCGTACCTCGCGCTCTGCAAGACACATTACGGCACGACCATCACACCGCTCGACTATGCCGGTGCAACTGAAAAGTCACGCCAGACCATCAACGATTGGGTGGAGGACAAGACCGCCAAGAAGATCATGGGCCTTATCAAGCCCGGCCTTTTGACGCCGGCCACACGCTTGGTGCTGACCAACGCCATCTATTTCAAGGGCAACTGGGCCAGCCAATTCGACAAGGAGTTCACGAAAGAAGCGCCGTTCCACGTCTCAGCAGACAAGACGGTACGGGCCTCGTTCTTCCCCCCTCCCGCCCCCGGTAAAATCAAAACGCCTATCAGTTAACGGCTGGCGGGCGCACCCGCGATCCCTCCGCCGGTGTGTCTCGCGACAAGACATGGGGCGGCTATGAAGACGAGGTGTTCGACACATACGAACGACGCAACGTGACCCCTTGGACGCCCAATCCGGACGGCCAGACCACCGAAACCGGCACTGTGTGGAAGATGGACCACGACAATCCGGGGCCCGCGGCGACGCGGTTCATCGGTCCGCCGACGCCCTAGTGAGCCGGCGGATGTAGCGAAACAAGATACCTGAGTGACACAGAACCTGAGAATGGAGAACGCATATGCGATACTTCGACTGCCATCGTTTGACGCCTATCTTAATGGGAGTGCTTCTGGCGGCGTCCATGGCCTGGGCGGCGGATCAGCCGGCCAGCCGGCCAGCGCCGCCCGAGCAGTCGCAATGGGAGAAAGACATCGCGAACAGCTATGCGGCCTACCGCCTCCTGTTCCAGAGCG
>Ga0247841_10012425_pt1 | contig 11106 bp, 10 predicted proteins | sample LaCruzMarch2015__2_FD_192410 | JGI IMG/M metagenome (GOLD analysis project Ga0247841, IMG submission 192410) | Freshwater microbial communities from meromictic Lake La Cruz, Castile-La Mancha, Spain - LaCruzMarch2015_18m | ecosystem: Environmental > Aquatic > Freshwater > Lake | place: Spain...
AATTTTCTTTCGAAATTTCTGATAGAAAAGATGTTGGAGAGCATCTCGAACCTTGGACAGCACTTATTGGTGAAGTTTTCTGTTGCTAGAAAAATAAATTTATCTTTTAATCATCAAAGGTTTTAAAAACCCTGAAACTAATTCAAAATCAATGGCAAAAGAAAAAAAGAAAGAAGTTGAATTCGAAAAGGAGAAAGATGTAGAAGAGAAAGATATATCTGAAAAGGATATAGAAGAAATCACTCCTGTAGAAGAAACTGATGACGAAGATGAATTAGACGAAGATGAATTAGAGATTGAAGAAGCATAACTAATTATCTTTTAATCGGCATTATACAACTTTTAGCTCTGCTAGGTTATTCTCTAGATTGTACTCGTCTGTTTCTGTCGTAAGAATCATCTTTATATTTTCTGCGTTTCTTGACGTGAGTTTCAAATTTCCTACATTAAAATTTGTTCCTTCTCCAGATTCTAAACTTCCTACATCAAAAGAATCAATTTTCTTATTTTCAGAATAAACATCAAGAGTAATATTTTTTGCGTCAATCAATCCTTCATTCCGTATCATAACATCGAAATCAAGATAAATCCCTCTTTTTGATGCGTTTATCTTCTCAAAATAAATTTCCGCTTCAGCTGGAATTGAATAAAGCTCTTTTATTTTTTCTATCATTTCAGGATTTATTTTCTGGTTACAGCCAACATATGGATACATTATTGTTTCTGAATTATTAATATGATCAAAGCCAAAAACATGAAAAAGTTCGTGGAGTTCTGTGATCGGGTAATCACAGGAAGATTCATTATAGAGCATAACTTTGCCACGCAATATTAGAGGATATACACTAAGATTCATAATTTTCGTAGGCCCACCCTCTCCGGCTATAAAAACATTCTTCTCTGTTTCATAAGAATCAATAGAACAGCCAATAAGTATATCTGCATTTTCCTCTGAATCTTGAGTAAAAGATATTATCGCTGTTTCTTGAGCGATTATAGAGAATGCTTGATTCATCCGGTTAACTTTTTCCTGGCTGCATTCAGGATTTATAAAGTAAGTAAGATTGTTATGATTGAATCTCATATTTGGGAAAAATTGAATAATTTCTCCACTTGCATTTACAAGAGGTAATTCAAAATTTTTATTTTGATTAAGACCAAGATTTTTTATTTTAAGAGATATTTCCTCTCCGGGCAAATTCTGATAGAGATAGAGAGTTCCGAATGAAATTGCAAGGAGAAAAATTAGAAGCAATAATATATTTAACAATTTCATTTTAGAAAGAGTATTTTTGAAGTTATAAAGTTTGCTTATTCAATGCATCTGCAAAAATCCATAAAAAATTTATGCCCCATAAATTTTTAAATCAATAAAAGCATTAAAATTGTATGCCCTGATAGTGTAGCGGCCTAGCACTCATCCCTGTCACGGATGCAACCCGAGTTCAAATCTCGGTCAGGGCGTACCTCATTTTGTTATCCCAAGGGGATGTTGAAATCTCAACGCCCCGACACAACTTTACACATTTTCTTATCTTAAAGTGATGTAGCGGGCAAAAACATACCTCTAATGTTTAAGGTATTTTATTTTGTTGATTACCGTCAGAGATTTAGCTATTTAAAGACACTTATTGTGGAGGATAGAAGTTGATTTTTTAACGTGTTTTTAGATAGGGTTATAAATGTATTGAGCTAGGTTTGTAATATGAAGAACCTTATAAGAAAGATTTTAAGCCGTAATGCAAATTTTAGATTTAAGAAATGTAATACTTTTTTATTAGATAAGAATAAAGAATATGGACTGTATGTTCACATTCCTTTTTGTAAAAATAATTGTCCATATTGTCCTTATTTCAAGACAAGTTACGAAAAGTCTAACTCTAAGAAGTATATGGAATCTCTAAAAAGAGAAATAGACCTAACTTGCAAGATCAACCCCGGTCTTAAAATAAGTTCATTATATTTTGGCGGGGGAACCCCCACATTACTGGGTTCTGATTTAATAGAACTGATAGATTACTTCAAAATGAAGTTTAATATTCTCACAGAGATAGCAATAGAAACTTCTCCAACAGACCTTGATGAAGAAAAGTTAAAAGCCTTAAAAAAGGCAGGGGTAGATTCCATTTCCATAGGAATGCAATCTTTTAAAGATAATCTACTAAAAGAGCTAGGGAGAAACTATTCTTCGGGGAAAGCAGTTCATATTGCAAAATTACTGAAGAAGCTAAACTTTAATACAATAAATTTTGATATGATGTTCGCTTTACCAAATCAAACAATGGGAGATTTAGAAGAGGATATAAGGGAAATAATCAAGTTAGCCCCCTCCCAAGTTACTTTCTATCCACTTTTCACATTCCCCTATACCCCCATTGGAGAATATAAGAAGATTAATCGAATAAAAATGCCTAATTTTTTTGCAAGAAAAAGGATGTATTATTTAATCTGCAATAAGATGAAAAAAGCAGGGTATCGACAAATTAATGTTTGGGCATTTAAAAAAGATAACACCAATAAATTTTCTTCAGTAACCAGAGATTTTTATATTGGTTTCGGGCCCAGTGCAGGAACATATACTGGAAGAGATTTTTACTTTAATACTTTTTCTTTAGAAGATTATTTTAAGATAACTAAAAAGAGAAAACCCATTATTTTAAGAATGAAAGTTAATAAAAGAATGAGTAAACTATTCTGGCTCTATTGGAGATTTTATGAAACAAAGGTCCCGAAGGGAGATTATAAGAATTTATTTAATTCTGATGTTAAAAAGGATTTTAAATTTTTATTTTTTATGTTGAGTTTTTTAGGCTTTGTTGAAGAAGAAAATGCAGCTTATTTGCAATTGAATATGAAAGGAATTTTTTACATACACTTAATCCAAAATGTGTTTGCACTGGATTATATCAATAGAATTTGGTCTGTTTGCCAAAAGATAAAAAGTCCCAAGGAGATAGCATTATGAAAGAAGTTATTTATTTTATTAAATGGTTTTTCCTGGTAAAAATATTAAGAAAACAGATTCCATTTAATGGTGCAATTATTATAAACGATTTATGCAATCTTAATTGTAAACATTGCACTGTATCCAGCAGAGGGGGTAAAAATGTAAATTTCAAACAAATTGAAGAAGATTTAAAAGAATTGTATTCTAAGGGTATTAGATTTTTAGAGATTACAGGGGGAGAACCTTTCCTATATAAAGATAAAGATAAAAATTTAGGGGGCATCATTAGCAGGGCAAAAGAAATTGGGTTTTATAAAATCCTTTTATGCACGAATGGAACGCTACCCATAAGAACATCTGCAGATTATGTTTGGGTAAGTATCGATGGGAGCAAGAAGATTCATGATAAGATAAGGGGGAAGACATATGACCTAATTATGAAGAATATATCCGAAAGTAATCATAAGAAGATTTTTGTTAATTTTACAATATCTAAACTAAATTACAAGCATCTGGAGCAGTCCATTGAAAATATTTTATCAAATAAAAACATTAGAGGTATTCTATTCCATTTTTTTATCCCCTATATCAATTCAGATAAAATAGGAATTTATAATAAATTGAAAGATGAACTTATTGAAAGAATAAATTATTTAAAGAAACAGTATGGAGGAAAGATTTGCAATACCCATTCTTCATTAAATTACCTAAAAAATGAAAATTGGGAAAAGCCTGTCTGGGGCAGCATAATCATCTATAAAGGAAAAATAAGCCCTTGTTGTTGTAGGTGCGAGATTGTAAATGAAGAAATATGCCGGAAGTGTTTATCCACCCCTGCTGTTGAGACATACAATATTCAAAATATCAATTTATTAACAGCTTGGGAGATATTTAGAAATTTTTATTAGGTAGAAAAATTATAGAAATGAATCAGGTTAGTGTATTGTTAAGTTAGAAGTTGGTAATTATCCCAAAAAAATAAGTTCTAATCATCTAAGAACTTTTTAGCATACTCCTCTCCTAAATTGTTTATAGGGGTCAAGTTTCATATTTGCTTCAATGAAAACGCCTTAAAAAGCACCGGGTGTATTCTTATCACCTACATCACTATCAGATAATAAAATGAGCTGATATCGGTCAGGGCATTCGGAAAGAGCTCTAAATTAAAATTGTTATTTAAGGGCAATTAAGAATACGTCTTAAAAATTACCGCAAGATTTTTCCTTTATCCAAAAATCTTATGCCAAGTTCTAGAAAAAAATCCTCTTGAAGCTAAATCTTGCTCACTAACCTTCTGCTTCATTTCTCCATCATCAATAACTTCATAGGTTACTTTGGGTTTTTCTATCATTTTTGGAACAGACGCAGCAAGCTGTTGCTGTGCAATTTCCATAGCTTTTTCAACAGTTGTTCTGCTATATTTTTGTGAAAGAAGAGAATACTTCACAGCATCAACAGTGTATCCTTTTACAAGATTTTTCTTAATATGATCTGCTAGTTCTTGATTTTGGCTCTTTTCAAGCATTTTGTTTACCATAAAAAAACCAAGTTTGTGGACTTTAAAAATCTTCTCTAACCAGAATATATATTTCGGAGTGGTAAAGATATTTGATATTTGTGCGAAAGCTAAAGATTTAAAAATAATCTAAACCTGGAATAATTATTAGAAAGGGAAAGAGTTCTGGTGAGCATCAGCATTTAAGTAATAAAAGGTAATATGAAAATGAGGATGCGAAGTGAGCGTTTGCATTTTAGCAAGTGCAGATAAAAACTCAAAATGAAAACGCGAATGTTAATAGAAGAAAATTGAAAATGAACAAAACACCAAACTTTGAAGGAGAAGAACTGCCGGATGAAGATTTCTTTAAAGACAATCCGGCTATTAAGCGACTTTTGAATTCTGTAATCTATGACATGAGACATCCGGTAAGGAAGAAAGTCAGGACAATAGGACAAAATCTCGCAAACTTTTATAGAAATGGAAATGAAGAAATAAAGCTTATCGGACAATATGCTTTAATTATGGGCTTGTTACTTGGAGGCCTGCGCGGATGTAACATGCTTTGGAACAATACGGAAACCCTTACTCCTTCAAGGCATACTATATCTCATGCCACAGGTTTAGTAGGCCATAATGAATATACTCAATATGCAAATAAAAGTGTTGACTTAAAGGTATATCCGGGCAATCCCTTTGGCCATAGATGGTTTGAAAGCAGATTATACCAAGATTTAAACGGAGACGGAAAAGTTGATAGAATAAGAATAAATGGTCCAGAATTTACCTTGCACCATCTTAAAGATATACTTTCAAGAGAGGGGGATTATGCTTCTCATAAAGAAGATTTTGATTTAGGTGATAAACTTCTCACAGAAGAAAGTAAGAAATTAAAATAATTACTTTTAACAATATCTTTAAAAACTTGGACGAACTATATAAAAAATAAAAAATGGTTCAAGAGGTGTTGCTTAACATAAGTTTGATGATTGTACTTGCCACTGTCTTGACTATCCTTGCTAGAGTAATAAAACAACCAGCAATAATAGCTTATCTTTTGGCAGGAGTGCTCGCAGGTCCGCTTTTTTTTAATCTAATCGGTTCTTCTACGGATTCTGCAGGATTAATACAAACTCTCGCAAGAATTGGTGTAGCATTTCTTCTTTTTATTGTTGGTCTTCATCTAGATTTTCGTCTTCTTAAGGAGATAGGAAAAGTTTCTATCCTCGCAGGAATAGCAGAAGTTGTTTTTGTTGGATTAGCCGGATTTTTTGTAGCGGTTCAACTAGGGTTTTCTAATCTAAGTTCTTTTTATATAGGATTAACAATCGCCTTTTCTTCAACAGTCGTTGTAGTAAAAATATTATCTGACAAGAGGGAAATGAACACTCTTCATGGGAGAATATCACTGGGTATTCTTATAATCCAGGACATTCTTGCTGCTTTAGCGATAATGCTTCTCCCATTTATTAATCGTTCTAGTAATGATTTAATGTTTCTTGCATACTCATTTGGCAAAGCAATTATTTTGATATTTTTTGTTTTTATTATTTCAGCTTTTGTTTTTAATCGATTCCTCAATTATCTCGCAAAAAGTCAGGAAGCATTGTTTTTGTTCGGAATTGCCTGGGCCCTTCTTCTTGCAACTGCTTTTTATAAACTAGGATTTTCAATAGAGATAGGTGCTTTAATCGCAGGAATCTCCCTTGCCTCGAGCAAATATGCTCTTGAAATTTCCGGAAAAATAATTCCAATAAGAGATTTTTTTGTTGTCTTATTTTTTGTATTTTTTGGAAGTCAGCTTTCAGGTCCGTTGGGCAGCAAGATAATCTTTATCTCAATAATCCTTTCTTTCTTTGTAATTATAGTGAAGCCCCTTATTATTATGCTGATAATGAAATTTTTTGGGTACACTAAAAAAACAAACTTCCTTGTTTCGATAAGCCTTGCACAGATAAGCGAGTTCTCTTTGATAATTCTTCTTCTTGGATTTAGCTTGGGGCATCTGGACCAAAATGTTATGAATATCGCGGTTCTTGTTGCTCTTATAACAATTGGTCTTAGTACTTACTTCATAAACTATTCAAACTTTTTTTCAAGAAATTTCTTGCATTTTTTCAATTTTTTTGAGGGAGAAAAGTATAAACGAGAGGAGACAAAAGAAAAATCTTATGATATAATCCTTTTTGGCTATCACAGAATTGGTTACAAGTTGTTAAACACACTTAAAAAAACGAGTGATAATTTTGCAGTTGTTGATTATAACCCCCGAGTTGTAAACTCCCTTGTTAGCGAGGGAATAGAATGCATTTATGGAGATGCTGGAAACAAAAACTTACTTAATGAAATTGATTTTAAAAATACAAAGATAGTCCTATCAACCATACCGGACGAAGAGTCCAATCTTACTATACTCGAAGTCCTTAAAGAGAGAAAATCAAAAGCCGCTTTTATTGCAACAGCAGAACAGCCAAGAGTTGCACTTGATTTATACAAGGCAGGAGCAGATTATGTCATTATCCCGCATCATCTTGGTGGTGAATACTCCTCAAAGCTCATAGAAGATTTTGGAGTACACAAAGAGAAGTACAAGAAAATAGGAAAAGCGCATTTTAGAGAATTAGATAAAGCGAGAAATAATTCGAGTTTTGAGTAAAATAGAAAATTTATTTCACAGGTTCCAACTTTTCATACAACTCTACAGCATTCTTCAATCTCGTTTCAGACTCAGAAAAAATCGTCAGGATTTTCTCTCCTTTCTTTACATTTTCTTCGGTATGTTTCCATAAAAATATTCCGGAGCCTTTATCCATCGGGCTTCCGGCCATGCTTGCAATAAGATTTATCTTCTTATTGTCAATTTCTTTTATCTTGAAATTGTCTTTTGAAACAATATCTTTCTTACACTTACCAATCTTTTTTTCTACTTCTTCAATAGTAGGAACTCTTCCATGTTGAGCATGCATAATATCCTGAAATTTCGTAAATGCTTTTCCAGATTTTAGAATTTCATTAGCCATTTCTTCTCCTTTACCAGGTTTTGCTTTTTTGCATAATTCTAAAATTTTCCCAGAAAGAAAAATCGCTTTTTTCTCTAGGTCTTTAGGGGCGTCTTTTTCTCCTTTTAAAATTTTGATAATATCTCTTATCTCGAGCCATGGTCCAATGCCTCTTCCGATTGGCTGTTCACCTTTTGTTAAAATGCACTTTAAATTAAGCCCGAACTTTTTCCCAAAAAATTCAAATTTTCCCTTGAGCATTTTTCCCCTTTTTATGTCAACTTTCGCGCTTTTCCCGTAGGGTATATCAATAATAACATATTTGCTTCCGACCGCAATCTTTTTTGATAAAACACTTGCGAGAAGTTGAGCATCCGGGTCTAATCCGAGAATTCTTTCAACCTGTATGAGTTTATCATCTGCAGGGCTTAAACCAAGAACACCATTCCAGACCATGCAAGCACCAACTTTCTTTACTATTTCTCTTATTTCTTCTCCACTGAATTCAACTCTTGAGATGGCTTCAATTACATCTGCTGTTCCTGCTGCACTTGTTATCGCTCTTGAAGAGGTTTTTGGCATTGTCAATCCAGCAGAAGCGCATATTGAAACAATAATCGGCGTTGTTCTATTTGCCGCGATTCCACCAATAGAATGTTTGTCAACTACTTCTCCAGGAAAGTTTAATCTTTTACCTGTTGCAACCATGGCCCAGATTAAACTGTTTATTTCTTCATCATTCATCTTATTCTTATAAACTGCCGCAACAAAGTAAGCAATTTCTGCCTCTGTAAGTGCATTTTCAACAATATCTTTTATTATACACTCTATCTCTTTTTTTTCAAGAGTTCCACCATCCATTTTTTTCTTGATGTATCTTGTACTATCTGGCTTACTTGCAATACTAACTTCAACCAAGTCCTCTTCTTTTATATTCAGAGCATCGAGAATTTCTTGTGATACTGCTATTTCATTTGGTTCTATTAAATCGCTAGAAACATCAACTATTGAAACAATATTATCACTATATTTTGAAATATTAATTCTCTCACCAACATGAATATTGCTTTTGTCAGAAGTAGATTTATGAATAACTGCTATCGGTCTCCCAGCAATAAATCTCAGAATTTTTGTTTTTAGTTGCATTTTTCCTCTTTTTTAGTATGCTCTCTTAAACTTTAACTTCTTTGGAATCATCATCTTGAAAGACCATACTGCCTATTTTTTTATCCTTATAAGCTTCTACTAGTAATATAAAGTAAGCTAAGATTAATGGGCCGATAATAAGCCCCATTATCCCGAAAACGTAAAGTCCACCAGTCATTCCAATTAAAGCGATAGCAGAATTCATTTTTGTCCCCTTGGAAACGATAATAGGCCTGATTATTGTATCAACCCAATTTATGATGAATAACCCATAGATTAAAAGGCCAATCGCCGAGCCAGTATGACCATTTAAGAAAAGGTAAATATCTACTGGAATCCAAATTAACCATGGTCCAATTATGGGGAGTATAGAAGCAACTGTTAATAAGACAGTCAATAGCCATGCGTGTGGAACTCCGCATATAAAAAATCCAATTCCGGCAATAATACCTTGACTTACACCAACAATTAATTCACCGTAAATAGCAGAATATGTGACGCTTTCAAATTTTTCATAAAACTTTTTCTGATACTCTTTTGAAAAAGGTGAGAGAGATATAAAATATTCCTTTAATTCTTCCTGATCTCGCATAGCTATAAAAAATATGAAAAGAGCGACTGCCACGTTTAAAAGAATTGGGATAATATTAAAAAATAGACTATTTATTGCCGAAGAAACAAATCCAGTCATTTTCGAGGATAAAGAGGCAGTTATTGCATGAACATTTGCCAGAATCTGGGGGTCATTTAAGAGCTGAGGAAATGTTGTTTCGATAAGGGCCGCGATATTTGATATAGAAGAAATATAGCTATAAATTTTGTCGAGATTTAATAGAGAATATCTTAAGATCATTATAACCGGTATAGACACTACGATAGCAAATAACAAAATAACAATTAAAGCAGAAATACTTTTTGAAGTTATTTTTCTATTTATCAACCGATATAACGGAGAGAATAAATAAGCAAGAACCAGCCCCACAAAAATCGATAAAAAAATCGGTCTTACTATAAAAAATGAAAGAACAGCGAGTAGGATAAACAAGGCAATAATTACATACTTTTTTATTTCTTTATCTTCCATTTTTAGATTATAGAATATGTGTTGATTTATTTATAAATGTTCTCCTATCGGACCAAGCACTCAAAACAGAAAGATTTATAATAGCTTATTTTTTAGTATAAATATCTTTTTCTCACAAAACTTGATCTTGGAGAGTTTTGCGGGTTCAAGAAAACTTTAAAAAACATGAAAAACCTATCCTAACATGATATTTGTAATAAAAGTAACAACAAACAAAGAAGACAGAGCTTTTGAAATGATCTCTGACAAGATTCATAAAAAAAATCTTCCAGTTTTTTCACTCACAAGACCCCATGGATTAAGGGGATATATTTTTCTCGAGGCACTTGATAGAGAGACAACAGAAGAAGCAGTCTTTAATCTTCCATATGTAAAGGGGATAATCGGAAAAACTGTTTCCTATGAAGAAATAAAAAACATGCTGACTCCTAACGTCGAAGAAATTAACATTAACAAGGGAGATATTATAGAAATAATTGGCGAACCATTTAAAAAAGAGAAAGCAAAAGTAACAAGGGTGGACAAATCAAAGGGCGAAGTAGTTGTTTCTTTACTTGGGGCAGTTGTTCCAATTCCAGTTACAGTAAAAATCGATAATGTCAGAGTTATAAGAAGAGAAGAAAGCGGAAGTGAGGAAGAATTTAAAAATGCAGAACAACAGGGTGAGAGAACAATATGATAGTAAAACTTTTAGTAGATGGTGGAGAAATGAAGCCAGGTCCAGCAATAGCTCAAAAATTGGGGCCCATGGGAATAAATATGGGCAAAGTAATGCAAGAAATTAATAAAGCGACTTCTGAATTTAAGGGAACAAAAGTTCCAGTGAATCTTGATGTTGACCCAAAAACAAAAAATTTCAAAATAGAAGTTTTCTCTCCTCCAACTTCAGAATTATTAAAAAAAGAGTTAGGTCTTGAGAAAGGTACTAGTGATCATAAGGCAAATAAAATCGGAAATTGTTCTATAGAACAGATAATAAAAGTTGCCAAGGTTAAATTTCCAAATATGCTTGCGAAAGAGTTTAAATCAGCAGTAAAGTCTGTGATTGGTAGTTGCACAACTTTGGGTGTTCTTACTGAAAATAAAGTTGCCAAGGAGATAAATGGAGATATTGACAAAGGAATTTACGATAAAGAAATAAATTCACAGAAAACAGAGACTTCTGCTGAGAAAAAGGCAAGTTTACAAGAATACTTTGAGAATATTTTGAAAAAGCAGGAAGAGGCGAAGAAAGCGGCAGAAGCAGCAAGACTTGCAGAAGAAGCAGCAAAGCTCGCAGCAATACCTACTGCGCCAGGAGCAAAACCAGGAGAAACACCTGTCGCAGGCGCAGTTCCGGGCGCAGTTCCAGAAGCAGGAGCAATAGCACCGGTTGCAGCAGGAGCAAAGCCAAAAGATTCTGGAGAAGCAGCAAAGGCAAAAGCCGCTGAAA
>Ga0247841_10012426_pt1 | contig 11106 bp, 15 predicted proteins | sample LaCruzMarch2015__2_FD_192410 | JGI IMG/M metagenome (GOLD analysis project Ga0247841, IMG submission 192410) | Freshwater microbial communities from meromictic Lake La Cruz, Castile-La Mancha, Spain - LaCruzMarch2015_18m | ecosystem: Environmental > Aquatic > Freshwater > Lake | place: Spain...
ATCAGCTTTGCGCGAGATTTTCCCGACTTTTCCATCCTTTATTTCGACGTTTGGGTAGGCGCGCGCGTGCGCTTCTATCTTGTCCGCAAGCTCCATGCCGGTAAGCGAAATGAATCCGGGATAATTTTCCACAATGTGCGTAAGCGTGATGGTGCCTCCGCGCAGCTCGCCGATGATGAGCACTTTCAAGCCCAGCCTGCCCGCATACATGCCGCCCGCAAGGCCGGAAACGCCCGACCCGACAACTAGAACATCGTAAACCATGGATAACACCGACCAGTTATTCTGATAGCATATTCTGATAGCGACCATTTATGCCGCCATCTAAGCCTCTCCCGCATAGAAAGCGCCATTCTCTTTTTTAAGTCTATTCTTGCCATCACCCCATATGAGATGCCCATATTGCGCGCACACTGAAACGGATGTGGTGGACAGCAGGGACACCGACGATTTCCGCATCAGGCGCCGCAGGGAGTGCGCAAAGTGCAAGCGCCGCTTCACCACTTACGAGGAAGTCGACAAGGAAGACATCTTTGTGATAAAAAAGGACGGCAGACGAGAGAAGTTCGACAGGCACAAGCTGATGTCCGGGTTGGAAAGGTCGTGCGAAAAGCGCCCAGTTTCCCGGCAACAGATAGAGGAGATGGCAAACTGGGTGGAAGGCAAGCTTCGAAAAAGCGGGAAAAAGGAAATCGAGACAAACGACATCGGCGAGCTTGTGATGGAACGCCTGCGCAAGGTGGATGATGTTGCATACATCCGCTTCGCGTCCGTGTACCGCTCGTTTACAGACATAGACTCGTTCGAGGACGCGCTCCGCAAGCTCAAGAGGAAAAAATAATTGCAGGGAAAGCAGCTGGTGGGAAAACAGATGGGAAATGGATGGAAGTTAAACTGAATGAAAACGGGGGAATGGCAAAATGAAAACTTATCTTCAGGTCGCATTGTTCTTCGCGCTCACCCAAATAATCGGAATTTACGCAGGGGTGGTGCTTATACAAGGAGCGATGGCAAATGAGGATTTGCTTGCCTTGTCCGTTGCACCGATGCCGGACTCCAATGACCCCGCAAATGCGCTGTTCTTCCTGGGATACATACTTCTTGGCGCAGTGATGATTGTGCTTGCCGCACGCTACTATAAGGGAATGATAATGTTCCAGCTGCTCGAGTCCATGGTGATATTCTCGGCATCAAGCATCGTGTTTTTCGCATTCGCCTTGTTTCCGCTGAATATGGGGATATTGGAAGCACTTGCTTTTGGAGGAGTATTTGGACTCGCGCTTGCCGCTGCAAAATTCATCTGGGTGGATGCAAAGAATGCCGCTGCGATAATATCCAGCGCAGGAGTGGGGGCGATATTTGGTTTTTCATTAGGCTTTCTCCCAGCTGTTCTTTTCACAATCCTTCTCTCGATATATGACTATATTGCGGTTTTCAAGACAAGGCACATGGTGGAGATGGCGCGCGAGCTTTCCACGCGCCAGCTTTCATTTGCAGTGACTGCAAAGGAGATTCCTGCAAGAAAGCAAAATGAAAAAGTGGAAGTTTATGTCGAGCGCGCAAACAGAGATGGGGACCGGCTTGACTTGGGAACTGGCGACCTGTCAGTGCCCGCAATGGTTGCAGTGTCTGCCTACACGCTTGGTCCGAATGGATTGATTTACTCGTTTGCTGTTGCAGCAGGCTCCACAATCGCGCTTTACGCCCTGCTTAAATTTGTTTCGAAAGAGAGGGTTTTCCTTCCCGCGCTCCCGCCAATTTGCTTGGGAGGGATGCTTGGGCTCCTCGTGGTAAAATTAGCCGGGTTTTGATTTCTTTTCGGCCTTTTTATTTTTTTCATCATTGACAGCCGCAGCAGCTTTTGCTGCGTCAGCAGGTGTTTTTGTAGCGCTAGCTGATTTTTTTTCAGCATATTTACTTTTTTCAGCGCTTTCGCTTTTCGTCGTGCCTTGGCTTTTTGCAGCAGCCTCGCTTTTTTCAGCAGATCGCAATAGAATTTCCTCTTCATGTGCGGCAGCATCCTTTATCTCCTGCACAAGCGCGTCGATTGCAGCCTCGTCAAATCCGTGTGCGGACGCACCTTCCTCCAATGTCTCGTAAGCAGCCAAACCGCATCCGATGCAATGGAAACCATGTTCCAGAAGCACAGATGCCGAGACTGGATGATTGAGCACAAGCTCGCCAATGGGAGAAGTACGTGAAATGACAAACGCCATGCACCAAGAATGCGCCAATGCCCTTTAAAGCTTTCCGACCAAAGTCTCGTCATTAGGGCTTAGATGGATGATTACATGGAAGACTACGAAAAAATGCTTGACAGGGCGCGCGCGGCGCTGCCTGAAAAAACGCTCGCGTTCGAGCGGTTTGAGACCCCGCAGCTGGAATCGTTCCTGCAGGGCAGCAAAACGCTTGTGAGGAATTTCGACATCATACTTCAGAAGATAAGAAGGCCGCCGGAGATACTTTCCAAGTATTTCAGCCGCGAGCTTGCGGTTCCAGTTACAATACAGGGCGGAAAGCTCATACTCAACGGGAAGTTCTACACAAAAAACCTGCAGGACAAGCTGCAGGCATTCGTTGATGCCGCAGTGGTGTGCAAGGAATGCAAAAGACCTGACACCAAGATAATTGAAAAGGACGGAGTAAAAACTCTTGTATGCGAAGCGTGCGGCGCACGCGCGCCAGTGAGGATTTAGGTGTTTATTATGGCAGACGCACAACCACCACCAGAGATAAATTGGGTAAAGCTTCCAAACGAGGCAGAAGGGGAAATACTTGGCGTGGTAATTGGCAATGTGGGCGGAGGCAGGCTCACTGTGCAGTGCAAGGATGGAAAGGAGAGGATGTGCCGAATACCGGGCAAGATAAGGCGCTTCATCTGGGTCCGCGACAATGATATTGTGATTATCAAGCCGTGGGCAATCGGCGGGGAAAAGAAAGCAGACATTGTCTGGCGCTACAACAAATATCAGGCTGAGTGGCTGAGAAACAAAGGGCACATAAAGTAGCCTCGGGACGACAATCGGCAACAGCAAGCAATATTAACCGCGTCTTCTGAAACAATATCATGGCAACACAGAGCAATCGCAAGCGCCCAAAGCGGGAAGACAAACAGATCAAGCGAGAGGACCCGCTGGAAGAGCAGGTGTTTGACCGCGAGACGCGCTTTGCAATCACCAAACTCCGCCAGGCAGGGCACTTCGACTCCATGGAATACCCCATTGCCAAGGGAAAGGAGGCAATAGTGTTTCTCGCAACCACGCGCGAGGGCGGCAAGGTGGCAGTCAAGATTTATCGGATAGACACGTCCAACTTTGTCCACATGCATGATTATTTGGATGGCGACCCGCGCTTTGCAGGCACCTCGCGCAAGAGGTTTGAGACAATCCTTGCATGGGCGCGGAAGGAGTACAGCAACTTATCCAAATTCTATGAGGCGCGCGTTGTAGTTCCCAAGCCGCTTGCCTTCCTGAGAAATATCGTGGTGATGGAATTTCTGGGGATAGAAAACATAGCCTACTCGCAGATTTCACAGGTGGGAAGCGAGCATCCGCAAAAGGATTATGATTTTATTATCGAGCAGATAAAAAGAATTTATCAGGCGGGCTTTGTGCATGCCGATTTGTCCGAGTACAATATTTTGGTGACGGATGATGGTTTGCGCATACTTGACTGCGCGCAGGCCGTGCTTCTCGCGCACCCGCACGCGGATGAATTCCTGATTAGAGATGTTGAAAACATCGCGCGCTATTTCAAAAAGCAGGGAGCGAAGGAAACCGACGCCGTCCGCGCGCTTGAGTGGATAAAGGATGGAAAGCCCATACTGCATGGATTGGAAGCGGTTTGAACTCGCCAAATCCTCGCTTACGCTCGGATTTAACCAAGCCCCCGATGGGATTGTCAGTGCGCAGCGCTGGCAACACGCCAGCACGGCGAACGTTTGAACCCATGACATCCAGTTTACGAAACTGGCGCTCTACCGCTGAGCTACAGGGGCGCGAAAAAAACGCGCAATATAAATAAAAAACGCCGACGAGGAGATTTGTTCGTTCCATTTTGCTCGTTTTTCCATGGACGCTTCCCTCTTTTTGCCGCGAGGCAAAAAGGGGCGCTTTTTCGCCTCGGCGAAAACGCCGTTGCGAGCGTACCCATCTGGATGTGCATTTTGCGAAGCAAAATGCATCAGACATCGAGCGTAGCTCGATGCTGAGCGAGCAAAAGGGTCCTTGAACTCCTAAGCCCCGAAGGGCACTAGATTTCCTGTTGACAGAAACTGTATCTGATCTCGAGTCTAGCGCGATACCGGATTCTGCCACGTCGGCGTATTGTTCGTTTCGCCGAAGCGAAACGGACATCTTTAGCTTTCCGGAGATCTGCTTTGCAGCAAATTCCAAAATCTAATTTTCGGTCATTGGGAACCTCGCGGTTGCCTCAACGACTGTTAAGGCGGCAATTGTTTAATAAGGTTATTTCACATGTTTCTAACGATTGATATGAAGCCGATTATTGCCTTGAATTTGAAAGTTTACACCGAATCGCTTGGGACAAAGGGCGCCGAGCTTTGCAGGCACGCTGCAGAGGTATCGCTTCTTACAGGCGTCCGCATCATCGTGGCGCCGCAGACAGTGGATTTGCGCGAGGCGTGCCAAATTTGCGGCGATGTTTTTGCGCAACATGTCGATGTGAATGAGCCAGGCGCATTTACCGGCACCACCACAGTGGAGGCAATTAAAGCGGCGGGCTGTAAGGGGTCGCTTGTCAATCACTCGGAGCACAGGATGCCAGAGGAACTGATTGCAAAGACGATTGCGCGCTTGAAAGAGACGGGATTGGAATCCATGCTTTGCACAAAGGATGCGAAAGAAAGCGCGCGCTTGGCAAAATACGAGCCGACTTACATTGCAGTTGAACCGCCGGAGCTGATTGGAAGCGGCATATCTGTTTCAACCGCGCGCCCGGAAGTGGTGAGCGGAACCGTCGAGGCAGTGGCAAAGGTGAATGAAACGCCAGTGCTTTGCGGAGCAGGCGTGTCAAATGCCAATGACGTGAAAAAAGCGATCGAGCTTGGCGCGCAAGGGGTGCTGCTTGCGAGCGCCTATGTGAAGGCGGCGGACCCGAAAAAGCTTCTTCTTCAGATGGCAGATGCGATGCAGTGACATTTTGTTTCAGATGGAACATCACCTTTTTTAATGCGCAAAATGACAAAATGCGCAAGCGAACTTAGAGTGCAGGAGGGAAAAACATGACAAAAGAAAAAGTAGTGTTAGCTTATTCTGGAGGTCTTGACACATCAGTCATACTCAAGTGGCTCATCGACAAGGGCTATGACGTGGTTTGCTTCATGGCAGATGTCGGGCAGAAGGAGGACTTTGATGCCGCGCGCCAAAAGGCGATGAATATCGGCGCGTCCAAGGTCATCATAAAGGACCTGAAAAAGGAATTTGTCACAGACTATATTTTCCCGGCAATACGCGCGAACGCGATTTACGAGAACCGCTACCTACTTGGAACCTCGCTTGCCCGCCCGATCATTGCAAAATACCAGATGCTGGTTGCAAAGGAAGAGGGCGCGACATGCGTGTCGCACGGCGCAACAGGCAAGGGAAACGACCAGGTGAGATTCGAGCTCACATATTATGCATTTGACCCGCAGATAAAGATACTTTCCCCGTGGAAGATGCAGGAATTCCTTGACCAGTTCAAGGGTAGAGACGACATGATTGCTTATGCAAAGAAGCACAACATCCCGGTGTCGGCTACAAAGAAGAAGCCATATTCCGAAGACGAGAACCTGATGCACATCTCGCACGAGGCAGGCATTTTGGAAGATCCGGGCTTTGTGCCTGACGACAGCGTGTATTCGCGCACTGTTTCCCCGTGGAAGGCGCCTGAAAAGAGCACGTGGATTGAAGTTTACTTCAAGGACGGCACGCCCATCAAGATTGTGAACAAGAACGATGGGACCGTAAAGACAGACCCGCTTGAGCTTTTCCTCTATGCAAACGAGGTGGGCGCAGCCAACGGAGTGGGAAGAATTGACATGGTGGAAAACCGCTTTGTCGGGATCAAGTCGCGCGGGCTTTATGAAACCCCGGGCGGCACCATTCTGCTTAGCGCGCACCGCGACATCGAGGCGATTGCGATGGACCGCGAAGTGATGATACTCCGAGACATGCTTTCCCCCCGCTATGCGGAGATAATCTACAACGGGTTCTGGTTCTCGCCCGAGATGGATTTCCTTACCGCGGCTTTCAACAAGAGCCAGGAATTCATCGACGGCAAGGTGACACTTGAACTTTACCGCGGCAATGTCTTCACCCGCGCGCGCGAGTCGCCGACCTCGCTTTACGACGAGGATTTGGGCTCGATGCATAAGGCAGGCGGCTTTGACCAGAAGGACTCGATTGGCTTTATCAAGATAAACGCAATACGCCTCATGGCGCACCGCGCGATTCTTGACAAGCTGGCGAAGAAAAGGGCCAAGAAGTAGGTTTCCCTTTTTTATTTTTCTTTTTTGTTTCCTTCTTTTGCGTTTTCTTTGGCTTTTTTGCTTCATTTTTTGTTTTTTTCCTTCTTTGCCTGTTTTCTTTATTTTTTTGCCTTTTTTTCCGAGCCCTTTCCCGAGCCTATGCTGAATATGTCATGCCTAAGCGCGTGCGTTTTCTCAAGCTCGGAGACTATGCTTGCCAGGACCAGGGACTTGATGCGCGCGTAGGCTTCCTTGCCGATTTCCACATTGCCGATTGCGTAGCGCTTGTTTTTCGTGTTGAAGCAGAACATGCAATCCTGCAATCCCTCGCTGTTGTGGCAAAAGTACGAGCCCGAGCAGTTGGAAGAATCGTTTACCTCGAAGCAGCGCGTGAGGTTGGTGGAACTGTGGCAGCGGATGCAGAAACTTGAGAGCACTAGGTTGGAGCAGCCGAAAACCGAGTCGGAATCGCGCGTCCAGAAACTGTATGCCACCTTTTTGGAGAACCAGCAGAAAGTGGAATGGAAACACCCCTGCGTGGGCCCGTAGCATGCACAGTCCACGGTGTTGAAGTTCTCGCCGTAGATTATTTCCGGCGAGGTGGCGCTTATCTTGGAAAGCGAGGCGCCTGCGTTTTTCATGCTAAGTGAGCAGACCTCGCCCTCGCTTAGGGCATTGCCCCCCAGCAGCAATGATTCGTCAAGCGTGACGACGTTGCCGCCCATCCCGTCAAAACAGCCGATTGGAGCCACAAATACTTCCTTGCCGCTGACAATGGATGGAACTTTCTTGATGTTTGACTGTTTTGCGCGGGCGCCGAGCCACGCCCCATATCCGACAATGCCCGAAAGTGGCTTGCCGAAAAGTATGGAAGACGTTGCTGCGAATGCCTTTTCGATTTGTACCAGAGATTCAGTCATTTGCATCCCCTCCTTACAATTTCCACGATGGACTCCAGTTTCCCTTTTGCCTCAAGCGTCTGCGCGATGTCTTCCTGCAGTTTCTTTTTCAGATCCGCGTATTTTTCAGCAGGCAGAGCCAGGTTGCCGATGCACTTGCTTTTCGAGCGCAGATTGAAAGAAAACATGCAGTCGCGGCAATTTTCAAGATTGGACGCGAACGTGCAGTCGGATGAATGATAGACGCGCACGCATTCGAAAAGCCTGTGGCCCTCGTATATCTCGAAACTGTGTATGGTGAAGAACGCATGCTTGCCCACGCTCATGCCGCCGTAGCAGTGCTCGGCGTATTTCACTATGTTGCAGCAGGCGATGTTCTTGCTGAATATAACTTCATGAGACTTGTAGACCGTGTTTGAGTCGAGCACTTTGTTTGAAAACGTGATGTCTGATGATTTTCCCAGGATGTCGTTGCCCGAGTAGATTGCGACCTCGCCTAGCGCGGAAACGAGCGAATCAATGTCCTTTATGTCGTTGATGGAAAGTGGGGTACGTGCCGCAATCGCATCGTACTGGATTATCTCGTCGCCAGATATGAAGCGCGCGCCAGAGCCGTACTCGCCGCTCACCACCACGTCCTTGCCCGAGATGATTGATTTTTCCATCCTGTAGGGGTCGACATATTGCATGAGATAGCCTTCGTACTTTTCAATCCCGCCCACCTCTCGGCCAAGCAGAAGGCGGCAAGTGCTTTTCCAGCCTTTTTCAATGTCCATAAATCCCACCCCGTTATTCTTTGTTGTTAAACATGTTATTGCTTACGGCACTTATATAGCTTTGCACACCAGTGGTGGTATGTCAATAGCAAGGATTATATATGCAATGCTTGAAATATGAGTATGGACGCAGGCGCATTATTGCAGCAATCAGGGCTCACCGAGGGAGAAAGCAGGGTCTACCTTGCGCTTTTGGAACTCGGGCCGTCCACGTCCGGCCCCATTGTGGAAAAGTCGGGCGTTTCAAGATCGATAATCTACCAGCTTTTAGACAGGCTGTCGCAGAAGGGGCTGGTGTCGCACATTGTGAAGGAAAGGACGAAATATTTCCAGGCGGCAGCGCCAGACCGCATAAAGGAATACCTTGAGGAAGAGGAGGAAAAATTCAGGGAAAACCGGCAGAAAGTCGAAGAACTGCTGCCCAAGCTCTATTCCATGCAGGCATCGGCAGCAGAAAGCGAGGCAAAGGTGTACATTGGCTTCAAAGGCATGATAACCGCGCACGAGCACACCTATCAAAAGCTTTCCCGAGGGGACGAGTACTATTACATGGGAATCCCGGCACACCAGGAAGAGCATCAGCATGCATATTGGCTGCGGGACCATGCAAGGCGCGCAAAGGCAGGCATCAGGACGAGGATACTTTTCCACCCGAGCACAGACATCAGCATTCTGAAGAGCAGGAACCGCCATGCGCTCTGCGATGCGCGCTACATGCCAAATAGCATAAATACACCGGCGTGGTTCATGGGCTACAAGGACGTGGCATTGATTGGCCTGCAGTCAAAAGTGCCAATTACGATTGAGATTGTCAACCAGGAAATCGCAGACTCGTTCTATGCTTATTTTGAGGATTTCTGGAAAAGGACAAAACCAGTTCGCTGATTTTGCCAGCAGTTGAAATCAGGAGACAGCAGAGGTCACCCCAATAATAACTGAGCTATCGGCTCACAAAATAGCGATAGCCATTGTCGGGGAAAAGAGTGGCAACGCGCGCGCCGTCTTTTGCATAACGCTTTGCCGCGATTAAATTTGCGGCGGACGATGCGCCCACAAACATGCCGCGCTTCCAAAGCGCTTTCATGCCTTCCAACGCCTCATTTTCGCAGACAAGCCCCACCTCGTCTATAAGGTTCCGCTCGCGCGCGATTATGTCGGGTATGAAGTCCTCGCCTATTCCTTCTATTAGGTGAAGACCCGGCTTTCCACTGGTGAGCATGGGCGATTGCGTGGGTTCCAGCACCACGATTTTTGTGCCGAGCTTCTTTTTGAGCACGCGCGCCACGCCGATAATCGTCCCGCCCGTGCCTGCTCCGGCAACGAAAACTTCAGGCTTGTGCAATAGCAGTTCCTCGCCCAGCGCCTGCATGAAAAGCGGGTTGTGAATGTTCCCAAACTGGTCAACAGTGACTGCCTTTTGCTCGCGCGCAAGATGCGCATTCTTCAGGGCAACCGCCTCGCCGACAGTGGGCGCTTGCACCACTTGCGCGCCATAGCCCTTGATTATCAGTATCCTTTCCTGCGAGGCGTTTGAAGGCATATAGGCTGTGAAACGCACGCCTCGAAGCGCAGCCCACATTGCGATTGAGATGCCCGTATTGCCAGTCGTGGCTTCCACTATCTCCACGTCATTGGCTATTTTGCCGTCTGCAAAAAGCTTCTCAAGATAGGGGAAAACAAAGCGGTCCTTTATCGAGCCTGAGGGGTTGAAGTACTCGAGCTTTACCGTAATCCCATCCACATTTGCAGAGGGCGTGTTTCCGATTTTGCCAAGCAAATTTTGCATAATGCCACCTTCATTTTTTTGCCACATTATTTTTTTTCTAATGCCTGCCATTTTGCACCAGTATTAGAAAATAGACAGACTAGATATTATATGCAATTGTAACAAATAAAAACAGATCTTAACATATGAGATATAAACGCAATCATAGATGATTTTCCAAACCATTCGCAGATTTTTGCAGTTTATAAAACCGTATGAGATTCTTTATATAGCCAAAGCACAGAATATAAAATGGAGATAAAAATGGCAAAGCCAATACAAACAGTTATTGAGATGAGTAGAGAAGAAGCCCAACGCTTCCTTGACGATATCCTCAGCCAAAGACCCAACCCGGCGAAGGACAGACTTTTCGCAGAGGCACGAAAGATTAACCTTCAGATGAGGTAAGGTGGTGCCATGCCAAGTGCAAGGTATGGCGACTCGGATTGTTATATATCCATTATGAGCGAAACTCATCGTGCGGCTGCATCTACTTTTGAATCTGATAAGATGGAACTGAATGAATTCCTGGCAAACGATGCCATGGGATACCAAAATCTTAATCTTGGCGCGACATATCTTCTTTTCAGCAAAGAAGGAAACCGGCTCGTCTCTTACATCACGCTTTCCATGGGTGCGTTGAAAATACCTGAGGGAAACGAATTTGAATTCCGGGGAAAGAGACTGAAGGAATATCCGAAGGAATTTCCAAGAAATTTTCCGGCTCTGCTTATTGGGAAGTTGGCAACAGACAGACACGAGGAAACCCGCGGCGGAGCATCGCTTCTTCTTGCATACGCAGTGAGAAAATCACTGAGGATGCAGAAGGAAATTGGATGCGCCTACCTCATGGCACATGTTTACACAGACAAGATTGAGTGGTATGCGCACAAGGGGTTCAGAACGTTCATTGCAGACTCTTCAAGGATGGAAACGGTACCGATGTATATTGAGCTGTAATCAGCACATGCGTTCCTTTATTTCCTTTTTCACGCGCGCGATGAACTGCTCGACAGGCACGTTCTCCTCCACCTTGCCATCAAGCGTTCGGATGACAAGATTGCCAGAGTCCTTTTCCTTCTGCCCCACGACCAGCATGTATGGGATTTTCTCAAGCTGAGCCGTGCGGATTTTTGCGCCGATTGTCTCCTGCTTGCAGTTTGCCTCTGCGCGTATGCCTGCCTCGCGCATTTTCTG
>Ga0247841_10012427_pt1 | contig 11106 bp, 10 predicted proteins | sample LaCruzMarch2015__2_FD_192410 | JGI IMG/M metagenome (GOLD analysis project Ga0247841, IMG submission 192410) | Freshwater microbial communities from meromictic Lake La Cruz, Castile-La Mancha, Spain - LaCruzMarch2015_18m | ecosystem: Environmental > Aquatic > Freshwater > Lake | place: Spain...
TAAATTATAGACTCTTAGAACTGAACCTTTGGCAAAATCTGGTGAGGCGGCAAATAGACCGTTTTTAAATTTATACCAACTCGCCGTGCCGACTGTTAAAATATCGGGATTAGCCAAAACTATTAAACGACCGGCAGTGGAATTAATCGTCGCTTTAACCGCTTGTTGTAAGGGCAAGTCTTCCGTAACGAGCGGCTGCCAAATTTTAGCAGAAGAATCATAAGAAAAAATCTGTTTTAAATAATTATTTTTTTCGGAGTAATTAATCTTTATTTCTAAAGGTCGGCTCGGATCATAAAAACCGTTCGTCACAAAAGAATATTCATAAACTGACGTTAGGGGTTTCCATTCCCAGGGTAAATTTTCAAGCTCTGCTAAAGGCTGGCTCCGCAAAGAAACTGGCGCCGTAAAAGCTTGAGGATGATAATTAATATTTAAACTACTACTAGCGGCTGCTTGAGCCGTTAGTGGTCCAACACTTAAAAATATGGCTATTATAATAACTTTGTTTATCTTAGATAACATAAAATAAAATTGACTAATTTTCTTTTTTAAGATTATAATAATTAAAGTCGGCGGGTGTTGTATAATGGTTATTACGTCAGCTTCCCAAGCTGAAGACGGCGGTTCGATTCCGCTCACCCGCTCCCAAATTTGCCGAGATAGCTCAGCTGGTAGAGCAACGCACTCGTAACGCGTAGGTCAGGGGTTCAAATCCCCTTCTCGGCTCAGAATGATAAAAAATTCCGCTTTACCACTTAAAGACGGAATTTTTTGTTATCCCGACATGATGGTCAATTTATAATTCAAAAAAATACCGCCACCATTTTACAAGATTATTAACTTTAATCTCTGGAATATCTGAATAGTCTAGCCCCGTTTCCGACTCGGCATTAACCACCACTAATTGTTCACCAGACTTTTTTAAATTAAGATTTAACCGGGCTCGCTCTTCTAAAGATTGCTCGGACTGTAAATATTTTTTTAATTCTTCAAGTTCCTGATTTTGACTTTCAAAGTTTTTGATTTCCTCCTTAACATCATTAATTTCTCGCTCAATCAACCGTTGCTGGCTACGGGCCTTAGCTAAAGGAAAAATAATTATTAATAAAAAAGCCAAACCAATAACTGCTAAAAATCTCTGATTAGCTACCAGGCGATAAAAAAAATTATTTGATTTGGAAAAACGGTCCGCATCTAAAACGCGGGGCCGAATATTTGGCTTGTTCATTGATTAATATTATAACACAAAAAACAAACAAAAAAAATGTTAATAAAACATTTTTTAAAATAACAAAATAAAAGCTTAGCGGGATTTTGGAGTCACCCAAAAACCCATATATTTACCAAGCATCAGCCGAATTTGCGCCTCTAAACAAGGGATTGAGCCAAAAATAACAATTGTTATTGGCACAAAAATCCACTCCACGGTCATTTTAATATTTTTCCAAATAGTATAATCTTTTGGCCGCTTCGGCAATAATAAGGCAGAAATAATCGCTGATAAAAATAAGCCGACCATAGCGATGCTCATTAAGTTTTGCGATATAATCGGTAAATTTCCTGATAAAACTGAAGAATTAAAACGATCACCGCCCAAAAGCATTGGTAACCAACCAATAACGGCAATGATTAAAGCGTTAGTTGCCCAAGCATGGAAACCATAAATTTGAATAAAAATATGACCAATAATTTTACCTTTATCCAAATCTTTATTTTTCCAGCGTTTAGCGGCATTAAATAACAAATAAGGAATATTCTCACCACCCCAAGCCCAACGACGCTGTTGTTTATAAAGACTCAAAGCGGTTCTCCAGATATTCTGATCACAAGTGACGTCCATGGAGACTAAATAATAAATTGGCTCAACCCGATAATGACCATTATAAAACATCAAGCAGTGCCAAAAAATACGGGAATCTTCACTAACATTCTTGGTTGACCAAAAATCAATCTCAGCTAAAGCTCGGAAAGTCATAGAATGAGAAGAATAAGTTACTAAACTTTCCTGCCTAATCTGCATGATCATCTGCCAAAAAGTATTAGAGGTCGCCGCCACCCGAGAGAAGAAAGGCGCCTTCCAAATATTATTGTGATAAACCGGAATTGGCTGATAACTAGAGCGATAAGGTTGACTAACTGTTAAAAATTTGTAAGTTAATGCAAAAAAATAACCTGTCCTAATAATTGTATCAATATCAAAAACACTAACTAAAATTTTATCATAGTCTAACTGAAGTTTATCAATAATATCGCGCTTAACTTGCCGGACACACCACGCCTGGTTTGCTCCTTTGCCCTTTAGCTCTCCCGCGAGATTATCGGGATGGATAGTAATTACAAACTGCTTAAATTGACCAGAAAATTCTTGAAGCATTTTCTCGGCTCGTTCTATAGCAGCTGGACCGCCTCGTTCTTCTATCCCCAGGGCAACAATCATCCGGGAACTTGGAAAATTATCATTAACCAAAGCCGCTAGGCAAGTCCTGATAATTTCTTCACTTTCATTATAAGTCGGCAAAATAATCAGCTGCCAGAGATCATCCCAGGCCCATCCTTGTCTCGCCAAAGAATCAGGCGTCGCCTCGGAAACATTTAAAGGCTGTTCTTTTAAAATAGTGCACTTTTTCTGCCAATCAATACTCAAGCCCTGTTTTAATTTTCGATAAGAACTAATCAGAAAGATGGCCATATAAACAACCAGTAAAAGCCAATAGATATCAAAAGCGATAATAAAATAAGCTACCCAAACCGGCTTAAAATAAGAAAAAACTACTAAAATAAGCAGGGTTAACAATGATAGGGCCCCGGGTAAAATTTCCAAAAGCCGATAATGATGATAATCACGACCGGAAAGATCACTGGCCTTGCCTATTTTTAAGTAGTTTGTATGGTTATCCATAGTTAAGTAATCGGTCTTAAATAGCCTGCCTTCTTTTTAACTCAAAAAAACATTCCGCGCAAGCCTTGACATCAAAGGCGGCATCGTGAGCTTCCGGAAAATCCGTCTTAAAAAGATGACGATATAATTCAGTTAAATTTGGCCATTTATAGCCCCCTCGGCCATTATCAATTTGACAGACTTTGGCCGTAGTCTTCATTGTACAAATCTTTGAAGCTATCTTTAGAGGATTGTCCAATCTTTCCCGCAATAATTCCGAGCCGATAATCTTTTCATCAAAGTCAATATTATGAGCAACTAAATGAGCGGCACTATTAACATCAGCCAAAAAATGCTGGAGAGCTAGGCTAAGCTCAACCCCCTCAGCTAAAGCGCGTTCTTGAGAGATACGATGGATTTTAGTGGCCTCTTCCGGAATAATAAAATTGACCGGTTTAATGATGTAATTATAGCTTTCCCAATGATTACCCTCGGGATCATAAAGACTCCAGGCGAGCTGAACTAGGCGCGGCCAATTTAAAAAATCATCAAGGGGCGCTTGATAATTCTTGGGCAAACCAGTGGTTTCAGTATCAAAAAATAGATACATATATTTTTCTTTAAATTACTCCTTTATTTTTGCTTTTTTATTACTTAGATTGTCTATTTATTAACAGTTATTTCTTCGCCTTCAGCTAATTCTGTTTCTTTTAAATTATCCCTTGGAGAACCCGTAAGAGAATCATTTAAATCAGCGACTGATACTTCATCGCCTTCTTCGACTGACGGTGTGATTGTTGGTTTCTCTACTTTAATAATCTTTCCTTTAAAATCAACGGGGAAAATATTCTTCAAATCATCCAAAGAAATAGTTGGCTCATTAGTCGCTGGAATAATTTTTTCTGCTTCCGAATTATCTAACTGGCGGCGCTCTTCTGATTTAGCTTGGCGACGACTTTCAATTTCTAAACGTTTAGCTTCTTTTTTTTTATTTAAACAAGCCGGGCAATAAACCGGACGAATGCCGTCCGGAACAAAACTCGTCGTTGTTTTAACGCCACAATCTGCACAAATTGCCTCATGACCCGGTTTAGTAAAAGCCTGAGACGACTTAATGGCCTGTGATTTATAAACTGATGGCGCTTCCTTAGGAACAAACCGACTATTTTCTTGACTAGACGCTGTTTTTAGAGGGGCTTGGCTAGTATTAACCACTGCCGGGATTATTTCTGAATTTCTAGTAAAATTACTGGGCGAGATATTAGTTTGATTAAAGGTGGGAATATTATTGCTCACCGTTCTTGGGGAAAAATTATTTATACTACTTGGTCGCTCAACTTTCTTTTCATCTTCGCCATAAGTCTCATGCCAACGCATAATCTTTTCCTCCACCGTTTCTCGATCACTGGCATATTTTTCCCGAGAATAATTAACTACTTTTTCAGTATTATCAGTTCTTTCATCTTTTCTTAAAGGCGGCAAACCGGCAGCTGAAAAAGGGGATGAAGCGACGCCATCGATCATCAATTTCAAATACATTTCATACTTTGGCAAATTAACCAAATCTTCTTCGGTAAATGTCGGCGTGAACTCTTTAACTAATTCTTCGGCGTCGGCGGCTCCAACCCGAAAAACAACCATTGTTCCAACATTACCAAATACCGCTGGTTTTACTTTTTCACTTAATTGTTCAATATACTGATGAGCTAATATTAAATTTAACCGATATTTACGAGCCTCTGATAAAATATTAGCGAAACTGTCGGTTGAAAAATTTTGAAATTCATCAATATATAAATAAAAATCATGCCGATCTTTTTCAGGCACATCAACTCGACTCATGGCGGCTAATTGAATTTTAGTAATCATCATCGCCCCCAATAAAGCGGAGTTATCTTCACCAATTCGCCCCTTAGACAAATTCATTAATAAAATCTTACCGCTATCCATAATATCTCGGATATCAATCGCTGATTTAACTTGGCCAATAACATTACGCATTAAAGAGCTAGATAAGAATTGACCAACTTTATTTTGAATAGGCGAAACAGCTTCAGCGGCAAATTTATCAGCATAACCCGAAAACTCCCTTTCCCAGAAAGCTTTAACCACTGGATCTTTAATATTAGCCACTACTTTTTTACGATAACTTTTATCTGATAACATGCGCACCACTCCCAATAAAGTAGAGCCAGGGAAATCAAGAATTGCTAAAATAGCATTGCGGAGAATATATTCCAAGCGTGGTCCCCAAGAATCAGCCCACAATTTCTGAAATACTCCTATTAATCCCGAGGCTACCAAGTGGCGTAAATGTGGTTCAACTTGCTCCACAACATTAAAAGCAATCGGGTAATTAATATCGGCCGGGTTAAAATAAACCACGTCATTAATACGGTTGGTTGGAATATATTCAATAATCTTTTCCACTAAATCACCATGGGGGTCAACGACCGCTACCCCGTGCCCGGCCCGAATATCATCGACAATCATGTTTTCTAAAACCGTTGACTTGCCCATGCCAGTTTTGCCAATCAAATACATATGCCGACGACGATCATCGGTTTTAATGCCGAATCTTTTAAATTCGTTACGAAAAGTTGTTTGCGCAAACACCGCAATATCCCCAATATTCATATATTAATCCGGAAAATTAATTATCTAAAAAAATAGCCGCCCTTATTTTTTTAAAAAGGGCTGGTAATTTTATTTAAAAAGGGATTGATAAGAAGCAATGAGTTCTCTGATAAGCGAGGGTAAATAAATAAAGCCTAAAACCACTGGAACAACGATAATTAAGAGACGCAATAATCCCCAAAGTTGCTGTAATTTTATATTGGCCTTAATATCTTTAACCGCGGTTATAAGCTCTTGGGTTCGCTGTAGATTTTCTTGAACAAGCCGTTGAATTTCCGAGATTTCTGGTGTGACTGGTAAATTAGAAGAAGGCTCGACTGGTTTATTAAAAGAATCAATACTTTTTAAATTATTTTTTTCGTCTGGCATAAAAATAAACTAATAAAAACTAAGAGCGGACCTCACAGAACTTAACATATTGTTTACCAATATCGGCAAAATCTTTCATATCTTGGCTAGTATAAGCTAGCTTGGCTTGATATTTAGGATCTACTAAATCTGTATCTGATTTAAAATTTTGTAAATACCATTTATCAGCTCCCTTTATTAACTCGCCCATCTTCTTAAAATCTACTTTATCTAAAAGACCAGGCACAACCGTCGTTCTAAACTCATAAGGTAAGCCACTATTCATTATAAGCTTAACACTTTTTTGGATATTTTTACAGTCAACTGATACGCCAACCGTTTGAGAATATTTTTCTAAAGGAGCTTTAAAATCCATCGCCAAATAATCAACTAATTTATTTTTTATTAAATGCTCCAGCATAATTGGATTAGTCCCATTAGTATCTAACTTTACTAAATACCCAATTTTTTTGATCTTTTTAATAAAAGACGGGAGATCCGCGTGTAAAGTCGGCTCTCCACCAGTAATAACTACTCCTTCTAAACGGCCAAATCGTTCTTTCAAAAAAAGAAAAAGGTCTTGAGTAGAAAGCATTTCAGAACCTTTTTCTTTTTTATTTTTTTCGTCCGCACCCTTGCGGGGCCAGACAAGCATGGGATTATAACAAAAATGGCAACGGAAATTACAACCCTGAGTAAAGATAATGGCCGCTAGATGATCGGGGTAGTCAATTAAAGTCAATTTCTCAAACCCACCGATAATCATAGCTTTAAATTTGCCTATTAATCACAAACTTTATACGTCCTCCGATCTTTATATTCCGCTGCCTTACCAGGATTATAATTCTTGACCGGAGTTAACCAGCCAACCACCCGGCTATAAACAATACATTCCTGTCTTTGAGTCTGCATGGGGCTCATATTTTTAGGATTAATTACGGTCGACATCACTAAATTATTAAACAATTCAGGATCGACCACCGCAATCTAGTCTTATTATAAATTAAAATTATATAAATTACAAATCTGGCTATTCCAAAATAATTCAATTAACTAGCTTCTTCAGAAACTGCCTGGCTAGCCTCTCTTTGGGTATTAATGCTTTCATTAAAACCTATTTCTCTATCGCATTTTGGACAATACTTATGTTCTCCAGAAAGATAGCCATGCTTAGGACAGATAGAAAAAGTCGGGGTAATTGTAAAATAAGGCAAACGATAATTCTCAACAATTTTTTTAACTAATTTCTTAGCGACTTCACCATTAGCTAAACGCTCGCCTAGATAACCATGTAAAACCGTTCCGCCTGTATATTTAGTCTGTAAATCATCTTGTAAATCAAGGGCGGAAAATATATCGTCAGTATGACTAACGTGCAAATTAGTAGAATTAGTATAATAAGGATCAGCTTGAAACTTAGTGACGGCTTCTGAATTTGAACAAATAATTCCTGGATAAATCTGCTGATCTTTCTTGGCAAAACGATAGGTACAACCTTCGCCAGGGGTGGCTTCCAAATTATACAAATTATTAGTTTCGTTTTGATAATCCATTAACCTCTCCCTCATAAAGTCTAAAATCTCAGCGGCTAAGGCGTGCCCTTCGGGCGTGCTAATATCCTTGCCCATTAAATTTAAACAGGCCTCATTCATTCCATTTATACCAATAGTTGAAAAATGGTTTTTCCAGTAAGAGCCGAAACGCTCTTTGATATTATCTAAATAGAACATGGAATAGGGATAAAGCCGGTCATCAGTAAAATTCTCAATAACTTTTCTCTTTATCTCTAAACTCTCCTTAGCTAAATCCATTAAAACAACCAGTCTTTCTTTAAATTCCTCCTTATTTTTTGATAGATAGCCTAAACGAGGCAGATTGATAGTAACGACTCCTAAAGAACCGGTCAAAGGATTAGCTCCGAATAAACCTCCGCCCCGCTTGCGGAGCTCACGGTTATCAAGTCGCAAGCGACAGCACATTGATCGGGCATCATCCCGTTTCATGTCTGAATTAACAAAATTAGAAAAGTAAGGGATGCCATATTTAGCGGTCATTTCCCAGGCCGGCTTTAAACACTCCCGATCCCAATCGAAATCCTTATCAATAGAATAAGTTGGGATAGGAAATCCAAAAACTCGCCCTGAAGAATCACCATCAAGCATCACTTCAGCAAAAGCCTGGTTAAAAAGATCCATCTCTGCTTGGAAATCCTTATATTTTTCTGGCTTAACTTCTCCACCAATAATAACATTTTCTTCGCCAACTAAAGGTGAGGGGGTAACATCTAAAGTAATATTGGTAAAGGGGGTTTGAAAACCAACTCGTGTCGGGACATTAATGTTAAACATGAATTCCTGTAAACCTTGTTTAACTTCTTTATAGCTCAAGTTATCATAACGAATAAAGGGGGCTAAATAAGTATCAAAATTAGCAAAAGCTTGAGCACCGGCCGCCTCACCCTGCATTGTATAGAAAAAATTTACAATCTGTCCTAAAGCACTACGAAAATGCTTAGGCGGATTACTCTGAACCTTTTCATTGACGCCACGGAAACCTCTAATTAATAAATCTTTTAAATCCCAGCCGCAACAATAAGGGGCCAACAAGCCTAAATCATGAATATGTAAATCACCATTAACATGCGCCTGACGAATATTAGTCGGATACATTTTATTCAACCAGTAACGGGCTGAGATTGAGGAAGCAATATAATTATTTAGGCCTTGGACCGAAAAACTCATGTTGCTATTTTCTTTAAGACGCCAGTCAGCTCGTCCTAAATAGTCTTCCATTAACTTTTCATCGGCTGTCGCGCTAGAAATATCCCGTAATTGACGGTGTTGTTCCCGATATAGAATATAGGCTTTGGCAATTTTAATTAATTTACTTTCTATTAAAACCTCCTCCACGATATCCTGAATTTCTTCAACGGCCGGGATGCTGTTTTTATGAAATTTCTGATTAAGCTTTAAAACAACTTGATCAGTAATCTTTTTTGCAAAATGATGATCATCAACTCCCACCGCTAAAGCGGCCTTATATATCGCTCGGCTTATTTTAGACTGTTCAAAATCAGCAATTTCTCCTGATCTTTTAATAATCTTACTAATAACCTCAGACATAGATTTCAATTAATTATTCTTATCTTTAATTAACTTATTTAATTCTTTTTGAAATTCATGAGCATCTTTAAAAGATTCATAAACCGAGGCATAACGAATATAAGCGACTGGATCCAATTTTTTTAAATTTTTCATTACTGCCTGGCCGATCTGTTTTGAGGTAATTTCGGTTTTCTTAAGACGTTGTAAGTCGCGTTCAATAGAATGAATTAATTTTTTGAACCGATCTTCCGTAATCGGACGCTTCTCGCAAGATTTTTTTAGACCACCCATTAATTTTTCTCGGCTATACGATTCCCGACGTCCGTCTCTTTTTACAATGACTAAATCTAATAACTCGATCTCTTCGTAGGTAGAAAAACGAAAATTACATTTTAAACATTCTCGCCGTCGGCGAATAGACAAACCATCGGGAGCTACCCGGGAATCAACCACTTTGGTGTCAGGATAATAGCAGATGGGACATTTCATATCTTTGCTATTAACTAAGCTTGTTCAGAAAAGGAAATAGTTTTACTTTTCGTGCCCTTGCTTATTAATAAAACCCTATATTTTGTGGCCTTTAGAGAGGCGGACCACTAAATGTTGTATTCTTTCTCAATTTTAGCAAAATAAAAGATAAGGGTCAAATAGGCTAATTTTAGAATAAATATAAAAAATATCTAAAGTTATCCACAGATTTTTAAAAAACAAAAACCCCTAAATTGAGATAGGGGGTTTAAGTAATTTTTAGAATAACCAAATAATCAGCTATTTAATGTTTTGGTTGCTCATTTCTATAGTTACGCCCGTGGCATCGTCGTGCTTTTTAAATCTAGGGTACTTATTGAGTTGTGGATCTTGATTCTTTAATGCTAATACTTCTTGATATAGTCTCTCTATACCGCCCTTATTAATAATATCAACCATTTTATGCCAATCTGGCTCGGCGTCAATATCCTCTGTTGGTAAAAACAGGCCATCAGTTAATAAGATAATCTTCTTAACATCCGCAAGCTGATATTTTTTGCTTTTTATATATTTTTCAGCTGATTTTTGTCCATTTAAAACCCCAACGCCAGAACCATCTTCTTTGTTACACAAGGCTCTCCCAGCAATCATTAATCTGCTAATAGTTTCATTATTAAAGGTGTCCTTTAAATCAATATTTTTAGCTAGAGAAGTGCTTCTGCTAAGCTTTAAAGCTTCAATATCTTGAGGAGTTATGTCCGGGGGCATGGCTAACTCAATCTGACCGTCATTAAGCTCAACTAAACAAACCGCGTCTCCAGTCTGAACAATCTCTATCTCTCCTTTATTTTTTTTGACCACTGCCAAGACGGCCTGGGTATTAGGGAGAAATTCTGGCGCTGATTCATCAGGATTATGCCCTTGATAAACTAAACTCTCTCTAATCTGCTGATTAGCCGCCAACAAAATCTCTTCTGCCGACTCTGTCTCTTGGCATTTTTTTTCAATTCCAAATGCAGCCTTCTGAGCTGCGAATCTCCCTCCCTGCTGTTGAGAATCCTGAACCCCACTAATAGAAGCCAGCTCCGTTGCTCCATCTAAAACTGCCGCCACTAAAATGTCATCATTTTCTAAAACTACAAAAGTATCTTCATTCCTACGACCGACTTTACTTTCGGATTGAGCTTCAGTCAAAATATCAATAGAAAAATTACTTTTTTCTTTTTCTAATATTTCCCCTGAAAAATCCACAATTTTAAAAACCTCTCTCTTTATTAATTGAGGTATGTCTTGCGGCAACTCAATATTTATTCCTCTTTTTTTCATTAAAAAGAATAATTCTTCTTCTACTTGACGACAGGCCTGACGTTCTACGTCCCAGAAACATCCCCCTAATTTATTTGTTAATTCGATATCTTCATTTAAATTAGTTCTAGCGTCAACTTCATCAATCCGTTTTTGATAATTAATAATCTCACTCCCCTTAGTAATATTATCAATATAAAACATCAGTTTCTGTGAAAATAACCTACCGAGCCCTCACGGACTCGGTATTTTATAATTCAAGCTTCGCTTGTCCGCTGTCCTCTTGCCCCTGGAGCTGTATGTATCGCCTAAGTCGTTTTTCATCAACGCCTACTGTAGACACGAAATATCCGTCCGACCAGA
>Ga0247841_10012428_pt1 | contig 11105 bp, 8 predicted proteins | sample LaCruzMarch2015__2_FD_192410 | JGI IMG/M metagenome (GOLD analysis project Ga0247841, IMG submission 192410) | Freshwater microbial communities from meromictic Lake La Cruz, Castile-La Mancha, Spain - LaCruzMarch2015_18m | ecosystem: Environmental > Aquatic > Freshwater > Lake | place: Spain...
ACAGACGACCTAATTATCCCGTCTCATAATTGAATAAACGAGATACTCATAAATATGGCTTACGTCCATTTTCATCCACATGGGTGACCTAAAGTCATGGTCGTTTCTCTGTGGTGGTAGTATCGTCTGCCGTTTTTTATAATCCGTGGTTAACGACGTTTTCAACCACAAAACAAAATCCTTTTATCTTTTCTCGGCCTTTCGTAGCGGCATGTTCAAGATCGGTTTTGTGAAGCTCGGAAACATAGCCACCTCGACGGCTATTGATCTTTCCCTGGATGAGATTGCGGAAAGGTCCGACATCGAATTCAAGATCGTCAGCTTCGGCCCCAAGATGACCAAGAAGGAGGGCGAAGCCGCAGCCGAACTGTTGGCCTGGGCTCCTCAATTGGTGGTCATAAGCAGCCCCAACGCAGCGACGGCCGGACCCACCGCGGCGCGCGAGCATTTCAAAGGCGTGCCCACCATTGTCATCTCCGACGGTCCCGTCAAGAAGGAGTCGCGCGACGCTCTGGTCGCGGAAGGATTTGGCTACATCATCCTGCCCATGGACCCGCTCATCGGTGCCAAGCGCGAGTTTCTCGACCCGGCGGAAATGGCTCTCTTCAACTCCGACGCCCTGCGGGTTCTGGCCGCCTGCGGAGCCATCCGGCTGGTGCAGGAAGAGCTGGACAGCGCATTGATCAGCATCGCCGCAGGACTGGCCAAGCTTCCTGTCATTTTGGTCACGCCCGAGAAATGCGCCGAGCGCATGAACTTCTCTAACCCTTACGCCCGTGCCAAGGCCGTCGGCGCTCTTTACATGGCACAGGCAGTGGCCAGCATCGATGCTGCCGCCTGCTTCCGCCTGAAAGAGCTGGAGGCCATAGCTCTTGCTGCCGCCGCAGGCCATGAGGTCATGCGGGCCGCCGCGAAGCTGGCGGACGAGTCCCGAGAGCTGGAGAAGGCCAACGACAGCGTCTCCCGCCGGCCCCATGCCCGCACCGGGGAACTCATGAACAAGACCCGGCTGCTGGAAAAGCCGGAGAAGATCTGAAAAACACTTTCGCCCCGCGCGGCTTGCGGCTTTATAGAGGCCGGTGCAACAGGTATCTGTGGCAAGGAAGACTGCACCGGCCCTACAAGCTTCTGGGCAAATGGGCGGTCTTCCCATTCACCCCATTCTTATCGATTCAATTGGTCTGGAATAGCAAGTGGCGGTCTTTAGCATATCATTATCCAATGCTGCCTTAATCATATATCACAATTAGGGTATTCAATGTTTGTCTTCTTTGCGCCAATCAAGGCTTCGCGTGAGGTTCGGTGGCTGCGCCAGGCAGAGGCCGGGCCTAATTAGAGCCATCTTCCCGTGAGATTCAACAGGGTCCGGTTTCAAGCGAAGGCGCGAAGCCGCGAAGCTAAAACATTGGTTTTTGCCGCTTCTTGTGCTGCGCCCACTCAGGATTGCTGGCGGCATCAGCTCTCGCCGCCGGGTGTCAGGCTATTGCGGTGGGGTTGTGCCCCCGGTTGCGAGAGTCGCGAATCTCTGGAGTATGTATAACATGCAAAGATTTCATAATTATCCCAACCGTTTTTTAGATAAGGCCAAAATCACTTTTGCCAATCTGACTGTTCCATACTTTATGGAATGAATTTTCGACAATTGCTTGCTATCGATTGAACATGCGCCAGCAAAACAAAAAAGCGATGTAGAATCCGGAGCGCAACATCAAGGGGTGCGAGGTCTAAAACATATTTATAAAATTATCTATAGGCCCGAACGCTGTCTTGTGTGTTGTAAAATGCAGAGCGTGTAACATGCAAGCTGAGTATGCGTATCTCGGATAATTTCATTACATTTCTCAGGTCTTATATCATTCCGTCATGTATTGCCTATCTCAAATAGAAACCGTTTTACATTATCGAAAACTTCACTAACGAATGGCCAATAACTCGCCATCGCTGATTCCCCTAGCCGTTTGTCTGGCTTTTCCCTTGACGCGAGATAGGCATGGACTTTTGCTTTATCTTCATCCACTTTCCGTTGGAAGATGCCGAGTCCGTGGAGACAATCGAAATACTTATTCATACATGGCATCGCAGGATCGTCTTTTATAGCTCTTAAGCAAAGGGATTCCAGCATTCCTTGGCTATTTATCCCATCTGGCAATATCATAATACATGTAATGGGCGTTTCAGTAGATCGACACCCATAACTGTCTGGCGCAGATAGCCCATTTTCTCTGAGAGCTTGACTAACACTGGCGAAAGCAGCAGCCGGATCCTCGTCTGCATCTCGAATAACTCCGATCGATTTTACTCTTTCGAATCCTGAAAGCTTCTTGAGGAGTCCTAACCTCGTCTTAAAGTTCCTTCCGCATCCGATCGGCCAAATCTCTACGTCATATAGATTCAACTGCTTCAGAAAAGCCTCAAAAAAGAAAGCGTCGTCGATACCCTCCACCAATAAAAGATGAGACTGCTCAATACTGCTAGAATCCCCTATGGTTTTTACCATAGTCGTAGCTGGCGCCATCTCATCTCACATCCATTTTCAACTCAAAAGCTGTATCTAGATCGCACTGGTTAAAGGTAACATCCTTTATTGTCTCATCCACTCGGTTCAGCCTGTGGACTAAAAGATCGTAGTGTTCCGCTTGCGAGAATGCCTTATGAGCTGCAATAATACATTCTAGGCTATGGGTTGTTGCAAAGACCTGAGTATTAGAGTGCCTTGCCGCTCTATCAATAGCAGCCCAGACTTTTTGCATCATCGAATGGTGAAATCCATTTTCTATTTCATCAACTAGGACCACACCGTCTTGTGCATTGCCTATCGCTAATATTATGCTAGCAAGCCTTGACATTCCATCGCCCATATAGGGGAGCTGTAGCATCTGACTAAGCCCAATATCTCCATAAAGGACAGGTATCCCTCCGGAGGCCACTACTGCGATGCGTTTCAATTTAGGTTCAATAAGTTTTAGAGCATCGAGAAGCATATTCTGCTGACCAACTACATCAAGATTGCCGAATCGCTTGGCATCTTCTTCAAGAGGAATACGGTAACGTGCTGGTAGGAAGATCGTTGAAAATGGTGATTGCTTAACCATAGGCGTACTAACACCATTAGGGCCTATGCTCAGAAAACTAGCACCGGATTTCTTCTTGTTAAATTTCTTTTTAGTGAACTCTTCGTAGTTTAACCTTAGCACAATCGTATTCTCTGTATCTAGTGGAATATTTCTAAACGCTGATGGGCCAGATTGAATAATAGGACCTTTTTCTGGCGACTCCTCAGAAGAACGAACTACCTGCAAACCGATCTTTCGAACATTACCGTCTGTGAAGTCTCCCCTAATCTCTATTTTCTTAGATTTGTCAAAATTATTGAATAAGGAATCCCAGGGTGATTTCTCCCATTCTCCACCGAATTCTACGTGAAGCTGTTCAAATCCTCGAAATTTATCAAGGTTTAAAGTAAGGGATGGATTGTACGCACCACAATGGAGAAAAATTGCTTCAAGCAAGGCGGTCTTGCCTACGTTGTTTACTCCGGCAATTAAATTAATCTTGCCTATGTTGTCCAATACGAATTCCTGAAATCCTTTAAAGCTATTTATTTTAAGGCTCTTATACATATTGTGTCTCCAGGTGACTCATCCCTAATCCAAGCCCTTACCTTATAGACTAGACAAGATCTGCTTCAAAATACCTAGGCGTATTCCGTTAAAACCTTTTGGTTAGTCTCTAAGTCAGACCTTTGTGAGTAAGTCCAGTTTTGGAACTTGGTGTGTTTAACTCGCATACTTCTATCCTCATTTTTGACTTATGTCATGCCCACCAAATATTTTATAAACACCTTTTCGACCTTGCACGCCCTGATGATGTGCGACAAAATGCGGCTTTGCTTTTTGCGTTTATTGCTATCGATAAATAGATATTGGTGAATTGTAAACCTTGCGTTCCATAAACTATGGAATTGCAAGATAGACTGAAGAGGATTTAGACCGATTTGAGATGGTTATATATTCGACTATGGATAACTCGCAAGTTCGATGAGCCAGTCCGATCTCTTGGTAATGCCATAAAAGCAGTTCACACGCCGGGGACGTGCAAAGGCATCTCCACGGCGATGACTGATGCGGCAATTGAACTGCGCACCCGCTTATTCACCTTGAATGGCACCTGTAATCGTTTGCTCTCTCTTTAATAGCTCTTCCAGCTCCCTATTTTTCAGCCGGAAGTGAAACTTCGCCCCCGGATTGGCCCTTATCAGATCCCTGGTGATTTTCAGAGCCTGCTTCATTGCGGCATCGTCTGCCTCCTCGGGAACCTCGGCATTGAAGGGATAGGTCTCGGACAGCTCCACAGGATAGGGCCCGAAGGGCGGCTTGAAGTGCAAAACGTGCGCAAAGCCGGAAGTGTCTGCCTGGGAATCGTCGGTGATCAGGACATCGCCCTGCAAACTGATGCGGTCAATCCTTCGCGCATAGCGCATCACCTCCGGCCGGCGGGCGCACTCCGGGCTCAGATAGAAGAATGTGGATTTGCTGGCAGTGTCGAGGCTCTCCAGCCACGGACCCTGCCGGGCGAGGCTCTTCAGGCCGTCCAGCATGCGCGGATGGGAGCGGCAGCGTGTCTCCAGCAGGTCCCAGAGCGAGCCCTCCCGAATGCTCTCCTTAACCTGTCTCATCTCCTGTAGTGAGACGAAGAGATTGTGTCTGGCCAAAAGCTTGGTCTTTTGGGGGCTTTCTATCAGCTCCTTCAAGGTATGCTCCTGGCAGACGGGGCAGCAACAGGGAAGGTAGCTCATCTCCTCCAGCTTGCCGGTTCCCTGCACAGTCAGATAACGATCCTGCCGGGCGTAGAGAGCGTATGCCGCCGAGTCGAAGAGATCGCAGCCCATGGCTGCCGCCAGGGCAAAGATCATGGGATGTCCGGCGCCAAAGAGATGCACGGGTCGGCCCGAGCCCAACCCTTTTTTGGCAGCCGTCACTACATTAACCAGATCTCGATACCGATAGGCCTCCATGAGCGGGACCACGCCGCCCACAGGATAGACATCAAAGGGAAGATCTCTGGCGAACCGGCCCGCTTTCTCTCTGAGATCCGGGTAGGTTGAGCCCTGAATGGGGCAGGCGAGAAGAGCAGGTCTTTCCAGGGCGGCAGCCTGCACCAGTCGCTCCTCTGTTATTGCTAGTTCCGCTTCAGCTCTTTCTCTGGTGACGTCGGGAGGAGTTGGTATGTCCAGGGGTACAGCGATGTCCGATTTTATGGCGAATTGAAAGTTCAAAATCTCCAGGGGAGTAACATCGATATCCCCATACACGGAGAGCTGGAAGGCGCCCGAGTCCGTCATGATCGGTCCGGAAAAGCCCAGGAGATCATGCAGCCCGCGCTCTATGGCCTGTATTTTCAGGTCGGCATCCTGGTGAATGATGTAGCTGTTGGTGATGATCATATCTGCGCCCATCTTTTCCATCTCACCGGGCAAGATGAGAGGAAGATGGGGATTGACTACAGGCATGAGCGCGGGGGTCTCGATGGTGCCATGCATTGTGGAAAGCCGGCCGATCCTTCCGGCCAGATCTTTATGCAGTATTTCGAAGCGGTCCGGCATAAGTTCTCCCTTACCAATAAGGAATAAATAGGTTGGGACAGATTTCCAGCAGAGGATAATTAATATGAAAACGATTGTATTACTAATAGCATTAACCTGTCTCATGGGCCTGGCCGGTGCCCAGACCATTGGTATGGGTGAGGGCTACAGCAGCACTCAGCTTGCATTCTTCAATGCACCCAGCTCATCCACCTTTGAACCCAATGTCCAGACGTACTGGGGCAATTATATCGCCAACCAGCAAAATCTGAGCACCAGGAGTGCGACTTCCAACATGGACATCTGGATGAACACCTTCCCCCTGAGGTTTGACACTCCCCTGCAGTTCAAGGCCACGAGCTTTGCCGCAAATGCTGTCGCTCCTACTCTTACCGCCACGGAGAGAAACAGCCAGTTTCTAACCAGAAATGTGAACAGTCAGTTCGGCGTCAATCAGATCTGGTCCTATCCCCAGACAAGTGGAAGCTTAATGGTATCCAATAGCACAGGCACGCCCAGCAAGGATGCAAAAGGACAAATGATGTCGCAGAATATCATGGTCCTCTTTAACAACTAAAAAGATAGAAAAGATCTATTTTTCTTTTTTTGCTCCTTTGCTTGCCTGCACAGTGTAAGGCAATAGTCCCCCAGCCAGCAGTATGTCTCTTTGCCTTTTGGAGAGGTTCATATTCAGGGTGATCGGCTTGTTTCCGGCCAAGGCCGTGATATTCTCTTTGCCCGTCTCCAGTGCCTTACGAATGCCTGGTATTCGAACCTCGGTTTTTTCCGGCAAGCTGTCCCAATCCGAAACCTTGGCAAAGCTGAAGGGTACTATGCCGAAGTTCACCAGATTGGCAGCATGTATCCTTTCGATGGATTTGGCGATCACCCCTTTCACTCCCAGGTACATGGGGCAAAGAGCGGCATGCTCGCGAGAGGAGCCCTGGCCGTAGCTAAGACCGGCCACAATCAGGTTATGCACGCCTTGACCATGTAGGGCGGATGCGCGAGTGCTGAAATTCTTGTCGAGCGGCTCAAAGACGAATTCTGAGTATTTGGGGACATTGGACCTGTATTTGAGGCGAGAGCCGGCAGGCATGATATGATCCGTGGTTACCAGATCTTCCACCCTTATGGTTACCTGTCCATAGATATCTTCCGGTATCGGTCCGTTGACGGGGGGCTCTCCGATATTGGGGCCGCGGCATATTTTTATTTCTGTTCGTTCTGCGGTGGGAAGGGGCGCAATGATCATACTATCGTCGATCTCAAAATGCTCCAGCATATCTATTCTGGGATAGTCCATCCCCAATTCTCTTGGGTCCGTCAGCCTGCCGGTGAGAGCTGAGGCGGCGGCGACCAGTGGGCTTGTCAGGTAGACTTGTGCACTGGGCGTGCCGGATCGACCTCTGAAATTGCGGTTGCTGGTGCGAACAGATATGGAGTTTGTGCAAGGTGACATGCTGTTGCCGATACAAAAGCCGCAGGAAGACTCCAGGATTCTAGCTCCGAAGGCTATCATGTCGCTTAGGGCGCCGTTCCTGGCTATGGTGTTCAGCACCTGTCGCGAGCCGGGCGCAATGCCTAAAGAAACGCCTGCCGGAAGATGTTTGCCTTTTAGCATTGCCGCCACGGTCATGAGGTCTACATAAGAGGAGTTGGTGCATGAGCCGATCATCACCTGATCCACGGGCAGATTAAGGTCTTTAATCCTGGCTATGTTTCCCGGGCTGTGAGGCGCAGATGCAAGCGGCTCGATCTTTGCCAGGTCTACCTCAAGAGTGCGATCATAGACGGCATCGTTGTCTGCTGCCAGAGCTACCCAATGCTCTTCTCTTCCCTGCGCTCGTAGAAATCGCTTAGTCTGGCAATCGCTGGGGAAGATGGATGTTGTGACTCCAGTCTCTGCGCCCATATTGGTGATAGTTGCTCTTTCCGGCACCGTCAGCTCGGCAATGCCTTCCCCGGTGTATTCGCAGACGCAGCCGACATTTCCTTTTGTGCTCAGGATGGAGAGGACTTTCAGGACTACGTCTTTGGCTGTGGCCCAAGGCTCTAGCCGGCCTGTAAGGTGGACATTGATCACATGCGGAGCGGTGAGGTAGTAGGCGCCGCCACCCATGGCAACGGCTACATCAAGTCCACCGGCTCCCATAGCCAGGGACCCAACGCCTCCTGCGGTGGGCGTGTGGCTGTCGGATCCCAGCAGGGTTTTACCGGGTCTTGCGAATCTCTCCAGATGAACCTGATGGCAAATGCCGTTTCCAGGTCGAGAGAAGTAGATGCCATACTTCTTCGCGATGGACTCCAGGTAGGCGTGATCATCTGCGTTTTCGAATCCTACCTGTATGGTGTTGTGATCTACGTAGCTGACGGATAGCTCAGTGGCAATATCAGAAAGCCCCATGGACTCAAATTGGAGATAGGCCATGGTGCCTGTTGCGTCCTGAGTAAGGGTCTGATCTATCTTTATGCCGATCTCTTTGCCGGGCTCGTAGACTCCGTCGATGAGATGATTTCTCAGGATCTTTTCCGTCAATGTGTAACTCATAAGAGGTCTCCTGGCGCTAATTATTAGGTCGCTAAACTTCGTCGATTTGGTATTAATACTCAACGTTCGCGAATGCCGGCCTTAATCCGACTCTATCATGGACGCTGGCGAGTCAGTTGACGCTATCGGTAGCGGAGGCATAGCTCTTGGCGTCCTCGACTGTCCGGACCTGAGGTCGGAGCGCATACCCGTTCAGCTTGGCGACGTCCTGATGGTGGGCGCAGCATGGAGCAGAGCGCATCATAACGATGCTAAAAGGAAACCGGTCGCTTTCCGCGCAGGGGATCCTTGGCGTGATTGAGACGGAGATGAGGTCGTACTTGAAGGTTCATTCTTTCAAGGACGCTTCAATGCTGGTGATGCTGAAGAGTCCTTGAGGGGTTGGACGGTGCGGTTTTCATGAGCTGGCGGCTCAAGATTTGGTCAGGCCTAAATGCAATTGATTGAGACTTTTCTTACTAGTAAGGATTGAAATGGAAATTCGATGCTGCCGATTTTTGCGCTAGGGGTGAAAGACCTTCACACATCAACCAGCTATTCGCTTATTCACGAACACTTTTTAATAAGATCCAGTTTACAGCATGATTCTGATGAGTCCAAAAGATCATGTCGAGTCTAGAGGAGTTCCGAGCGGAGACACTTGTCCCCTTCAGCTTTTATGGTATAAAGCAGAAGAGATAGTTGGCAGTGGAATTAATAAAAAATTATCTTCTATTCTCATATTCATTATCTTGATATCTATTATATTATTTATGATAATATTATTGTATTATTTTTATGGATGTATCACGGAAATAAGCACAGTCATACAGCCGTTTGAGATCGGTAATGGAACCCCTCAGATTTTCAGTGGTGTGTCCTTAGCAAATAGTCTTTGCTTTGAGCTAACAAGAATTGCAGGAGTTGAACTAGGTCCAAGTTCCCATCCACCATTTAATAAATTGCCTGGCTCCACAGACGAGAAATATGCGCCTCAAAAAAACAATTTCCATACCAGTGCCCTTGAAGATAACAATATCTATCAAGTAGTAAAACTAGACATAAGCGGAGTATCTCTTTCTTTCGGCTATATAATTCCATTCTTAAAGAAATTAACTCACCATCAGGGAAGCACAATTACAGGGAGTTTCCAAAGATATGGTTCTACCCTACGCATAGTAGTTAATTTTTATGATCCGGATTCACAAGGAAAAAAGAATAAGGCGTGGGAGGTTAAACGAACTCTTCCAAATGAAGAATCTGCCTTCGAGGTTATTCCAGTTATGATTGAAGATCTCGCCTATAAAATCAGACTTGATCTTATAAGAGATGAAGACAGAACGACCGCTAATAACTATCCGCAAATATGGGACGCGTTCAAGGATTACACCCTCGCCTGGGAAGAATATCATATGTATAATGTCACAAGGAATTATAAATATCTAGAAACTGCCGGCCGTAAAGCATTACTTGTCAAGAGTTCTGAACCGAATTGTCCCGGATCAGATAATTTGCTATTTAGTCTTGCATATACCTGGAACGACAAAGGCGTTGATCTTGCTCAGCAGGGCAAGTACGATGAGGCCATAAATGCATTTGAAAAGGCCATAGTGCTAGGTCATAACTATGCAGATATCTGGAACAACAAAGGCGTTGCTTTCAAAGACCAACGTAAATACAACGAGGCATTTGAGGCTTTTAATACGGCTATCAATCTGAGTATAATATCTGCATCAGCTATTGAAAGGGCTGCTGCCTGGAAGAATAAAGGCTGGACCCTCAAGGACATGGATAGGCAAAACGACGCCATTGATGCTTTTGAAACGGCTATACGCCTTAAACCCGACTATGCCGAAGCCTGGGTTGGGAAAGGCTGGACCCTCAAGGACATGGGTAGGCAAAATGACGCCATTGCTGCTTTTGAAACGGCTATACGCCTTAAACCCGACTATGCCGAAGCCTGGCTTGGGAAAGGCTGGACCCTCAAGGACATGGATAGGCAAAACGACGCCATTGCTGCTTTTGAAGAGGCTATACACCTTAAGCCTGACTGTGCCGAAGCCTGGGATAGCGAAGGCTGGACTTTCATGAACATGAGCAAGTATGATCAGGCTAATCAGTCTTTTGAAAGAGCTATACAGCTTAAGCCCGCCTATGCCAATGCCTGGCTTGGGAAAGGCCGGGTCCTCAATATCACTGGTAGACATGATGAGGCCATTCAGGCTTTTAATGCGGTTATATGGCTTTTTGAAGTTCATTTACGTCCTGAGCCCGACTACGCAGAAACCCCGAGTAAGCTTAAGTCCGACTATATCGACGCCTTGAATGGCAAAGGCAATGCTCTCAAGGCTCTTGGTCGAACTACAGAAGCCGATGCAGCTTTCACCGATGCCAAGGGGCTTGGGTATGAGGGCTGATCGCAGCTCCTATAAGTAATCTGAAGCTCAGCTTCATGTGGTCTCCATTAGACTTCAACCCATTTCGTCAAATCAAATCAAAAGGCTTCGGAATTGAAGAAGTACGTCGTTCGTCTGGATGGCGAACTCGCGTAGTGGGTAGGGGCCGCCAGCATGGCTGCCCTTTTAGAGGGAGTGAAGCGAAATTCAGCGCCTGCCGAGCTGCCTCGCGAGGAAGGATATGAGATCGAGGTTGTGTACCGGCCTTCTTAGACGAGTGCATTGGCCTTTATGATCTCGTCCATGTAGACGGGCGATTCGCATTTGATGTCCTTGGAGAAGGATCTTCTGGCTTATTCCCAGGCAAATCGTGCTTCTTCAGACGTAACCCTCATAATTCTCCAGCAATGCGCTATCTTTAAATACCCATCCACTATTAGGTTTGAAGGCCGATGCGATGGGTTCGCGATTTTGTTCCATCTTCCTGATCAAAACCGGGGAGTCATGATGGAGCAAAATCCTTAAATACGAACTCTGATCACAATGGCTGCCGAAAAGGGTTCAATTTTTCGGGTCCATTTCGCGATTTCCCTTGCTG
>Ga0247841_10012430_pt1 | contig 11104 bp, 10 predicted proteins | sample LaCruzMarch2015__2_FD_192410 | JGI IMG/M metagenome (GOLD analysis project Ga0247841, IMG submission 192410) | Freshwater microbial communities from meromictic Lake La Cruz, Castile-La Mancha, Spain - LaCruzMarch2015_18m | ecosystem: Environmental > Aquatic > Freshwater > Lake | place: Spain...
TTACCGGTCTCAAAAACCTCGATCTTCTCGAGACCTTCGACAAAAATCACCACGTGCGGCACGCCGGTATCGAGGAAAGTGTAGTGCAACCTGTGTTTGCGTACCTCTACAACACCGTCCATCTCGAATACGCGCGGCTTGACAAGCTGGACCCTGATCTGGTCCTTTTGCCCGACTTCGGCTTCGATCAGCCCGGACCCGGACTCGAAAGTCATGCGCGAGGAATATTTTAAAATATCATGGGCGTAGAGCGCAATGCAGCGAAACCCGTTCCCGCAGGCCGCTGCTTCGGATCCGTCAGAATTAAGAATACGCATCTTGAAATTCGCTTTTTTAGAGTTCTCAAAAAGCAGGACCCCGTCGGCTCCGGCACCCAAGTGCGGGCGGCAAACCTCCCGGGTAAAGGCGATCGCGTCCCTCACGGCCCCGCGGCGGTTATCGACCACCACAAAATCGTTTCCCGAAGCCACCATTTTGTAGAAATGAATAGAGTGTTTCATAGTCCCAATATCTATTAATTTCCGCAAAGCGGAAATTGGGGCAATCCCAACTATCATTTATGTAAAAAAATCAAAGTTGGGATAGCAAGTGCTTGTGAATGTTTCTCTTAGAAGCGGCGGTATTGTATCAAAGAACCGGCAAACGGGGAACGGGAAACGTAAGCACTTGTACGGTGGAAGGCGTACGGGGTACGGCGTCTTAAAAACGCCGTACTCGTATCATACAAGTATGATACGGGCGGGCTCGAAACCGTTGAAGTTGGGGACGGCGCTTGCCGAAGAGTAGGCGCCGATATTCTTGGCGTAGATGACATCGCCGGCATAAAGCTCGGGCAGCTCTTCGTTATTGGAGAGGATATCGAAAGAATCGCAGGTGGGCCCGGCCAAGGTGCTTTTGTATCTGGCCCCGCGCCGCAAGGTCTTGAATTCGTACTTGCAGTGATCAAAGATCATACCCGAAAAATCCTGATAAACGCCGTCGTTCAGGTAATAAAAATTCTGGTTGTCGCGAAATGCGCGGCCGATCACCTGTGTCACAAGGATCCCGGCAGGCCCGGCGAAAAAACGGCCGGGTTCGGCGATAAATTCGATCTGTTTTGAAAAAAGCGACTTCATCTGCTTGCGAATTCCGGCGGCCATGCGTTCGAAGTTGATGCCGATCTCGTTTTCAAAATGCTGGATCGGGAACCCGCCTCCGATATCCACGATCTTGAGCGGCATGTCATTTTCCTTCGCTTCCCGGAAAATACCCGCCGTGAGCTCCAGCGCCTGGAGATAATTCTCCACGTTCGTGGACTGTGATCCAACGTGGAAACTCACGCCTTTGGGCACCAGCCCGAGACTCTTTGCTTTACGGAGAAGATAAAAAGCCTGGTCCGGCTCCGCGCCGAACTTAAGCGACAACTGCACCACGCTCCCCCGGTTCGCGACTTTGATGCGGACGATCACATGCGCTCTTGGAAAATTCTCCGCGATCTTGTAAAGTTCGGCTTCGTTATCAAAGGTCATAAGCCGTACGCGGCGGCGGCGGGCCGTGATGAGATCCTCTTTGGATTTGATGGTGTTGGCAAAAATAATGCGGCTCGGGGACACACCATGTCTCAAGACCGATTTCATTTCCGCAGCGCTCGCGACGTCAAAACTGGCGCCGAGTTCCGCGAAGGTCTTCACGATCTTCGGGTTCGGATTGGCTTTGATGGCGTAGTAAGGCGTCACATTCGGAAGGGCTTTCTGAAAACGAGCGAATTGTTTCTCAAGCACGCTCTTGCGGATCAGCATAAAAGGGGTTTTATGCTTCTTGAGCATGGTTCGGATAAGGTTCTCGACCCCGGAGATCTCGGCCGGTTTCGGCTTGAGCGATACAGGTGTATTCCCGTTCAGTAACGGAGGTTGTTTCATCGGATGTGGATCAACGCTCCATGAGAAATGTTGTGAACTGCCACATATCTTTTTCTTTGGGAACCTGGGCGCCAAACTTCAGATACTTCCGGTTCAGATTCTTCAAGGGCGTCCAGTCCGAAGGAATGGACACGAACGGGACGATATACGGCACCGCAAAATCCAGGATGAACTCATGATCGAGGTCGTCTGGAAGACAGTACCCTTCCCGGGGGTTCTTGATCATCCAGAGCGCTGCGCCGACGACTGACACCGCCACTTGAAGCGTCGTCGCTTGTTGATGCGAGACCAGCTTGCGCGATGTGTGAATGTCGAGCAGCGAACCGCACCACCAGGACTTGAAGTCATGTCCCATGAGAAGCACGCCGAGCTCGTCGCGGCCTTCGATGATATCGTCAGAAAGGATGCGCAGCTTTTCCTGCATTTTGTACTGGCGCATCCTGAGTTCGTGCAAGGACTCGATTGCAACATTGGAGGGGCAATACGCATAGTGGACCGTCGGCCGGTAAACCGCTTTGCCGTTCTTCCACACCGTGAGCCGGTCGGAAATACTGAACGCCTCGCCGTGACGGATCACCATACCGTTGATCTCACCGCAAGGCACCCACGAGCGCACCCAGGTGTTCATCCCGAGCGTGCTCAAGCAGATCTGGTTTTTCGGCCCCGACTTGTATCCGTACCCGCCCGGAGGCAAACCTTTTTCATGCGTCCCCCATCCGAGTTCCGCGGGAGCGACGCCTTCTTCATAGAAACCTTCGATGGACCACGTGTTCACAAATTCGTTCAACTTCTTGGGAACGTTTGTGATCTGCAAGTCGCGTTCGCTGATATGGATGACTTTGACACCGGTCAACTGCGCAAGCTTCGGAAAACTCCGCTCCTCCAAGGCCTTCTCCAACTGCGCGCGACGCGGGTCGTTCTTTTTTTCTTTTAATATTTTATTCGTAATATCGATCAAGGCCTTCTTCGTGAAATGCGAGACAAGACCCGGGTTCGCACCGTGGTCTACGACCGCGGTCGTCCCCTTGACGTCCTTCCAATGCTTGGCCATTTTTTCCCGAAGAATCATTTGCCGCGCGTAGAGCGTGTAAAGTCTCGGGTCGGTGCGTTTCTCGTCCCGGTAAGGATCCCACTCTTCAACGGAGGTGTTCACATAGAGCACTTCGTTCGTACGGCACCAGTCGAGGATCTCCCAGCAGCCGATGTTCCATGCAAGATCGATGATCATGTCTCCGGCGCCAACGTACTTGGCCAGCAACTTCTTGTAATTGGAACGGGTGACCGTGTCGAAAACATAGCGCACTCCGCGCTTCAGCGCATCCTGCACCCGATAACGATTATCGAGGGGGTCCATGATCGTGATCTTCGCTGCCGGCATGTCGAAATGACGCAGGACAAGCGGCACGGTGCATTGGGAAACACCGCCGCAGCCGATGATGAGGAGCCTGCCGTCAAATCTCACTTTGGTTTTCGGGATGATGGCTTTGACTTTCGGGTATTTGAATCCGCTCATTCTGTTTCTTTTTCTCCACTTCTTTAATTGTGAAGGGAACAGTCCCCTTGTAATGCTTTTAAAATACGACGGGGGACGAATACTACATCAAAACATTTTTCACATCAAGAAATACGATGGGAAAAACACGTTGCGGAAATAAAATAGCGGCTTGTTACCTAAAGCGGCAAAGAATCAAGAAATTTTCAAACCCGTCCATCACTTTAAATTTGTGCGAATTTTTTCGATAAGAGTATCAATCTCAAAAGGTTTTTTCAAACTCCCGGCCACGCCTCCGAGATCGATCATGCGTTGGGGTATTTTTTCATTCACGCTGGCGACCACCACGGGAATATGACGCCACTTTTCCTGCGAGCGCAACCACACATAGAATTCCTCCCCGTCCATCACCGGCATAATAAGATCCAGGATGATAAGGGCGGGCGTCTCTTTTTCAAGAACCGCCATGGCCTCCTTCCCGTTCAGCGCAGTCAGGACCTGGAAGGATTCCCCCTGAAGATAAAGCTGGTAAATATCCTGAAAATCACTGTCATCCTCAACGATTAGTATTTTTTCCATAATCTCCCTCGTTTTGCCACGGCTCATGCGGCCAAGTTTAATTATACGTTCTTATTCACAAGTTGATAAGCTGGAAAAACAACTTTAAAAACGCTGCCTCGTCCGGCGCCTTCGCTTTCGGCCCAGATCTCCCCTTCATGTAAAGCCACGATCTCCTTGGAGATGGTCAAGCCGACCCCGATCCCGAGTGTCGACGGCGTTTTCTGAAAGAAAGCTTCGAAAATTCTTTGCAGATTCTCGGGCTCGATCCCGATCCCGGTGTCTGACACCTCCGCAAAAATATCGTTTCCCCGGATCGAAGAGGCGATTGTGATACTGCCATCGGGAGTAAATTTTGTGGCATTTGTAATGAGGTTGACAAATACCCGGTAAAGCATGTCCGAATCTCCGATCATCTTGAGCGGCAACGGAGAAAGCCGGGTCTCAAGTTTCAAATGATGTTGTTCGACCAGAGGGCGTATGTCGTCCGCTACAAGTTTAAGTACGTCATTAAGGTCCAGTTCCTGTTTTTTGATGTCGGACATCCCGGATTCCACCTTGGAAAGATCCATAATGCTCGAAATGGTCCGCATCAAACGGTCCGCATTGTCACTGAGCATTTTGATGATCGGAAGAAATTTCTCTTTTTCGGGATTGTTCGCCATCTGCCTGGCCAAGAGTTGCGTCGTCATGATGAATTTGGCCGTGGGGGTCTTGAGCTCGTGTGCCACGTCGCGAACCAGTGTTTCCTTCATCATTTCCACATGACGCAGATCCGTAATATCACGCATAACTCCCTGAATAAGTCGAAGGTTCCCTTCATAATCCACAACCGGCGTGAGGTTGGTCTGATAATAGATCTCTGCGTGATGAAGCCTGTGGAATTGTTTGGTGTTCAAATGCTCCACGGGTTTTTTGGTCCGTACGATTGTTTCAAGCGATTCCTGGAATTTTTGAGCCTCTCCCGGCGCGTGCATCAGAAAGAAAAGCGGAAGTCCTTCCGCAAGGATTTCTTCGCGTGTATAACCTGAAAAACCGCGATTGAGGATCATCATTTCGCCTTCCGGGGTGATGGAAAAAATGATATCGCTCACATCATTGACGATCGACCGGTATTTCTCCTCAGACTCCTCAAGGGCCTGACTGCGTGCCCGCAAGTTTTCAAAACTTTGCACCAAACGGCTGACCACCTTATTGAACGCTTCGCCAACCTCCTGGATCTCATCCCGGGAATGGATATTGGCTCGCGCATCGAGATCCCCGGCCAGGATATTGCGCGCAGTCTTTTGCAATGAAGTCAGTGGCCGCATGACCAGCCAGGTGATCCATGCGATCACAATCGTCGCGAAAATCACAAGAAGGAACGCAATAAAGAATTTTTCGACAAAGATCTTCCGGAGTTCTTTTTCGAATTCGATCTTGGAAAAAATAATGATAAGCCGCCCGAGAGCTTCCTCCCCGCTCATGATGGGCGCCACGGCCGCGTAGGTATCGGGGTTGATCTTTTCGACTCCGAAGAAATCCTGTTTATAAAAAAGCCCCGGGAAGGATTCGCTTTCAGGCTTGCTGCTGCCAAGGATTTTTCCGTCAGAACCCTCCACGCGGACTTCATCCACATCGGACTGTTCGGCAAGAAGCTGGATATAGGCCTTGAGGGAACGCTGGTCCTTCGCCTCGAGTGGGATCTTGAGTGTCTCGGAAAAGATCTCTGTAATGGTCTGCAGCCGCGCCTCTTTGTATTTGACCATCATATCGCGAAAAACATTGAAGGTCGTAAAAAGCACAAAAAAGACGATCCCGAGCACAAGAACTAACACCGGCAATGACAATTTATAGCGGATGGGCAGACGCCAAGCCTGTCGCTGGGACAATTCTTCCTGGTTCTCGGGACTCTTACGATTCTTTGACATTAGTGTTTCCAATATTTCTCTAGAGATCCGGCTCTTTTCTCGGAAATCCGGGTCCTGTTCTCAAAAAAATATATTTCATCAAAATTCTTTTGGGATGGAGCACTCCTTATTATCGGCAAGTTCTTCAGGTTTTGAAATATTCCTCCCAATGAAGAACCAGATCCTCCAACACCTCCAGATCGCCCGGAAGCAACTTGTATTGACGGATGTCTTCCCGGGAGACCCACCGGAAGTCCTTACAATCGATCGCTCGAGGTTCCCCACTTATCCATTTACAAAAAAAGAAAAAAAGCGAGATCCTGCGCTCCGGCATTCCATGCACCCTGTTGCAGAGAAGTTTCTCGGGATGGATCTGAATCCCTAACTCCTCAGAAGCTTCGCGCGCAAGACATGCTTCGATCGTTTCGTCCGCCTCACGTTTGCCGCCCGGAAATTCCCAATAACCCCCGAAGCTATCTTTCAAATGACGCTGAGCAATCAGGAGCTTTCCGTCCTTATGGATGATCGCACAGCCGACCTCAAGAGTTTGCATTATTTTTCTTTTAAGTAGATGATTGGGACCACGAGTAGACCAGCACTGCAAGAAAAAACGGTTGTGATGATCATTGATCGGTTCTTTTTGAAAATCCCAAGGTTATACAATTAAAGGTATTGTACCCAACAGCCCTGCTCTATGGAATCTTTTTATCAGTGGGAAAAGGCGCCGGAGGCCTACTCTAACCCCTTATCTTCATTGACTTTGAAGCCTTTGTCCTTATAATAACCGCCTATGTCCAGCAGTTCTTACTTCTATCAATATCTCTTTATTGGCGTCTTCTTTGTTTTCGCGCTTATTTTTGCCGTGATCCCCTTGGCTCTGGCTTGGTTCCTGGCCCCCAAGAAACCATCGGCTGAGAAGCAGGCGACCTACGAGTGCGGCTTGGCCTCCAAGGGCGACCCGTGGATGCAGTATCATGTGCAGTATTATCTTTTTGCCTTGATCTTCGTTATTTTCGATATTGAAACGGTCTTTATCTATCCATGGGCTGTCGCTTTTAAAAAGTTGGGCCTCTTCGCCTTCGTGGAAATGGCCATCTTTATCGCCATCCTCGCTTTCGGCCTCATTTACGCCTGGAAGAAGAAAATGCTTGAATGGGAATGATCATCGAGCCCCGTTTCTGTCTTCTATAGACATATCTGAAGGAACCTTATGATATTCACAAAAAACAAAGCAACGGTCGATGAAGCGCTTCGTGCGGATCTCGCGAAAAAAGGCGTGATCTGGACGAGCCTCGATTTCCTTTATAACTGGGGCCGGCGCTCGTCTATATGGCCCATGCAGTTCGGCCTCGCCTGTTGCGCGTTCGAAATGATCGCCGCAGCCTGCGCACGTTACGATATCGCTCGTTTTGGCGCCGAACTTTTTCGCGCCTCGCCACGCCAAGCCGACCTTATGATCATTTCCGGAACTGTCACCAAGAAAATGGCGCCTCAGGTCGTCCGTCTTTATAATCAGATGCCGGAACCCAAGTATGTGCTCACGATGGGCGCCTGCGCCATCTCGGGGGGTCCTTTTATCGACGGCTACAATGTTCTGCGCGGGATCGACCGTTACATCCCGGTCGATGTCCATCTCCCCGGGTGCCCTCCTCGGCCTGAAGCCCTGCTTCACGGGCTCATGGAACTTCAAAAGAAGATTGCCTCACAGGAGATCCTCAAAGCGGAATGGTATCAAAAAGGTCTGAAGCGGGAGTTCCCGATCCCTGAATTCGGCCCGAATGGTCTCATCCCGAAATTCAATCCTGAGGTCTGGCAGCCGCTCAAAAAAAATCCTCGCAGGGAGCATTACGGACAAACGATCCTTGTCGGAAAAAAACAAAAAGCCCCGGACTTGGAATTTGTGGTAGCCGCCAAACCCGCCACACCGGGGACTACGGTCTGATATGAATATCCCCGTCGAAGAGATCAAAAGAGAACTTGAGGCGCACTTACCGGACGTCAAACTTCGTCTTATCAGGAATTCCCTTTTGATCGAAAACCCGGAAGATCTGACGCAGGTTGCTTTATTCTTAAAGGAAAACCCGAAATTTCTTTTGGATTACTTGTCCTCCGTTACGGGCGCGGATTATCTGAACTACCTGGAATCGGTCTATCATTTTTATTCGATGGCCAAAAAACATGGCCCCGTTGTGCTTCGCGTACGCGCCCCAAAAAACAATGCGAGAGTTCCTTCGCTTGTGCCCATATACCGGAGCGCGGAACTCCAGGAGCGTGAAGCTTTTGATACTTTCGGTATTATTTATGAAGGACATCCCGACCCGAGGCGTCTTTTTATGTGGGAAGAGTTTCAGGGCCACCCTCTGCGCAAGGATTACCAGCAAGAAGACGCCGAGGTGCTGGAGGTCGCGGATATCGCATGGCTTGAAGCTCGCGGGATCAAGGTTCCTGATGAGATGAAGGAAAAAGCAAAAACGCTTCACGCGGCCGGCCAACGTGCCGTCGCCCAGAAGCCGGAAAAACCCAGGAATTAGTTCATGGAAACAAGCCAGGCTCTAAAAAATACGGACGCGGCTCAGATACTCGAGATCAACTTCGGGCCACAGCATCCGTCCACCCACGGGGTTTTCCGCATGACAGTCCAACTCGAGGGCGAAAAGATCTGCGGCCTGAAACCCGTCTTTGGATATCTGCATCGTAATCACGAGCAGATCGCGGAGAACCTCCCTTACGCGGCGATCATGGCCTATACAGACCGGCTCGATTATGTGAACGCGCTCGCGAATAATTTTGGCTATGCGATCACGATCGAGAAACTCGCGGGGCTGGAAGTCCCCGAGCGGGCGGAATATGTTCGCGTCATCATGGCCGAACTCGCACGCGTTGTGAACCACATTACGGTCATCGGATTCATGTTAAATGATCTCGGCGCTTTTTTTACGCCGCTTCTCTATGCCTTCCGCGAACGGGAAAGGATCCTCGACCTTTTCGAAGAGATCACGGGTTCGCGCCTGATGAATAATTTTTTCCGTTTCGGCGGTGTGAAACGCGACCTCACGGGCGCAAATCTTGCCGCCATCCAGAAGATCGTCTCAAAATTCCCGGCGTTCCTGAAAGAATTCGAAGATCTTCTCACAAAAAACGAGATCCTTTGCATGCGCTGTCAGAATATCGGCATTTTGTCCGCCGAGACGGCGACGAACGCCGGCCTGACCGGTCCCGTGCTCCGCGCCTCGGGTGTGAATTACGACATCCGCAAAGTGGACAGTTACAGTATTTATGACCGTTTTGATTTCAAGATCCCGCTCGGCAAAAAGGGTGACGTATACGACCGTTATTATGTCCGGATCCTTGAGATACGCGAAAGTCTGAAGATCCTTGACCAAGCCCTGGCCAAGATCCCGCAAGGCGAAATCATGAATAAAAAGGCGCTTCCCTTCCTCAAGATGCCGCGCAACTTCAAACCGCCTGTGGGCGAAGCCTATGGGCGTGTCGAATCTCCCAAAGGTGAACTCGGATTTTATGTCGTAAGTGACGGCACGCCACAGCCGTGGCGCTACCACGTACGAGCCCCCTCACTCATCAACCTGACCATTTTGGAAGAGATGTGTCTTGGTCAAAAAATCGCGGACGCGATCGTCACCCTAGGAAGCATCGACATTGTGCTCGGGGAGACTGACCGATGAACGTTTTCGGATGGGGTGTTTTCAAAGGCATGGTGGTCACATTCAAGAACTTTGCGACCTCTTATTTCCGCAAACCTGATGAGGGGGGTATCTTCACGGTCCAGTATCCGGAAGAACGCGGGCGTGAGATCGAAAACTTCAGGAACTTTCCTTTTCTTGTTTACGATGAAACGCCTGAGAAACTTCGCTGCGTGGCTTGTGGAATTTGTGAGCGGGAATGTCCGACCAAATGTATTCATATTGAAATGGAAACGGACGCAGCCGGGAAACCGGCCCGTAAACCCGCCGTCTTCGATATCGATTACGGACTTTGTATGAATTGCGGCATGTGCGAAGAGGTCTGCCCTTTCGATTCGATCTTTATGGATCACGCATTTGAGGTGACAGCCCCAGAGCGGAGTGAAGGTTTGATCCGGCACAAAAAAGAACTTTCAAAATCGAACGGATATTTCCAGAAGATCCGGCCGGCATTGGCTTCGGCCGTTGATCAAAAAAGAAAGGCCGCGGAAGAAAAAAAACGGGCCACCGTTCCGCCGCCCGCAACGCAGGAACCGAAATAATGAGAGGCATTGAATTTTACATCGACATGATCTTTGTGACGGCCAAGGCATGGATCCTGAGCCTTTTGGGCCGTTTCCTGCCCGATTGGCTGATCGTCCTCGCATCCATCACGATCAGCGGTGTCGTGATCCTGTGTCTGGGTCCTGTGATCATGATGTACCTGACCCTTCTTGAAAGAAAATTGATCGGCCGGATCCAGAACCGCTACGGCCCGAACCGCGTCGGAAAGTGGGGTCTTCTCCAGCCCATCGCCGACGGCATCAAGATGTTCACCAAAGAGGACATTGTCCCCGCGAACGCGGACAAGATCGTCCATCTCCTCGCCCCGATCGTGATCGTGGTGCCCGCGCTCATGATCTTTCTGGTCGTGCCTTTCGGCGAGCGCATGACGGCGGTAAATCTGAATATCGGCCTTCTTTTTTTTATCGCCGTATCGTCCGTCACGATCCTTCCGATCTTCATGGGAAGTTGGGCTTCGAGAAATAAGTATTCGCTTTTGGGCGGCATGCGCACGGCGGCCCAGATGATCTCCTACGAGATTCCGATGACCCTGGCCGTCGTTCCGGCCATCATGATGAGCCAGAGTCTTTCGACCAACACGATCGTCCTGGCGCAAACCGGCGACTACGACCTCCACTGGTTCATCTTCACGCCGTGGGGCATCGTCGGATTCATCATCTTTTTTCTTTGCGCAACCGCGGAATGCAACCGTCCCCCGTTCGATCTTCCGGAAGCGGAATCCGAACTCGTCGCGGGTTTCCACACCGAATACAGCGGCATGAAATTCGCTCTCTTTTATATGGCGGAGTATATGAACGCCTTCACACTTTGCGGTATCGCCGCCACTCTTTTCCTTGGCGGCTGGCAGGGCCCCTTTCTTCCATCCTGGCTTTGGTTCTTCGGGAAAACGTTCATTTTGATCTGCGTGATGATCTGGTTCCGGGGCACCTTCCCGCGCTTCCGGGTCGATCACTTGATGGGGTTCGCCTGGAAATTTCTTTTGCCTCTCACGCTTATCAACAT
>Ga0247841_10012432_pt1 | contig 11101 bp, 8 predicted proteins | sample LaCruzMarch2015__2_FD_192410 | JGI IMG/M metagenome (GOLD analysis project Ga0247841, IMG submission 192410) | Freshwater microbial communities from meromictic Lake La Cruz, Castile-La Mancha, Spain - LaCruzMarch2015_18m | ecosystem: Environmental > Aquatic > Freshwater > Lake | place: Spain...
CCCCCCGCATAATATGTGCCAATCGTAGGTGCTGGAATGTTTCTGGCTTAACCTATGGGATGCTAGTGACAATGGAAAAGAAAAATATCTTGCAGAGTCCCTGTCTCATCGCAGGCATCGTTTTGCTACTCGCAGGTTCTGCCTATGCCAAATCCACTCCGCTGCCGACTGACCGCGGACGCGTCACGGTTGCCAGTATCCCTGACCCGTATGGCGGGTCAAATTTAAAGGTCCTGCGCACCGATTCCAATACGCCGTTACGCGCGGGTACCGCATGGATATGGGAAAAGCAACGGCAGGAAGAGCCGGCATCCTATTACGTCTCCATGCGGGAGAAGGGGTTGAATGCGGTGCGGATGATTCTCTTCGATGTCTGGGAAATGGAGGCCTACACACCTTCCGCTACGTTCACACCCACGGACTGGAACGACTCGGTCTATCGTACTCGGCAACTTGCTCGTATGGAGCGTGCGGTGAACTATGCCTCGGCGAACGGGATGTATGTTATTATCAACGCCCATAACAAAATTCCTAACTACAACGAAGCCTATGTCAATGCGCTCTGGACGCATGTGGCACCCTATTTTGCAAACCGGACCCATGTCCTTTATGAAGCCTCGAATGAACCGATGGAAGGGATCGGTAACAATGGCAGCATGACACCCAACGCTTCGGACAATGCAAGTAAGCATCCGGGAATACAAGCTCTTAGGCGTACTTTCGATATCATCCGTAAGGGGGCACCTCTCACGCATGTCATGATCTTGACCCCGTCTGGCATCAACGACTATGCGACCGGGACGGGACTGGGCAACCTCGCTGCTGCATTCGCTGCCATGCCCGGGGTTGTGGTGGACTGGACAAAAACTTCTGTCGCCTATCACCTGTATAACAACGATGTCGCTTACGGAGCCGCTAACAAAGCTGCCAACCTTCGCAATCTCCACTCGCGATATCCTGGGTGGCCTTCGGAAAATGCCTTTCCTCCGGGCGATATCCCTAAAGCGATCGGACTCGATCAATGGCGCTCTCCGTCCTTCCCTGGTGACACGTATGTGAATCAGACTTGTGAGCGCTTCGGACTGGGCTGGTCGATGTGGTTTATCAACGGTCAGGAGCAACTCGACAAGAATTTTCCCATCCTGTGGGCCGATGCCGTCGCTAAGGGTTGGACCTGGACAGCGGATAAGCTCAAACGGTAAGAGATACCTACACCATGAATAAAAAAATACTATTGGGCCATCTGTTTTACAGGACGTGCTTGCTTTCTGTACTGTCGCTCTCCTTGTTGGGCCACTCGGTGAATGCCCAGACCAATGCAGCCGATGAAGCAGGATGGCAACCTCTGTTCAATGGAACGGATCTTTCCGGCTGGAGTGTCCAGTGCAAACCCAAGGATCAAGGAAAGACCTTCTGGCAAGTGGATGCTGGCACGATCCTGTGCGATTCGCTGGGGCGACCGGATCATGACTATTGCTGGCTCGTGAGCGACAAAGAATATAGGGATTTTGAACTGCGATTAAAATTTCAGGCCACTACCAATTCGCCGGGCAACAGTGGAATCCAGTTTCGCAGCCGTTACGATAAGGATGATCAAGGTGGCTGGTTGAATGGACCGCAGGTCGACATTCATCCGCCCGCGAGCCAATCGTGGCGAACTGGGTTGATTTATGACGAGACACGTGGCGAGCAGCGTTGGGTTGTGCCGAGCCTTCCAAACTCGAGGATTGGCGCTGAGCACAAGCTCGCTGGTCATGTGTTCAAGACTGCAAACGAGGGTGACGGTTGGAATGACCTCCTCCTCATCGCCCGTGGAAATCAGATTAAGACTGTTGTGAACGGTGTGGTCTGCACGGATTGGGACGGCTCAGGCATTCTGGACAACGCGGCACACCGCGCCAAGAATGTCGGAAGCAAGGGACATTTCGCACTGCAATTGCACGTGAAGGATCAGTTGCGCATCCGGTTCAAAGACATTGTCATTCGTGAGCTGGATCGCAGTCGCAACCCTCCACGTGAGCATTCTCCTGCAACCCAATCATAAATTATCCTTGCGCATAAGGACAAAATAGGGCAAAATTGTCTTGCTGTGAAAGGTTAAAAGGGAGATGCTATGGAACTGATTGTCCGTCAGATGATTGCTGACTCGATGGAGTTGGCTATACCTGTACTCACGCCTCGGCGGGGTACGTTGCCTGAGTTGCCTGACACCGCCTCCGTGCTCATCGGCATGCGGCGTACCGGTAAGACGTATCGCATGTTCCAGAAGATGAGGGAACTGCTCGATCAGGGTGTCGAGCGACAGCGCCTGCTCTACCTGAACTTCGAGGACGAACGGCTTGGAGATGTCTCGGTGGACATTCTGCGAACCATTGACGAAACCTATTTACGTGCTTTCCCGGCAAAAGACAATGCGGTCAGTTACTATTTCTTCGACGAGATCCAGTATGTGCCGGGCTGGGAACGGTTCGTACGCCGCATCCTGGATCGACATGATGTGCGCTTCTACCTGTCTGGTTCTTCTTCTCGCCTGCTGAGCCGGGAGGTGGCGACCGCCATGCGCGGGCGTGCGTTGGAAACCCGCGTCTTTCCGTTTAGCTTCCCCGAGTTTTTGGACCAGCGCGAGATAGACGCACCAGCCGATCCCGCGCTGGTGGGTCACAAGAAGCGGGCCGTGCTGGAGCATGCGTTTGCGGAATACCTGCGACTCGGGGGGTTCCCGGCGACCCTGAACGTGTCAGACCTGGACCGGCGCCAGATCCTGCAGGGCTACGTCAACACGGTCGTGCTGCGGGATGTCGTTGAACGTCATGGTGTCACGGGGATTACTGTGCTTCGTTATCTCACGCGCCGCCTGCTCGCCTCGAGCGCGTGTCATTTCAGCGTAAACAAGTTTTACAATGAACTAAAATCCCAGGGATTGAACTGTGGCAAGGACACGCTGCATGAGTATTTGCAACATCTAGAGGATGCGTTTCTTTTTTCAGGCATGTTTTTGGATACCCCCTCCGAACGCCGCCGCATGGTCAATCCCCGGAAAATCTATGCGGCCGACCATGGTCTGGTGTGGGCGTCCGTTCCAGCAGGAGGTGCCTGGGGTGAGGGGAACGCCCTTGAAAATCTGGTCTTCACTGAACTTCAACGCCGCGGGATGCAACCTGCGTATGGAATTACTGCCAGTGGCCATGAGATCGATTTCGTTGTTCAAGAACCGGACGGGCGTCCTCTGGCCATCCAGGTATGTGCCGATCTGAGCGATCCCAAGACGTTGCAACGCGAAGTCCGCTCTCTGCTTGAGACGGACAAGCATCATCGCCGCCTTATACTCACCTTGAGCCATGAGCAAACCATCCGAGAAGGCTCTTTAACCATCAACGTACTCCCAGTCTGGAGGTGGCTTTTGGGCGCTCCTAAATGAGGTGTTATAAATGAGAATTGCAGTATTTGCCACAGGCGGAACATTCGACAAGGAGTATAATGAGCTGAATGGTTCGTTATATTTTAAGAAGACGCATATTCCCGAGATGCTTGCACTGGGCAGATCGCGCGTCGCGGTGAGGATAGAGACCCTTTTCATGAAGGACAGTCTGGACCTGACAACGGCGGATCGACAAAAAATTGCAGCTGCTTGTCAGAAAGCCAAGGAGTCAAGAATCGTCATCACGCATGGCACGGACACCATGGAACAGACAGCAACTTTTCTTGCGAAGGAAGTCTCAGGCAAGACCGTTGTTCTGACCGGGGCGATGATCCCTTATAAGTTTGGCAGTTCCGATGGGCTCTTTAATTTTGGCAGTGCCCTTGCGCTTGCCCAAGTGCTTCCGCCGGGCATCTACGTCGCTATGAATGGCCGCTACTTCCCGGGTGAGGCGGTCGTCAAGAACAAGGCAAAGGGTGTCTTCGAGAACAAACCGGTCCCAGCCAAGTCCAGTAGGCGCAAGCTTCCACGTGTCCACTCACCAGCTACTCAATCATAAATGAAACAGTTGTCCGTCCTCTATCTGTTGATATGTACGTTCCCTTTTGGGGAGCGTATCCTTGCTGATGACACTCAGTATTCGTGTCCCAGCGGTACCTCTGTTAAAGACGGCTGGGTCACGGTCACGCCACTCGAGTTCCAAGGTGCGATCAACAATCCACTGAAAGGCTTCCGAGATTACAAGAAGGATGGGTACGGGCTGCTGAAGCGTCAATACATTAAGTGGAACGATATCGAGGTCAGTGCGGATGATACGGTGGAGCGTATCATCGCCCACACGGAAAAAATAACCAAAGTTAAGGGTAAGCGCTTCGAGGATTTGAATATCAAACTTGTTCCGCGCGTGTATCTCGACTGGGATGGATCCCCGGGCAAGCAGTACTGGCCAGCTGACTTGAAAACCTTTGACTACGACAGCCCCGCTTTTCAGGAGAGACTGAGGCGGTTAATTGCAAAGCTAGGTCAGGCTTGGGACGAAGACCCGCGTATCTTCGCCGTGCAGATGGGGCTTATCGGCTACTGGGGCGAGCATCATCATCCCGCACCGACAGCGGAGCAACGCAAACTGCTCGTGGAGGCATTTCAGAAAGCTTTCAAAAACAAGCCTGTGCTGGTCCGCCACAATGATGCAGAGTTTATGCAGGCTGGCTTCGGTATTTACTATGACACCTTTGCAAATCTTAACCGCGAGCCACCTGGCGGCCCCAAGGATCAGTTCCCGTGGCAGGCCACCTATAATTATTGCGACCTTTGGAAACGTGCGCTTATCGAAGGCGAGGTGGAGTACAACTGGCAGCAGCAACGCGAGAGTGCGAAGCCGGAGATGACCTTTGGGCGTACGCCGGACGAGACGATGACGGTTCCGGCGTACCGTCGCTACATGATCGATAAAATCAGACGTTATCATGCGAGTTATCTGGGTTGGATCAGCGATTACAATGTCTCGAACGGTGAAGTTCTGGCGGGTGCTGCGGAGCTTCAAAAAGCCTTCGGCTACCGGTTCGTACTGGAGTCTGCTCGTTATCCGCTCGTCGCAAAGCCGGGTCAAACGCTGACGGTAAAACTCGCCGTGCGGAACACGGGCAGCGCACCCTTTTACCTCGACTGGCCTGTGGCCGTCGGCTTGCTCGATCCTGCGACGCGAAAGCCTGTTTGGATGGCTCCCCTGAGCGGCGTGGATATTCGAAAGTGGCTTCCTGGTGAGGACTGGGACAGCGCAGCTTTCGCCTATCGCCGTAAGGCTGCGCTGCATCAAGACGAGGGCCAAGCCATACTCCCGCAGGAGATCAAGCCTGGCTCATATATTCTCACGCTCGCCATTCTGGATCGCCAGGGTGGCCTGATGCCTAGCGCGCGGTTTGCAATGGTAAACTACTTTCGGGGTGGCTGGCATCCGCTGGGCACTATCGGCATCGGTACAGCACCGAAGGAGTGTGTCCTCGACAAAACGCACTTTCATTGCCCTGCGTTTGATGATAGCCTTTATTACAAAGTGCCCGAACGATGCTTGCAATAGTCGGAACATTTGTAATAATACGATCTTTGTCATAATCCCTAGCTTTGTCTCGATAACAAGAGAGGATTTTACTGATGCGCGTGATTCCCAAAGGTAACTATTTGAGTGTGTTGGTGAGTTGTGCTGTGTTTCTTTCCAGTCGTGTGCTTGCTGAGGCTCCAGTGGAGTGGCCGTCTTTCATGCGGCAGCATGACATGACGTTCAACACGTTTCCCCGCAACTGGAAAGAGGCCCCCCATTTCGGGAACGCCATGGTTGGCTCGATGCTGTACCAGGTGGCCGACACCTTGCGGCTCCAGATCTTTCGCGCGGATGTCCAGGATCACCGCGATGACACCTGGGGTTGGACGGCTTACAGTCGCCCGCGGTTAGTGATCGGCTATTTTTCGCTCCATCCGGTTGGCACGCTCACGGGGTGTGCCTGGCGCAAGGATCTCTGGAATGCAGAACTGACAGGCAAGATCACGACAGACAAGGGAGAAATCGAGATCAGGCATTTGACGCATGCTGTTGACATGGCGATTGTCACGGAGCTGACACCGAGTGAAGGCGAAAAGGGGTTTACGTGGACCTGGCATCCGGCGCCAGCTAAGACCACACGGTCAGGGTATCCAACGAATCAAGTGGCTATCGCGGAGTTTGCCAAGCGCTATGCTCCGAGTTATGCTTCGACCTTGAATGCATGGGAGCCCAATCCCCCAGGACGGCTCGAAAAAGAGGGGACGAAGTCAATCTGGATTCAAGATCTGCTGAAGGGTGGTCAATATGCCACTGCCTGGTGTGAGCAGAGCAAGGATGAGACGCGGTCGCTACTGGTGACGATCGCAAAGAGTTATCCTGAATCATCCGCTGCAACACGCGCGAAGGAGGATTTAAATCGCTTCTGTGTAGCGGAGCCGAAAGCGTGGTTCCAAGGTCATCAGGCCTGGTGGCATGTGTATTATCAGCAGAGTTTTGTGACGATCCCCGACAAGCGCCTCGAGTCCCTCTACTGGCAGATGATTTACCGCTATGGCTGTACCAGTCGCACGGGACGTTCTATGGTGGACACCTCCGGGATCTGGTTTCAAGGAGCGCAATGGCCATACATTACCACCGACTGGAATATTCAAAGCGCGCACTGGGCGGTCTACACTGCCAATCGGCTCGAACAGGGTGAAGAGGTTGTGAATCGGCTTCATGAAGGACGTGAGGCGTTGGTCCAGGCTGTGCGGCCTGTGGAGTGGCAGAAGGACTCCGCTTATCTGGCCATTGCTGTGGCACCTGACATGCGAGGTGCCCGTGACGAAGATATGCGTTACTACAATCTGTTCGGAAACCTGCCGTGGACACTTCACAATGCGTGGATGCAGTATCGCTATTCCATGGATGATGCCATGCTGCGCGACAAGATCTATCCGCTCCTGCGCCGCTCGATGAACCTTTACCTCCATATCGTTGAAGAGGGCAAAGATGGAAAGCTCCATCTTCCGCCGACCTACTCGCCGGAATCCGGGCTCTGGCAGGACTGCGCCTTCGATCTTGCGCTCTTCAAGTGGGGCTGCCTGACCTTGTTGAAAGCCAGCAAGCGACTTAACATCGAGGATCCCCTGATTCCCCGGTGGCGCGAGGTCGGGACGCGGTTAGTGGACTTCCCCGTGTCCGACAAGGGTTTTAAGCAGGGGAGTGACAAGCCCCTCCTGGAACAGCACCGCCACCTCTCGCATCTCCTGATGATCTATCCGCTATACCTGGCTAATATTGAGCAGAAGGGCATGCGCGAGGTGCTTCAGAAGTCCATGCAGCAATCCCTTGCGTTAAACAGCTCGGATCATAATGCAGCCATGGTGCAGACGCATGCAGTGCCCATCGCCACAGCGCTCGGCGAGGGTGAACATGCGCTTCGGGGCTTGGCGTTTCAGCAGGCGGATCTCCTAACTAACGGACTCTGGGCCTGTTCAGGAAATCCGTGTATCGAATCGACACTGTCGCTGGCCAATAATATTCAGGAGATGTTGCTGCAGAGCTGGTGCGATCCGGTGAAGGATGAGCCTGGTGCTATTCGCGTATTTCCGGCATTGCCAGCAGAATGGAAAGACGTTGAGTTTCGCGATCTGCGTGCGCAAGGCGCCTTCCTCGTGTCAGCCAAGCGGGTAGGGGGCCTGACTCAATGGGTCAGGATCAAGAGTTTGGTGGGCGAACCCTGCAGGGTCAAGCCTGGATTTAAAGGTTCTGTTAGCGTAACTGGCGCCCGTGCAGATATTCTTAAGCAATTGTCCCCCGGCATTTATGAGATTGCTCTGGGCAAGGGTGAAGAGGTCACCCTTGTCACTGAATAGGGCCAAAAAATAAATGACAAATCCACCTCGCGAGGAATCATGAATAAATGTGGGGGTCTTTTAAATACTGAGGCATCCGCCCTTCTAGATACACTGATGGAGGACAGGCGTGTAACGCGTGTGTTTAATTTTGCTGTTGCGCTTTTTGGGCCTCTTTGTTATATTGTCAACAATCTTAATAGACAAACAAGACTAATGAGGAATAGGAGGATCTGGCTATGAAGAAAATCTATACGGACAATGCACTCTCCATCGGACATACGCCGCTGGTGAGACTGAATCGTGTGACAGATGGCGCGAAGGCCACGGTCCTCGCAAAGATTGAAGGACGCAACCCAGCTTACTCCGTCAAGTGCCGTATCGGCGCTGCCATGGTCTGGGACGCGGAAAAGCGCGGCGTGCTCAAGCCGGGTGTTGAGATCATCGAGCCGACGAGCGGGAACACCGGCATCGCTCTGGCGTATGTGGCTGCCGCGCGTGGTTACAAGCTGACGCTGACCATGCCTGAGACGATGAGCATCGAACGCCGCCGTGTGCTGGCCGCCTTTGGTGCGAACCTGGTGCTGACGCCTGGCGCTGAAGGAATGAAGGGTGCGATCCGCCGCGCAGAAGAGATCGCCGCCTCTGATCCTGCGCGCTATTTCCTGCCCCAGCAATTTAAGAATCCGGCGAACCCGGCCATTCATGAGCAGACGACCGGTCCGGAAATCTGGGATGACACCGAGGGCGAGATCGATGTCTTGGTTGCAGGCGTGGGTACGGGTGGCACGATTACTGGCATCTCGCGTTTTATCAAGCGCACCAAGGGCAAAGCGATTATCTCTGTAGCGGTGGAACCCAAGGAAAGCCCCGTCATCAGCCAGAAGCTGGCCGGACTGGAATTGAAGCCGGGTCCGCACAAGATTCAAGGCATTGGCGCAGGTTTTATTCCCGACACACTGGACCTTTCGATTGTCGATCGCGTCGAGCAGGTTGAGAGCGCAGAGGCTGTGGCCTTCGCTCGGAGACTTGCGATGGAAGAGGGAATCCTTGTTGGAATCTCCTGCGGTGCCGCTGCAGCCGCCGCGGTGCGACTGGCCAAAGAGGAAGCTTTCGCAGGAAAGACTATCGTGGTCATCCTCCCCGATGCCGGCGAACGTTATATGTCCACGGTGCTCTTCGAGGGCATCGGCGGATAGGTGACACGTTAATAAAGAAGGCAAATGCTCTGGTTTTGCCGATAACTTGAATTTTCTATCCTCAGATGGCGCAGATATACGCAGATACTGATTTAATCTGCGGTTGTCTGCGAAATTTGAGGTTTTTCTTATTTAATTCCACTATGTGGGTAATGGGCTTGCTATGGTTTATCTATTTTTACGTTTCTTGACTTTTGGGTGAGGAGAATTTAAACTGACTCTTGTTTGATAGAGTGATCTATGAAAAATGATAGGTCGACCTATTAAATTGGAATACTGGAAGAGAGCCCCCTAGGCATTGAATCGACAAAGTTTCCGCCTTCGCCAAGGCTACGGCGGAAACCCTGAACCCGAACACCTGAAGATATAGGTTAGATTATGAGTACTACGAGCCATTCCACAAACGGGATCACGCTGGTCATCTTCGGTGCGTCCGGTGATTTGACGCACCGGAAATTACTTCCTGCGCTCTTCGGTAATTATAGGAAGCAGCGCCTGCCGGGAGACTTCCGCATCGTAGGGGTCGCACGTCGGGAGTGGACCGACGAGCAGTTTCGTGCGCGTCTCTGTGAGGGCGCCAAGGAACATGGCACACATGCCTTTGACGAGGCGGAGTGGAAGGCTTTTGAGGAGCGCATTACCTATTGTCGTTGTAATCTGGACGAAGTGCAGGATTTTCATCTCTTGAAGATGATGCTGGATCGACAGGAAAAGGGCGCGTCGGATCGGCTCTACTATCTGGCCACGGCACCTGATCTGTATGGACCTATCTGTGAACATCTGGCGGCAACAGGGATGAACAGCGAGAAGGAGGGCAAGCGTCGTATTGTGATCGAGAAGCCCTTTGGAAACGACCTGGCGTCAGCCAAAGCGCTGAACGAACAGGTCCATCTGGTCTTCCGCGAAGAGCAGGTCTATCGTATTGATCACTACCTCGGCAAGGAGACAGCCCAGAACATTCTTTTCCTCCGTTTTGCCAACACCTTGTTTGAGCCGCTCTGGAATCGGGGCTATGTGGCGAATGTTCAGATCACGGTTGCGGAGAAGATTGATGTCGGAACTCGCGCTGGCTATTATGACCAGGCAGGCGTGTTGCGCGACATGTTCCAGAACCATCTGCTCCAGCTCCTCGCGCTTGCAGCCATGGAGCCTCCCGCCTCCTTGGATGCTGAGGCGATCCGCAATGAGAAAGCTAAGGTACTGGGCGCGATTCGCCCCATCCTTCTCATGGATACCGTGCGGGGGCAATACGAAGGGTACACGGGGACACCTGGTGTCGCATCCGGTTCGCAAACGCCCACCTTTGCCGCGCTTAAGCTCTACATTGACAACTGGAGATGGCAGGGGGTTCCCTTTTACCTGCGCTCCGGCAAGGCGCTCGCCCAGAAGAGCAGCCATATCATTATTCAGTTTGTACCGCCGCCGGATGTGATGTTCAATCTCCATAAGCGTGAGAACTCACGTCCGAATATGCTCTCGATCTGTATCCAGCCGAATGAGGGGATCCACCTGCGCTTTGAAACTAAGGTGCCGGACACGATCAACCAGTCCCATTCGGTCAATATGGACTTCGACTATCCCAAGGCCTTCGGCGGCCATGCGTTCCCGGATGCGTACGAGCGCTTGCTCCTGGATGCGCTCAAAGGCGATGCCTCGCTCTTCACGCGAAGTGATAATATCGAGGCGGCGTGGCAGTTGATCGACCCGATCTTGAAAGGCTGGGACTCCTCACCAGAGGCGAGCCCGCTCGTGACCTATCCGCGCGGAAGCTGGGGTCCTGAGGCCGCCGATAAACTTCTGGCGCGCGAACATCATGTCTGGCAGCCGGGTTGCCTGTGCAGCGTCTAGTTCGCTTTTTGCGGAGAATAGGGCTTGTAATCTCCGCAAATTTTGCGGATAATATGCCGCATGTACATTCATCAGAACAAACGCTGGCCTGATTTCGTCATGGATGCGCAAGCCATTCTTCCGCGTTTGGCGCAGGTGCGCCATGCCCAGGGCATGCTTGTCGGCAAGCTATCCTCCTTGGGTTTTGAAACACAGAATCAAGCGTTTCTTGAATCGCTTTCGGCAAGCACCATCACGACGGCGGCTATTGAAGGTGAGCATT
>Ga0247841_10012433_pt1 | contig 11101 bp, 8 predicted proteins | sample LaCruzMarch2015__2_FD_192410 | JGI IMG/M metagenome (GOLD analysis project Ga0247841, IMG submission 192410) | Freshwater microbial communities from meromictic Lake La Cruz, Castile-La Mancha, Spain - LaCruzMarch2015_18m | ecosystem: Environmental > Aquatic > Freshwater > Lake | place: Spain...
GAAAGGCAAAACGTTCCCGTCGTCGCGCATGGACGCGAGAGTCCGGAGCAGCCTATCCGTGATGGGTAACCCGGTGGGCGCCCCTTTGTCCTTGACGCCGACAAACAAAACTCCTGGCAGTTGGTATCCAGCCAAGTCATTGGCGAAAGCGCAAATCGCCTGACGGATTTTATCCCCATCTGACGCCGTTTCCTTCCGCTCCGCGCGGTCGGACTCGATGTCATTCAGGAGCGCAAGCAGTTCTTCATCGTTCATGATTCGTTGCCCTCCATGGTGCTTTGATGAACAACGCGGCCTCTCGTCTTTCGTAACAATAACATGGGTTTAGTGAACGTCATTACCAAAGAAAACAATATTACACATTAGTTGTCAAGCTGAATTCGCTATCGAACCGGAGCTTTGAAACAGAGCACAGCACTATTTTCTCTGGGGAAGAAAACAGCAGGCGCACTTAGAATATTCTTCCATACTATCCTTTCCCCCTCTCCGAATTCGGACATTCTTCCTTGAGGTAGCATATTCCACAGCTGCCCTTGAAAGGAAAGGGCGTGAGCATGGCGTATTGGCGCGCGAGTGTGGCGTTGTCGTTCCAGGGCACGCCGATCTCTTTGAGCGCCTTTTTCAACGCGGGTGTGGGCTTGGGCACGGGCGCGCAGCCCGAACCGCCCACCTCGGGCAGATACTCGCGCACCACGGCCATGAGCATGGACTGGGCCACGCTGTTCATGGTAAAGGCGCGGCTCGGCGCCTCGTCCCAGGTGCTATTCACTTCGCGTTCCACAGACTCCTCCAGCCAAAGCAGTAGATACCCCTGGCCTTGGTTCCCGATGCGCCGGCCCTGCATCCGGTCGTGCCAGCGCCTCCAGCACTCCTCGGCTAATTCGGCCGTGGCCGTGTCCAGCCGCTTGTTCTGGCTCAAAAGCATAAACAGTTCCAAATCGAAATATGGATCGAGAGTCAGCGTCTCGATCGCAGGTGCACCTTTCGTTCCCACGCAATACCTCCTCTTTTCTACGACCGCTCGCAGCAGCCATTTTCAACGCCGCGTTGAGCTTTGCTCCTTGACTTACCTGCTTGCTCGGCTATTGTCCAATCCATACGCGCAGCTATCCCGGAGGCACGCACATGAGAGACGCCCTGTTGACCAACAAGGACGCAAGCGCCCTGATCGCGGCCGAAGAGGCTGTGTTTCTGCGCGAACTGCTCGCGGGGATGCCCGCAGCCGGCGACATCGTGGAAATTGGCACGCACTCTGGCGATGGCTCCACGCCCATCTTTCTCGAACACGCCGCAAAAACCAACGCCCGTCTCTTTGCCCTCGACCTCTTTCTTTCCCAAGATTTCAAACGCAAGGTCGAAGCAATGATCGCCGGAACCAACGCGGAGATGGTCCAGGGCTACAGCGCAGAAATCGGCCGGACTTGGGCCAAGGAAGTTGCCTTCGTCTTCGTGGACGGCGACCACGGCTATCCACGCACGTTGCCTAACGGCCACGAGTCCGGAGTGGCCTACGATATCCTGGCCTGGCATCCCTGGTTGCGCGTGGGCGGGATCATGGTCCTGCATGATTACACCGGCGACGCCAACACCTTTGGCCAGTCCAGTTTCCTGCCCATCGAGCACGCGGCAGACGGGCTCTTGAACGAACCGCGCTACCGCTTCCTGGGCAAGGTCGGGACGCTTGCGGCTTACGAAAAATTGAGCCAAGGCTTTCTCTATCCCTCGCACCGCCCCAAGGCCGCGGCCGCGGCCTATCGCGAGACCTGGAACGTGCTCGACGCAAAGAGCCGCGCGCCGTCGAGGGTGATCGTCTTCGGCGAGGGGCCGGCCGTGGCCCGCGTGCGTGAATGCCTGGCGCGCAGCTTTCGTTCGGTCGAGGTGCTGCTTGCGGATTTCTCCATCCCCTCGGGCGGGGTGGAGATAGACGGCCTGGCAGGGATTCCTGCAGAATCGTTAAAACGACGCGCCGAGTTCATCATCGCCGCGGGCAACGTGGACGAAGAGCGTAACGCCCTGGAGTACTTCGACACCCAGCGCCTGGTGCGTGGCGAACGCTACGCCACGTACATGGATTTCCTGGGCTGGCATCATCTAGGGCGGTATGGCTATTGGTGACGCTGGCGTTGTTTTTTGGGGCGAGAGCGCGTAGAGTGAAACATCCGCTCATTTCTTGCCAAGGACGCGAGTATGCACAACGAATTTACCGTAATTATCGAACAGGATGGGGAATGGTTCATCGGCTATTGCCCCGAAGTTCCAGGGGCAAATGGCCAAGGCATGACAATCGAAGAATGCAAACGAAACCTCGCAGAGGCAGTGAAGTTGATTTTTGAGGACAGAAGAGAAGATGCGTTACGGGGCATCCCGGAAGGATCATACCAAGACACTCTGGTTGTTTCATGAAACCGGGAGATTTGCTCCGTCATTTAAGAAAGCATGGGTGCTTCTTGAAACGTGAAGGAGGGGAGCACTCGCTTTGGATGAACCCGCTGTCAGGAAGAATTGAAGCGATACCAAGACATACCGAGATACAGGATATTCTCGCAAAGAAAATTTGCAAAAAACTATCTATTCCGCCAATCAAGTAGGCTTCTCTTTACAAAGTAAAAAAACAACCACGGAGTCTCGCATGGCGCTGAAAAAAGTTGGCATTCTCACGGGCGGGGGCGATTGTTCGGGCTTGAACGCCGTGATCCGCGCGGTCACGCGCGCGGCCGTGATCCAGCACGGCGCAAAGGTCGTGGGCATCGAAAACGGCTTCGAAGGCCTGGTCCTCAACCACACGCAAGAGCTCACGACAAAGAACACCAAGGACATCCTTACCCTTGGCGGCACCATCCTCGGCACCACGAACAAGGGCAACCCGTTCGCGTACCGCGAATACAACCCCGACGGCACGATCAGCACGCATGACTATTCGGCGCGCGTGGTTCAAAACGTCAAGGACTTAGGTCTCGATTGCCTGTTCGTGGTCGGCGGCGAAGGCACGCTCGAACTCGGCTACAAGCTCAATCTACTCGGGGCGCCGGTCATCGGCATCCCAAAGACCATCGACAACGACCTCGAAGGCACGGACTACACCTTCGGCTTCCAGACCGCGGTCCAGGTCGCCTGCGACGGGCTTGACAGACTCCAGACCACGGGCCGCAGCCACCAGCGCGTCATGATCCTCGAGGTCATGGGCCGCACCGCAGGCTGGATCGCGCTCGAGTCCGGCATTGCCGGCGGCGCGCACATCATTCTGATCCCCGAAATCCCCTACCGCATCGAGTATATCATTCAGAAGATCCGGCTGCGCGAAAAAGGTGGCAGCCCCTTCAGTCTGATTATGGTTGCCGAGGGCGCGGCAGAGGAAGGGGGAGGGCAGATCACCCAGGAGAGCGCCACCACGCGGCTCCAAGGCGTGCCACAGCTCGGCGGCGTGGGTTTCTACCTCGCCAACCAGATCAAGAAGCACATTGACCTCGAAGTCCGGACCACGGTCCTCGGGCATATCCAACGTGGCGGTTCGCCCTGCGCATTCGACCGCGTGCTCGGCACGCGGCTGGGCAGCTACGCTGTCGAGGCCGCCTCGCGCGGTCAGTTCGGAACTATGGTCAGCCTCAAAACCCCGGATATCGTGCTCGTGCCGCTCAGCGAACTGGCCGGCAAGGTTCGCAACGTGCCGCTCGACCACCAACTTATACGCACCGCCGAATCCACCGGCATCAACCTCGGCCGCAAGGCCATGTAGCCCAACTGGGCCAGACTCACCCGGAGCCTGACATGCGCAAAGGTTTTCACTCCATCAAGATCCGCCTCAGGGTAGGATTTCTCGCCCTCATCAGCCTGACGCTGTGCCTGGGCGGCTTCGCGCTGTTCAAAATGCACGAACTGGCAGCGTTGACCGAACTGCTCTATGAGCACCCGCTCACCGTCGGCTACGCCAATCGCGAAATCCGCAGCGGCGTCCTGGAAACGGCCTGGCTGCTCGACAGCCTGCACAGCGACAGTTCGACCGCCAACCTCGACAAGGTGGAGCGCACGGTCCGCGAGCTCGACATCAAGATACTGGCCAATTTCGACGTGGTCATGGAACGCTTTCTGGGCGACAAGAAGGACATACGCATCGCGCAGTCCGCCTACCTGGCCTGGAAACCCATGGTGGCCGAGCAGTTGCAACATGGCCGGCAGCGTATGGACCGAACCCTCACCAACGAGCAGGAAATGCGCTTCGACGCCGCGCTCGTCGACCTGCTCTCCAAGTGCCAGGTCATGACCGACTTCGCCTTGAACAAGGCGCGTTCGTTTTACACCCAGTCCCACGAGGAAAAAACGGAAGCCTTTGTCCTCATGCTCGTCTTGATCCTCGTTATCCTGCTCGTGAGCGCTGTCTGGGCGGAAGTGACGGCACGGGGGATAACCGGGCCGCTGGGCGCCATTGTCAAAGCCATGAAACTCATCGCCTCCGGTGAGTTCCGCGAGCGCATGGAGATTGTCCGCCGCGACGAGGTCGGCCATCTCGCGGATTCCTTCCGCGAGATGCAGGCAAGCCTCCAAGACAAGACCGCCTTGGCCGAGGCCATTGCCCAGGGCGACTACAGCCGCGAAATTGTGCTCTCAGGCGAGTTCGACCGCCTGGGTCTGGCCGTGCAGCGCATGACCGTGGCGCTGCGCGCCGCCGACGACGCCAACAAACGCTCGGACTGGCTCAAGACTGGGCAGAACGAGTGCAACAAGCGCATCGCGGGTGTGGACGACGTGCAGGTACTGGCCCAGAAAGCCCTGGCCTTTTTCGCCGAGTATCTGCACATAGCGGTCGGCGCCTTTTATACCATGGCCGACAACGCCACCTTGACCCTGACCGGCGGCTACGCCTTCCAGAAACGGAAAAGCCTTGCCGACACCTTTGCTCTGGGCCAAGGCCTGGTCGGCCAGGCCGCTTTTGAAAAAGACCTCATCTCCATCTCCGACGTGCCCGAGGGCTATTGCCGCGTCACTTCTGCCTTGGGCGACGCAGCGCCGCGCAACATCGTGGCCGTGCCGCTGGTCTACGAAGGCAAGGTCACTGGCGTGCTCGAACTCGGGAGCTTCCTCGAATTCCCCGACGACGCACTGCTTCTGCTCGGAACCCTGGCCCAAGACCTGGCCGTTTCGCTTCAGACCATCCAGAACCAGGCCAAGCTCCAGGAACTCCTCGAAGCCAGCCGCATCGAATCTCTCAAACTTCAGGAGCAGCAGGAAGAACTGCGCGCTGCGAACGAAGAACTCGAAGAACAGACCAAGATTCTGCGCCATTCCGAAGAACAGCTCAGAGTCCAGCAGGAAGAGCTGGAAGCGACCAACGAGGAGCTCGAAGAGAAAACCAACTTCCTCGAACGCCAGCGCGAGCTGATTGCCCAAAAAAATCAGGCCCTGGAAAGCACCCAGACCGAGCTGGAACGCAAGGCGCAGGAACTCGAACAGGCCAGCCAGTACAAGTCCGACTTCCTGTCCAACATGTCGCACGAGCTACGCACGCCGCTCAACTCCATCCTCATCCTGGCGCGCAACTTGGGTGACAACTTCAAAGGCAATTTACTCCAAGACCAGGTCGAGGCCGCGCGGATCATCCACCAGAGCGGCAACAGCCTGTTGAGCCTGATCAACGACATCCTGGACCTTTCCAAGATCGAAGCCGGCAAGATGACCCTGAACGTGGAAAACGTCGCGCTCGACGAGGTGGACAACGCGCTAAACGAACTCTTCAAGCCCGCGGCCGAAGCCAAAGGGCTCGTGCTCGAATGCAGTCGCGACTCCGGACTCCCCGCCTCGTTGCTCACCGACCGGAACCGACTCGACCAGATACTCAAGAACCTGGTGGGAAACTCCATCAAGTTCACCGAACGCGGCGCAGTGTCCCTGCGCATCCACCGGCCGGACTGGGCCACGGCAGTTCAGGATTTGGCAGCCCTGGGCCTGACGCCCGCGACCGCCATTGCCTTCACCGTCGCGGATACCGGCATCGGCATTCCGCCCGAAAAACAACGCGAAATCTTCGAAGCCTTCCTCCAGGCCGATGGCAGCACCACGCGTAAATATGGAGGCACCGGGCTCGGACTCGCCATCTCGCGCGAACTGGCCAAACTCCTGGGCGGCGAAATACGTCTGGCCAGCGAGCCCGAACAGGGCGCGACCTTCACGCTCTATCTGGCCGAAGCTGGTCCGGCCGAGAGCAGCGGCAGGCCCACCAGCTACGACGTGGCGCGGCCAAGCCCCGGCCCCGCGGCGCCAAGGCTTCGCGAGCAGCACCCCCTCGTGACCACCCTTCCGCTTCCACCCCCGGTCGCAGCGATTGCCGACGACCGCGACGCTGTAAAGACACTGGACCACGCCATCCTCATCGTCGAAGACGACGCGGTCTTTGCCAAGATCCTGCTCGATCTTTGCCGCACGCGCGGCTTCAAGGCCCTGGCCGCCACAAGCGGCGAAGAGGGGCTGGAACTGGCGCGCCGCTATCTGCCCGCGGCCATGATCCTGGACATCAAGCTCCCGGGCATCACCGGCTGGGAGGTCCTGAAGCGACTCAAAGCCGATCCGGCCACGCGGCATATCCCCGTGCATGTCATGTCCGGACTCGACGCCGCGGTCGAAGCCATGCAACGCGGCGCCATTGGTTTTCTTTCCAAACCGACCACGCCCGAAGACCTGGACGAAGCGCTCGGCCACATCGGGACAATGATCGACAAGAAGGTCAAGGACCTGCTCGTGGTCGAGGACGATCCTGGACTGCGCAAAGCAATCATCGACTTGCTCGCGGACGGCGACGTGGCTGTCGAAGAAGCAGCCACAGGCAGCCAGGCGCTGGAGGCCATCGGCCGGAAGCATTTCGACTGCATGGTCCTCGACCTCGGACTCCCGGACATGAGCGGCTTCGATCTCCTGCACCGGCTCGAAACCGAATTCAAGGTCCCCATTCCCCCGGTCATCGTCTACACCGGGAAAGACCTCACACGCGAAGAGGAAATGGAGCTCAGGCGTTACTCCGCCGCGATCATCGTCAAGAGCGCCCGTTCCGAAGACCGACTCCTGGACGAGGCCACGCTCTTCCTGCACCGCATGGTCTCCAACCTGCCGGACAAGAAGCAGCGCATGCTCGCCCGACTCCAGGACCGTGACGTGCTTTTCAAAGGGAAAAAAGTCCTGGCCGTGGATGACGACATGCGTAACCTCTTCGCCGTTGCGCACATTCTCGAAGACAAGGGCGTGGAAGTCATCAAGGCCGAAAACGGCCAGCGCGCCCTCGACATGTTGGAACAACACCACGACGTGGACCTCGTGCTCCTGGACATCATGATGCCGGTCATGGACGGCTACCAGACGCTCAAGCGTTTGCGCGCCAATCCGCGTCTGAGCCGACTCCCGGTCATAGCACTCACCGCCAAGGCCATGCGCGAAGACCGCGACAAATGCCTGGCCGCGGGCGCTAGCGATTACCTGGCCAAACCCCTGGACGTAGACCGCTTCCTCTCCATGCTCCGCGTCTGGCTTTGTTCATGAGGGGAACTGGACAAGGTAAAACATGCACCCAGACGACATCGACGATATTGAGCTCGATCTGTTGCTCGAAGGCGTCTACCGGCGTTGGGGCTACGACTTCCGCGACTACAGCCGCGCCACGCTCCGACGCCGGATCAAGCAGCACGCGCAGCATCTTGGCCTCCAGACCCCAGGCCAACTCATTGCGCCGGCGCTGCGCGACGTCGAGGCCTTCCATGCGCTTTTGCAGACCTTCTCTGTCAATGTCACCGAGATGTTTCGCGACCCACCTTTTTACTTGTCGCTGCGAAAAAACGTCATACCACTTTTGCGTACCTTCCCCTATATCAAAGTCTGGCACGCTGGCTGCGCCTCTGGAGAAGAGGTCATGTCCACGGCCATCCTGCTCCATGAAGAAGGACTTTACGACCGCGCCACCATCTATGCCACGGACATCAACGACACAGCGCTGGAACGCGCCAAGGAAGGCATCTATCCCCTCGAAGTGTTCAAGAACTTCGCTGCCAACTATCAGGCCGCGGGTGGTAAGGGCTCGCTCATGGACTATATCCACGCCGACGACACGCATGCCATCGTTGACCGGCGTTTGACAAAGAATGTCACTTTTGCCCTGCACAATCTGGCCGTGGACGGCGTATTCAGCGAAATGCACCTCGTGATCTGCCGCAACGTGCTCATATATTTCAATCGCCAGTTGCAAGACCGCGCCATAGGCCTCTTCCACGAAAGCCTGGTCAACGGCGGCATTCTGGCTCTAGGTAGCAAGGAAACGCTCCACTTTTCGCGTCTGGCGCCCCAGTTCAAGGCCTTGGACGACAAGTGGAAAATTTATCGGAAACACCATGGCCACGCGCACTGACCTTGCAAAGAGCAGTCGCATCGCCTGCGTCGTCATCGGCGTCTCGGCCGGGGGGCTCGAGGCCTTGAGCGTTCTGCTCAGCGGGCTTCCGGCCAACTTCCCCGCGACCGTGGCCGTGGTCCAGCACCGCGTTCCCCTGGGCGACGATCGGCTTATTCCCATGCTCGGCAAGGATTGCCTGCTCGAAATCCGCGAGCCCAATGACAAGGAAGAGGCGCTGCCTGGCCGCATCTACCTCGCGCCGGCCAACTACCATTTGCTCTTTGAAAAAGACCGCAGCTTTGCCCTTTCCATCGATGCCAGGGTGCTCTTTGCGCGCCCTGCAATCGACCTGCTCTTCGAGAGTGCTGCCCGGGCCTATGGTCCGGAACTCGTGGGTGTGGTGCTCACCGGCGCCAATAATGACGGCGCTGAAGGACTCAAGGCCATACGACAGCGCGGCGGCCTGGCCATAGTCCAAGACCCGGCCACCGCTGCTTACGCCGCCATGCCCCGCGCAGCCCTGGAAACAGCGGGCGCGGATTGGGTTCTGCTGCTTGAAGACATCGCACCGCAGCTTGCGCGACTGGCAAGGATTGTTTAGAATGGATTCTGGAAGTCGATGGTATGAAACCTAAAATACTCCTTGTCGACGACAGGCCCGAAAACTTGTTCGCTTTGAAGCAAGTCTTGAGCCTGCTCGAGGTCGAGACCGTGGCCGCAACAAGCGGCAACGAGGCCTTGCGCGCTACGCTGGCCAATGACTTCGCCCTGGCCATTCTGGACGTGCAGATGCCAGGCATGGATGGCTACGAGTTGGCAGCGCTCATCCGCGGCGACAAGAAAACCCGCAATATCCCTATCATTTTTCTCACCGCGGTCTACTCCGACAGCGACCACGTCAGCTCCGGGTATGAATCTGGCGCCGTGGATTTCATCACCAAGCCTTTTGTCCCAGAGATATTGCTCTCGAAAGTCAAGGTGTTCCTCGAACTCTTCGAACAACGCCAGCAGTTGCAGGCCTCGATCGAGCAGCAATACAGAGCCAACGCCCAGCTCCAGACCGAAATCGAACGGCGCACCGTGCTGGAAGCGGCCCTGAAAGAGGCCAAGGACGCTGCCGAAGCGGCCAGCCAATCCAAAAGCGCTTTTCTGGCCTCCATGAGCCACGAGATACGCACCCCCATCAACGGCGTGCTCGGCATGCTCCAGCTCCTACAAACCACAGAACTCGACCACGAGCAGAGTCGCTACACCAACATCTGCACCGACGCGGCAAAAACTTTGCTCCGGCTCATTAACGACATCCTAGACCTCTCGCGCATCGAGGCCGGGAAATTCGACCTCGCGCCCGAAGAAATCTCGGTCGTCGAACTGGTCGAAAACCTGGTCGCCATTTTCAGAGAACCCGCCGGCGCCAAGGGGATCGAGCTGACCCATGCGCTGGACATGGCGCCGGACACGCGCGTGATGGCTGACGCAGGGTGCCTGCGCCAAATTCTCTTCAACCTGCTCGGCAATGCCCTGAAATTCACGGCCCAGGGCAGTATTCACGTGCACGCGCGCATCGGCCAGTCGGCATCTGGCCGTCTTATGCTGCGTTTGTGCGTCGAAGATAGCGGCTGTGGCATTCCAGAAGCCATGCAACCACTTGTTTTCGATCTGTTTACTCAGGCGCATACTGGCGCTAACCATCGTCGCAAGGGCGCCGGTCTGGGACTCGGCATTGTGCAGCGGCTGGTCGAACTGATGGGAGGCCGCGTGCTCCTGTGCAGCAGCGTGGGCAAGGGCACGACCATCTTTTTCGAGATTGCGGTCGAGGAGGTTTTGGCTCCCATGTCGCGCCCTGGCCTCCCGGCTCAGACTCAGGAACCTCTGGTCAGTCCGTGGCCGGTCGCACTCTCCGTGCTCCTGGCCGAAGACGACCCTGTGAACCGGATCACCGCGCAATCCATGTTGAAAAAAATGGGGCACAAGGTTCTCCACGCCCCGGACGGAAAAGTGGCGCTCGAACTGCTCGCGACGCACGATTTTGACCTGATCCTGATGGATGTGAACATGCCGGAAATGGACGGGATCGAAGCCACGCACTATATCCGCGAGTCCGGGGAATTCGGCGCAAAGTCCACCATCCCGATCATCGCCTTGACCGCCCACGCCATGAAGGGCGACCGCGAGCGGTTGCTCGCGGCAGGCATGAGCGGCTACCTCTCCAAGCCCATCTATATGGAAGAGCTGAAAAATGTGATCGCCCGCGTCATGGAGCGTCAGCATCGGGCGCAGGATACCCATGAAAATATACCCCGTTAGAGTTAACCTTGAGGTGCTCCTTTGGCAGTGGTCGCCCAGGGCCAGCGTATGTGGACAGATTCAGTCATAACAGCTCTACCGGTCGGATTGCCCAACGCGAAGTGCCAAGCCGAGCAGACGCTCAGCGATCCCGGGTACGGCGAGAGCAAGAAGCCAGAATGAGCCGTGCAACGCACGGCAATCTCGCCTCACCCGGGAACGCTGAGCCCGATTAGCCGTAGGCGAGTCTTCGAGCCGTACGGATATCGAGAGCAGAGCGTCTGCTCGGCTACGGTGTCGGCGACGGTGACGACCCCAGCATTTATAGCTTTTCAAGGTTAAAGTGCTCTAGCCGAGAGTTCAAGAAAAAGAAAGTATCAGATCCTTAAAGTAGGAAATCTGGCAAATGCTCTTAACTAAGCGCTTATGGGGCGGCCCCCCCGCCCCCTTGACAAT
>Ga0247841_10012435_pt1 | contig 11097 bp, 8 predicted proteins | sample LaCruzMarch2015__2_FD_192410 | JGI IMG/M metagenome (GOLD analysis project Ga0247841, IMG submission 192410) | Freshwater microbial communities from meromictic Lake La Cruz, Castile-La Mancha, Spain - LaCruzMarch2015_18m | ecosystem: Environmental > Aquatic > Freshwater > Lake | place: Spain...
ACGCTTATAAAATAGAAGCCATTGCCATAGGGAACGGCACTGCCGGTCGCGAAACTGAACGTTTGATCAGGGCTATCCCTTTCGATCGTGAAGTGATTGCGCTGGCGGTGAATGAAAGTGGCGCTTCGGTCTATTCTGCATCGGCTGTGGCGCGCAAGGAGTTTCCCGATTACGATGTTACGGTGCGTGGTTCAGTTTCTATCGGCCGCCGACTCATGGATCCACTGGCTGAATTAGTCAAAATTGAACCCAAATCAATCGGGGTCGGCCAGTATCAGCACGATGTTGACCAAACAGCCCTGATGCAAAGTCTTGAAGACACTGTGGTGAGCTGTGTAAATAAGGTGGGTGTGGAGATAAATACGGCAAGCGAGGAACTGCTTGCTTACGTTTCGGGGCTGGGCCCTAATCTTGCAAAGAACATTATTGGCTACCGGAATGAAAACGGCCCTTTCAAATCCCGAAGCGAATTCAGGAAAGTGACCCGCTTCGGGGAAAAGGCATTTGAACAGTCAGCCGGTTTTCTGCGCATCCGTGATGCAAAAAATCCGCTTGATCGCAGTTCGGTTCACCCTGAAAGTTATCCAGTGGTTGATCAGATGGTCCAAAAGCTGCACTGCACAGTAGATGACCTGATGGCAAGGGCCGAACTGAGATCACAGATCAGGCTTGAAGAATTTGTCAGCCATCAGGTTGGTATGCCTACCCTGCAGGACATCATGCTGGAATTGGCCAAACCCGGCCGTGATCCGCGCCAGCAGTTCGAGATGTTCGAATTTGATAAGCATGTCCATTCTATTGGCGACCTGCGCAAGGGAATGAAGCTGTCGGGGATCGTGACCAATATTACCAATTTTGGCATCTTTGTCGACCTGGGCGTTCATCAGGATGGGCTTGTACACATAAGTCAGCTTGCCGATCGTTTTGTAAAGGATCCGAATGATGTCGTAAAACTGAATCAAAAAGTAAAGGTTGAAGTATTGGAAATTGACATGGATCGTAAACGTATTCAGCTGACCATGAAAGGGCAGGATACTAATACCAAGGTTTGAACGTTACTATCAAGTAGGAAAATTAAAAATTAAAAATTAAAAATTACGGATCAGGGCATTAAAACTGGCACAACCAAATTATTTTAATTGATTGATCGCAATCTTACCAGTGAAATTAAGGAACCTGCATAGATGTCAATGACCCCACCCCGTCCCTCCCCTTGGAGGGGAGGGGGATGCTCTACCAAAAGTGACATGTTGTATTCTGCCAATCGTGATAGTAAATATTATAAATGGTTTGAAACAAAAACATTAAAAATCAACGTCCTGCGTCTCCCTCACCTCCAAGGGGAGGGACGGGGTGGGGTCATTCTTGACCAAATGGAATTAATTAATATCTGCTGGTACGATTCCGATCAATCATTTTATTTTATCATTCATACTTAGTAATTCGTGATTTGTCAATCGTAATTTGTAAATCGTAAATCGCAAATCGTAAATGAAGCTCTCCCATCTAACCATTCTCCTCCTCCTCCTTGGCGCTGTTTTTCCATCTGAAAAATTGTTTTCCCAACGTTTTCTGGGGGCGGTAAGCCTTGGCATGAACCTGACACAAGTTGATGGAGATGAATTATTTGGATTCAATAAAATCGGGTTGAATGTCGGCCCCATGATTATTGTTCCATTCGGGAAGAATAAAAACTGGTCGGTAAGCATGGAGTTATTATATAGCCAGAAAGGAAGTTATCACAGGGGATCAGAAGACTCGACCACATATCGGCTGCAACAGGATTATGTGGAAATACCTGTTTTAGTGCATTTTACAGATAAAAAATTGATTTCAGGGGGCGTTGGTTTTTCTTATGGGCAATTAGTCTACTACAAGGAGACAACCAATAATTTTTTTGACACATTATATCATTATCAGACCGGGCTGGCAAACAATGATATTTCGGTGATTGCCGATTTACAAATCCGTATCTGGAGTAAGCTATGGGCTAATGTAAGGTACCAGTATTCAATGAGAAGCAACAGGACCGTTATCGTCGATAATCCGGCGATATATCCCCGCCAGCCGGTTACACGCGATCAATATAATAATGTGATTACACTGAGGCTTACCTGGGTTTTTAACCAGCCAAAGATTGAAAAGCGAAATAAACAGGAAAGCGGGAATTAGTGAAAATGCAAAATGCAAAATGTAAAGTGCAAATCGCGACTTGTCACCGCCTGTCAATTTTCAGTAGCCATTAGCCATCAGCCATTAGCCATTAGTCATCAGCCATTAGTCATTGGTCATTGGTCATTGGTCATTATTCCTTCGTCCTTCGTCCTTCGTCCTTCGTCCTTCCTTAAAGGATCCTCTTTATCAGCCTCAGCTTGTGTGTGTATCTTTGCAGTTCCCGGTCATAGATCCCCTCGTGGTCGAGCGCATCAATCCTGACTTTTCCCGAACAATGGATAATTTTTGAATGATCGATGACAAGTCCGACATGGGTAATTTTCCCCTCTTCATCGTCAAAGAATGCAAGATCGCCGGGTTCCGCTTCGGCCAGCAGGCTGATCACCTCGCCCTGTGTTGACTGCTGAATTGCATCACGGAGGAGTTTTATTTTTTGAAGCTTATAAACCAGTTGTGTGAATCCTGAACAGTCTATCCCAAAAGGAGTGCGTCCACCCCATAAGTATGGGGCATTGATAAATATCATGGCGTCATTCATGATATCCTGTCTTATTTTTTGCAGGTTGAGGGAATCATCGGTTTGCGCAGGCTGAGAGGCGCTGAAGATTTTTCCATCAAAAAAGAAAACTTCCTGGTCAATTTGCAATCGTTGTTGCGCTATTCCGGGAAGAGAGCTCCCGGCAAGAATTGGAAATAAAGGCTGCAGGTTTTCGTGCGACAGTGGATGAACCAGGTCGAGGGTGACCGCGGTTTCTGATCCGGCCAGCCGGATAAATTCGGACTCAGATACCGAGTGCGATTGCAGCAAGTGAATCCAACCTTCATAGTCATCATAGATGAGATGAATGCGAAGCCAGTTATTCTCCTTATCAACAATACGGTATAGTTCACCGAATAAAATCTGGGTTACCATCTCCGATGTATGAGCGGGTTCCCGCCTCACAGGGACTGCGCTGTGAATGCAAATGCCGGAATTCATTTTTGCTGGATTAGAAAGAGTCAAAGATATGAACTTAACTCAAAACTTAAAGATCAAAACTCAAAACAAAAACTAAAACCATTTACCGCAATTATGCAATAACCTTTACCATGCGCTCAGTAGAACGATGAGGTTCATGAGCGTTTCGCTCTGTAGGTGCGAAACATTGGTAGAACGATGAGGTTCAGGAGCGTTTCGCTCCGTAGGTGCGAAACATTGGTAGAACGATGAGGTTCAGGAGCATTTCGCTCCGTAGGTGCGAAACATTGGTAGAACGATGAGGTTCAGGAGCATTTCGCTCCGTAGGTGCGAAACATTGGTAGAACGATGAGGTTCATGAGCGTTTCGCTCCGTAGGTGCGAATCATTGGTAGAACGATGAGGTTCAGGAGCATTTCGCTCCGTAGGTGCGAAACATTGGTAGAACGATGAGGTTCATGAGCGTTTCGCTCCGTAGGTACGAAACATTGGTAGAACGATGAGGTTCATGAGCGTTTCGCTCCGTAGGTGCGAATCATTGGTAGAACGATGAGGTTCAGGAGCATTTCGCTCCGTAGGTGCGAAATTATTTCCCGGAGAATCAAATCCAAAATGCATTACGCGCCTACGGCGCGCTGAGCTCGGGGTGGGGGTTTACGGGTTACCAGGATTTGGCTCCTACGGAGCCGGAAGGAGTGTTTCCGGGTTGTTTTCTTTTGCAGTTCATTGAGGCTGCATCCGCTGCATCCCTTGCACCTGGATGCAGGGGAGATGAAAAAATGAATCAGTCTTGCAATTGTCAGAGCAAGCGCTGCAAGTACAATTGAACCGGTGATAAGGTATTGAATGACCATCTCAGGAAAGTATTAAACTGCCAATTTGAAACACAGCGAATGATAATATCCAGGCCAGGGCAGTTGTATAGGTGATGAGAAAGAGCGCCCATTTCCAGCTGCCCGATTCCCTGTTTACGGTCGCAACCACCGCCACACAAGGCATGTAGATCAGGATAAAAAGCAGGTATGAAATCCCGACAAGGGGAGTAAAAAGTTTCTGTCCAATCAAAGGCCCGTCCTGGTGTACAGCCTGCTGCAGGTTAACTCCCAACGTTTGAGGAGCTCCTTTGTCATGGTAATGGCTTGATCCGAACAGCACGCCCATGGCGCTTACCACCACCTCTTTGGCGGCAGCGCCAGTGATCAGGCTGACACCCATCCGCCAGTCGAAACCAAGCGGGGCAATCAACGGTTCGATGGTTTTACCGATTTTTGCAATATATGATTTTTGCAATCTTTCTGATGGAGTTGCATTGCTGCCCGCAGGGAAATATTCAAGCGCCCAGATCAGTATTACAGCAATCAGAATGACCCCGCCCATTTTGCTCAGATATTGTCGTCCTTTCTCCCACATATGTCGTAAGATCACGCGGAAGGTAGGCAGCCGGTAAGGAGGCAGTTCCATTACGAACGGGGCCTCTTTGCTTTTGAAGAGCGTTTTTTTAAATACCAGTGAAATCAGTACTGCCAGGATCACCCCGGTCATATACAGTCCAAAAATCACGCTGCCGGCATGATCGGGAAAGATGGCTCCTGCGATCAGCAGGTAAACCGGTAAACGGGCGCTGCACGACATGAAAGGGTTGATGAGCATGGTGAGCAACCGGTCATTACGGTCCTTCAGTGTCCGGGTCACCATGATGGCCGGCACATTGCAGCCGAATCCCATGATGAGCGGGATGAACGACTGGCCGTGAAGCCCCATTTTGTGCATCAGTTTATCCATGATAAATGCCGCACGGGCCATATACCCGGTATCTTCCATCAGTGAAATAAAGAAGAAAAGAATGAGGATGTTGGGCAGGAAAACTATGATGCTGCCAACTCCATTGATGATACCATCAACCAGAAGGTCTTTGACCGGCCCTGCTGGCAGTATTATTCCCGCCCGGGCTCCGATCCATGATACAACCAAGTCGATCCAGTGTTTCGGATATTCTCCAACCGAAAAGGTAGATTGAAACATAAGCCAGAGAAACGCGATGAAGATGGGGAATCCAAGCCATTTATGGGTTAAAATTTTATCAATCCGCACACTGACCGTTTTTGAATGAACATCGTGATGGCTTTGCGTCAGTGTTTCCTTCAGCGCCCCGGCTGCGAAACCATATTTGGCATCGGTGATCAGTGTCGCTGAATCTTCCTTGAAGCTGGTTTCGAGCCGTTGAATTTCGTGTTCTGCCACCCAGCGGATTTTCGCATATAGCGGTGAGGATTCAAGCGATGACATAACGCCATGGTCCTTTTCAATAAGCTTTATGCTGTAATACCTGGATGAAATGCGATCGGTAAGCGTTTTATCGAGCCAGATCACATCCTGGATTTTCCTGATCGACCGTTCAAGCTCTGGTCCGTAGTTTATATGGACATGCCTGACCACCGGATCGCGGTCTTCATAAACCTCTATGAGCCGATCGAATAACTCAGGAATCCCGATTCCTTTTGAACCGACTGTTGGGATTACAGGGATCCCAAGTAATTTTCCCAGAGCCTTATAATCGAGCTGATCTCCCTGCTTTCCGAATTCATCATACATATTCAGGGCGATCACCACCCTGATATCCATGTCGATAAGTTGTGTGGTAAGGAAGAGGTTGCGTTCAAGGTTTGAAGCATCCACTACATTCACAACAATGTCGGGGATTTTCTCAATAATATGTTTACGAACAAAAAGTTCTTCCGGTGAATAGGCAGTAAGCGAGTATGTTCCCGGCAGATCGGTGAGATTAAAGGTATACCCGGCATGTTTGAATTTCCCCTGCTTAGAATCGACGGTTACCCCGCTGAAATTCCCAACCCGTTCGTGCAGTCCGGAGGCAAAATTGAAAAGGGTTGTTTTGCCGCAATTTGGATTACCGATCAGTGCGATATCGATAACCTTGCCTTTATCTCCAAAACCATTGCGCATCGACTCCTCTTCAAAGGTTCCGCTGTAACTGTCTGTATCGGGCGCCAGATCTTCGAAATTAATCTGAACATATGCAGGTTGAATTCCAACAAGGATGGCTTCGCTTTTCCTCAGAGACACGTGCGATCCCATAATTTTATATTCGATGGGATCCTGCAGTGGCGCGGCTTTTACGACCGTTATTTTTTTCCCTTTCACAAACCCCATCTCGGTGATGCGCTTGCGGAATGCGCCACGGCCCTTCACCTTGGTGATGAGCCCTGAATCGCCTTGTTTCAAATCAAGCAGGGTTGCCAATTAATTTAGATTAAATTAAGGCAAAGGTATGAAAAATAGCCTTAATGGCGAGGAGCGGTGGTTAAATTTAAGGTTGGATCGAGATTTTTCCTTTCCGGATCTGGACATTTACTCTAACAATTGAATTCACCGGCGTCTCATTTTGCAACGCAGGTGACCATACGATGAGGGTATTCAACAATTTCAGAACCCGGCTCGCCATACCCATGGCGCCATCGTAGGTTTCGAGCATGGAAGCTACAAACCTTCCCTGGCAATCGACATAAAAGTTAAAGTGATAGTAAGCGGTGGATTCTTTGTCTTCAGGCCGGCGGGCAATTGTTGCATTCAGGGTTGAATCGAGCTGCTGCAGGTTATTCATGATGCGGGCAGTCTTGGTTGGCAGGTTAGAGATGCCAAATGAATCGCAGGGCGAAAGAAAATTTACCTCCTGGTTTGTTTGTCCCGATACCATAAACGGGAAAAACATGCTGACAAAGAGGATCGCCAGCAATCCGGATAAGCAATTTGTGATCATCTTCATGGTGAAAAAGGTTTAAGTGTGGTATTTCTCCCTGATCCGGAGTTGTGCCAATGGATCATATAATCCCTCAAAGGCTTATACCGGAACAACAATTTGTATGCAAATATAATCTTTTGTGTGAGGATTTATTCTGCAAGCAAAGATGATCACTTATAAAAAAAAGAGACTGTCTCAAAAGCCTCTGTTTTTTTTCACCGCGAAGACACTAAGGCGCAAATAATTGAAAATCAATAACATTATTGTCTGCGTCTTTGCATTGATAATTTGTTTAGAGACACCCATGCACTACCTGTCCCAAATAATCACCAGTTTCGGGACCCAGGTTGAATATTGCGTCAATCGCGCTTAATCCGGGGATGAAACCATGCCGGGGCTCAAAAACCTGGGTATAGCCGGGATATTCCATTTGCATATCAGTGTTTTTCTGAATAAGTTTATCGCGCAGATCTTTCATTCCTCCCGTTTTTTCCTGATCAGGATTATTTTTCAGATCTGATATTCCAAATGACTTATCGTCAATGAGATTGCCTTTTGTGTTGGATATTCCAAATGACGTATTATCAATGAGATTGCCTTTCCCCTCTGAATTTCCAATTGGCTTTTTATCCAAAAGATTTTCATGCACACCGGTTGTCCCGATTGTGTTTTTTAGATTTAAATCAACGGATGGACCGGATTCGATAAGCGGATATTTTTCATACCTACTGGTCAGACTGATCTGGACTTCAATCTTCATGATCTTCAGGATTACATTTAGCAGTTCCAGATTCCAGTCAACCAGAAACCCGAATTTCTTTTCATAAAAAGGGGCAAACACGTCCTGATAAAAAAGAAAAAACGGCGAATTGTTGTACGCCGTTTCAATTGACCGCCAGTGGATTTTCTGCCAGGGCTGGTGATCTGAGATCCTGATGTCCTTTGTGGTTGTGTGGTTCCCGTATACTTTAACAACCGGGATGCTGAGAATCTGCTTGCCGTTGGGGCCGTAAATGGAACAATGATTTCTAAAGGTTTGCTTCTGGTATGTTTCGTTTACTTCGATTATTACCTTACTGGCCCGCAACACCTCAGCCATATAGCCGATGGGGGGGAGGTATGCGGTTTCGAGAAGGATGGGCATGTTGCAGGCGGTTCAGGGAGCCTGCAAAAGTAAGCAATATTTACCCTGTTTTTTCAGGCAGTACTTTTTGTAATTGGTCACTGCATCCCTATTATTCAGGTTGTTGATGACAGGGCCATCGCGCTTGGGTTAAGGAGCTGTTTTTGACATCATAACAAGGGAATTTCTTTTTTGGATAATCTCTTTGTTCCCGGGCAGGTATTTAGCGGCTGAGTCAAGCAAGGCGATGGCCTGGTCTGTTCGCCCATTGGCCGTTGACTGTTCGGCCGCCAGGGTCCAGATGGCCGGGTTTGTTTTCTCCAGCTTAAGATAATCAGAAAGAATCTTAAGGGATTCCTGCCGCTGACCCTTTGCGAACATCCACAAACTCAGCGCCCTGACCATATTCCCGTGGTATGGTTTTAACAAATAGGCTTTCTGGCCCCAAACCATGGCACTGTCTATCATTCCAGCTTTATAATATGCCCTTGTGATATAATACTCCCGACGGCTGTCCCAGGGACTTGAAGCGTCAGCCATAAGCAGACTTACAGCCTCCGGAAAACGGTTTTCATTGATGAGGTATTGCGCCTTCATCACTGCAATTGGTTCTCCATGACTGCTGACGGTTGGGACGAAAGGGAATTTATTTATGATAAAATCTGCCTGGTGCGAATAGGTGCCTGCCAGGTTATCTTCGTGCACCAGCAGCTGGTAGTGCAGCGATTTAACATTGAGGTAAAGCAGCCAGGCTGAAAACACCAGTAATCCGGCCACGCTCAGGGCAACCAACTGGCTGACACTATTGTCAGTATCTTTTACCGGCGCACTGGTTGCCGGAACAGCTTGCCGGTTCGGGATTTCCATTCCGGAGTATGCGGCTGCCAGTGCAATATATATCGCGAAAAGCGATTGGATTTCGGGCCGGTCGGCCGGAAAGTTGAAAAACGCATCAACGCTGTAGGCCAGGATTCCAAATGCGGGAAGGAAAAGAAGTTTGACCCGGTCATCATCCGTATCCGGTTTCAGGGATGCCCTGATAAACCCAAACAATATCAGGATGAAAATGGAGACAAACACAAGTCCGCCCGGCACACCGGTTTCAGCAGTAATTTCCAGAAAATCGTTGTGATTTTTATACATGTAGAGAAAATCGGGCGCCCGCTGGTTTTCGTACTCCAGGACCGCAATTTTCCAGTTCCCGGCGCCAACTCCAAGGATGGGATGATCGCCTATGAGATGAACCGATCGTTTCCAGGAGCTGAGCCGGGCATTGGTCGATGACTCATCGGCACTGATGGAGGAGAGCCGCGATATAATCCCGGTATTCCAGATGGTGTCCGTGTTTTTTGGGAACAGTATGCGTTGTGCCGCCGAATAAAGCAGGATGGCCAGAACAAAGGCCCCGGTCATGACCGCAATCGTGCGGAAATATCCTTTCTTCCCCGAAGCGCGCTGGCGCATCCAGGCATAAATAAACAGTGAAATCAGCAGCAGGGCCAGTCCAAGGTAAAAAGCCCGCGCGCTCAGCAGCAGGGTGGCAATCACCGCGCTGAGACCCGCGACATATCCCAGCTTTTTTTGCCACCCTCCGGCAAAGAATATGAGGTACATCGCAGCCGGGATCTTGACGAAGATGGCTGAAGTGAGAATGTTTTTGTGAGAATAAACCGACTTGATATCCATGATGGAACTCACTTCCCGGAGGATATACAGCATCATGTTGTAAAAAACGGACAGGCTGTCGAAAAGAAGCAGCAACGAGAGCGCTGTCGCCAGGTGCAGCAGGTATCCGCGGTTGTTTTTAAATATGATGTAAAGCACATAGGCTGCCCCAAAGACAGTCAGTGTTTTGATAATGTTCAGCAATGCTTCCACCAGGTTAACGGCATTGAAAAACGAAAGCAACGATAGGATGACAAATAGGGAACAGGCAATCCCGATGAAGCTTTTAAAAAAGCGGAGGCGCACTTCAGCACGGTTTCTATATTCCGCGTCAGCAAGCAGCACGACAAATGCAACCAGGTTGATCAGTCCAAGGGCCAGGAATTTAGGACCGTTTGAATCGAATGAATCAAAGTTTGGCACGAATACCGGAACCAGGGCATAGGCCATCATGAGCAGGTAGAAGGAGGGTTTCAGCTTGTTTGAAACCGTTTTCTTTGAAGTGACTTGCTTTGATGGTTTTGTACTTTTCATTTGATGATGATTTTGATTTTAGTGGTCACTTTGAAAATCCATTATTAACATTCGGGTCTGTATGAACATTGTGCTCATGGATATTTAATATTTTAAAATTGATTTTTTTTAGCCTCCAGCTATGCCTTTAGAATTCAGTCCGGCTAGACTGTGGGAGAGAAGCTGCTGATCAAAATCAGCGCGACCTCGGCTTACGGAGGCCTTGCTTCAAAACGGTTCCATGCTGACCTGTCCCGCACAGATCATCTGGTCGATAATAATTTTGCTTCTGAAACCAATCCCTATATTGTTCAGTCTGCCATATGGCAACTGGTCAACAAGGCAGTTGTCCCTGAAGAAATGATCTATGTTGGCGATCCTGCACGCAATATCAACAAAGAGTTCTATGATCTCTGGCATTCCGCGTTTCCCGGTGTTCATATACTTGGGAATAACCTCATCCATCCCGAAATCAATATCCACTCCCTCCATAGAACTCCGGTGGCGGTGACAGCCTCCGACAGGGTGTTCTGGTCCGATCATGGCACCGTGATGCCTGAAGCAGTTTCAGACAAGCTTTTTTCATTGTTCGATGAGATTGATTACCTGGTAAATATCCCTGTGATGAAGGCACAGAATACTGCAGGCATAACACTGGCGGCGAAGAATCATTTCGGATCTTTTACCCGGGAGTTGGCCGATCACCTGTACACGGGAATGATGGGTAACCCCGACGATCCGGTCCGCCAGGGTTATGGTCTTTACCGGGTTCAACCGGATATCATGATGCACCGGCTTCTCAGCGGTAAGAATTTACACAATAAGCCATAAGTTGTGAGGAAGTGATCCATGCGAAAAAAAATCTCATCATTTTTTTCACTCTTTGACAATTGTCAATTTCATA
>Ga0247841_10012437_pt1 | contig 11095 bp, 7 predicted proteins | sample LaCruzMarch2015__2_FD_192410 | JGI IMG/M metagenome (GOLD analysis project Ga0247841, IMG submission 192410) | Freshwater microbial communities from meromictic Lake La Cruz, Castile-La Mancha, Spain - LaCruzMarch2015_18m | ecosystem: Environmental > Aquatic > Freshwater > Lake | place: Spain...
ACTTCAAATAGTAGCGCTGTTAAGTTTTTTGCGCAATATGTTGAGGATACTGTTTCTGCCCGAGAAAAGTTTTTGAAATTTTATGAGCATGAAGCAGCTCGTTGTCGTACACGGCGCGGAACAAGGCATGTTTTGGATTGGCTTAAAAGTCGAAAGATTCCAACAACAATTTTAAGCAATCATACGCCACATGGAATTGAAAACCAGTTGCTACGATTGGGTTTGCGAGATATGTTTGGTGAGGTTCTAAGTCAGGCATCTCCGGGTCGTAACAAACAAGAGCGCCTTGAGAACTATCTTGCCGATAAAGATTCTAAGCTGTCTCCCACCAGCATTATGATTGTTGGCGACACGCCAGAAGAAGCAGAAATTGCTCATAACCTTGGCATGGTTAGCGCAATAATTAGCAATGGCTGTCATTCTTTTAAACGCGTTAGAGCATCTAAACCAAATCATATAATTTCTAACATTTCTCACTTAGTGCCAATTATTAAAAAACGCGGCAATTAGCCGCGTTACGGTCCGTTTATTCGGACTCTTTTTTTATACGTCAGTTGGTCCCTCTTCTTCAGCTTCGGTGAAGGTTCCATTTTCAAACTCCATCCCCTCTTCTTTTTTTGGTGCGTGAAGTTGCTTTTGTAAATGATTAATTTGAGATACTAATAATTGTTTTGTGTGCCTTGCATCTGATATTACTTTTTCTATTAAACCTTGTAAAAACTTTTCCCTTTCAACTAATTCGTTATCTTTGGCTTTATAGTCGCCTAGAAGGGAGTCATATTTTTTTACCCATTCCTTTTTCTCAGCCCTGTCTTCTTTTAGAATTTCTAAAAATTCTTTATCAATAGCCACTTGATTGTCTGCTAATGCGGATTCGCTTAGGCGGTTGAGTTCGGCTTGTGCGGGCGTCTCTGCCGGGACCGCATAGGCGGTAGCGCTTAAGCGGTCGGGGGTACCGCTTAAGCGGTTTTGGTCATCTTCGTCGGACCGCTTAAGCGGTTCCGCATAAGCGGTTTCTTTGGCTACTGCTTCTAATTCTTTTACCCAAAAACTTTCTTTTAATAGAATAATATTCCCAACGCCCTTATCATGTTTTTCACTTAAATTCCCCTCTAGCTTTTGTGGATCAACCAGTTTGTACTTTCTAATTCTTCGCCTAATTCTAATGTCGGCAACATCATATTTTTGAATAAATTCTTGTATTGTTAGGAAATCAATATTTGTCATTTTTTTGTGATATTTTAAGGACCGCTTAAGCGGTACCGCTTAAGCGGTGGGGGTACCGCTTAAGCGCTTTTGGGTACCGCTTAAGCGGTAGCGCTTAAGCGGTCTAATTACCTAATTCTATCAACACGTCAAAGTGATGTCAACCTATTTTTGCTCCCTCTCTTGAAACCCCAATACGAACGCGGTAGGATTAAATAATTAAATTCAAAATTATGAATAAAGAAAATAAAATTTGTACGAAATGTCAGGCTGGGTTCACAGTTGAGCCAGATGATTTTAATTTTTATGAGAAAATGGCTGTGCCAGTGCCAAGCATTTGCCCGGAGTGTCGTTTTAAAAGGAGGGCAATGTGGAGAAACAAAATGAGCTTATATTCAGGGCGAAAATGCGGGCTTTGCGATAAAAGCATTTTATCTATTTATAATTTAAAGTCGCCATATACAACTTATTGCTACGACTGTTTTTATTCTGAGAAATGGAGCCCTAAAGACTATGCTACAGATTATGATAAAAGCAGGCCTTTCTTTGAGCAGTTAAATGAAATTTTTTTAAAAGTTCCAAAAATAAATTTGGGAATTTCTACTGGAGACGGGAATAATATAAACTCTGAGTATGTGAACATGGCAGGGGGTTGTAAGGATTGCTATTTGGTTTTTAACACAAGCCCGGCTGAAGAATTGCTGTATTCAAGGGGTGTTAAGGCTGGTACATTTTCCTCTGATATTTATTTTGGAGTTAAATTTGAGAATTGTTATGAGTGTGTTAGCGTGCAGGAATCTGCAAATGTTTTCTGGAGTCAAAATGTTATTGGTTGCGTAAATTCATATTTTATTTTAAATGGAAGCGGGTTAACTAATTGTTTTGGTTGTGTAAATTTAAGAAACAAAAGCAATTGTTGGTTTAACGAGCAACTAACCCCAGAAGAATATAAAGAAAAACTGAATGAAGTTTTGGGAAGTTATTCTAAAATTCAAGAAGCGCGCAAAAAGTTTGAAGCGTTTTGTTTAGAATTTCCGCACAGAGAAAATAATAACTTAAAGGCAGTTGATTGCGTGGGGGACTACTTAACTGAGTGCAGAAATGTTGTTAATTCTTTTGAAGCGGCAAAATCAGAAAACTGTCGCTATCTTTTTTCGTCTAAAATGATTAAAGATTCTTTAGGCACAATTGGCTTTGGAACAAAGTCAGAGAAATTGCTTGAAGTTGTGGCAACTGGTTATTGCAGTAATGTTATTGGTTCTTACTGGCCTGAAAATTGCAGTAACATTATGTATTCCTTTGATTTAAGAAACTGCACAAATTGCATTGGTTGTGATGCTTTAAAAAATGGAAAGTATTCAATTTTTAATAAGGAATATAGTCAGGGAGAATATGAGGAATTAAAAAATCACATTGTCAAAGAGCTAACAGATTTAGGCATACATGGACTAATGGTTCCAGAAGAAATGGCGCCATTTGCCTATAATGAAAGCATTGCTCAAGACAATTTTCCTTTAACCAAAGAACAGGCTTTGGCGCAAGGCTATAGATGGGAAGATGATATTCAAATGACAAAAGGAAAGGAGACAATATTGCCAGAAGCAATTTCGGACGCTATTAAAGATGTGCCAAATTCTATTACAGGTGAGGTATTAAAATGTATTAAATGCGAAAGAAACTATAAAATAACCGAGCAAGAGTTGTTGTTTTATAGAAAGCTAAGTTTACCAATTCCACACGAATGTTTTTATTGTCGTCACCAAAATAGAATTAAAAAAAGAGGACCGTATAAATTTTGGGATAGAGTTTGCGCGAAATGTAACAAGGCAATAAAAACAAATTATGCGCCAGAAAGACCAGAAATTGTTTATTGTGAAACTTGCTATCAAAACGAAGTCGCGTAATTTCTCAGGTTAACATTGTGTTAACCTAAATAATTTATGGAACAAGAAACCCATTCGACAAGCTCAGGGCAAGCTAAAAATTGCCAAAATTGTAAAAAGGACTTTTTAATTGAAGCCGATGATTTTGCGTTTTATGAAAAAATGAAGGTGCCTGCGCCAACATGGTGCCCAGAGTGCAGGTTTCGTCGTAGAATAATTTGGAGAAATGAGCGCAAACTTTTTCGTGGAAAAAGTGCTTTAAGCGGAAAAGACCTTTTTACTCTTTTCCCGCCAGAAGCTGGCTATGTTATTTATCGTAATGATGAATGGCGTGGAGGCTACGACCCTTGTGAATACGGAAGAGAAGTAGATTTTACGCGCCCTTTTTTGGATCAGCTATTTGAGTTGAATAGAATAGTTCCAAAACCAGCAGGAAGCGCTAGCAGAATGATTAACAGCGATTACTCTGAAAATGGTAGCGACCTTAAAAATTGCTACCTTCTATTCAATTCTAATTTTACAGAAGATAGCGGATATGGAAATGGTGTTGATAGGTGTCAATTTTGTTATGATAATTCTCATATACAGGGGTGCGAAAGATGTTACCACTCATTTTGGTTAACAAATTGTTACCAAACTCATTTTTCTTCACGCTGCGAGGATTGCGCGAATGTTTGGTTTTCGAAAGACTGCCGAGGATGCAATGACTGCATTGGTTGCGTAAATTTACGCACTAAAAATTATTGTATTTTTAATGTTCAATACACCAGAGAAGAATATCAGGCTAAGTTAAAAGAATTTAATTTTTCTTCATGGAACAAGCTCCGTCAGACCAAAAAACAAGCGGAAGAGTTTTGGCTTAAATTCCCAAATAAATTCATGCAGGGAATAAAGAATCAAAATGTCAGCGGAGAATTTATCACACATTCGAAGAATGTTTTAGATAGTTATTTAATAAGAGAAAGCGAAAATTTACGTTATGTGCAATATTCTCAGGTGCCCAGCTCAAAAGATTGTCATGATGTATCACTGGGTGGTTGCAACGCAGAGCAAATGTACGAAGCGTGTATTTGTGGTTGGGGTTCTTCTAATATTAAATTTTCTTGGGAATGTTGGGACAACAATCTTAATTTGGAATACTGTATGTATTCTAATGATTGTTCTAACCTTTTTGGTTGCACCAGTATACAAAAAAAGCAATATTGTATTTTAAATAAACAATATTCAAAAGAAGAGTATGCAGAAATGGTTATAAAAATTAAAAAACATATGGATGAAATGCCATATGTCGATAAAAAGGGGAGGGTATATAAATATGGAGAATTTTTTCCCGCTGAGCTTTCTCCATTTGCATATAGCCATACAATTTCTCCAGATCATTTTCCACTGACAAAAGAAGAGGCGATAAGCCAGGGTTTTAATTGGCAAGATGTAAACCCCAATGAATATAAAACTACAAAAGACGCCAAGGAACTTTCCGATGCCATAAAAGAAACTGGGGGAGAAATCATTAAAGAAATTATTAAATGTGAGAAGTGCAACAAGGCATATCGCATTATTGAACCTGAATTGCAATTTTTAAAACAAATGGGCATTCCAGCTCCGCGATGGTGCGTTGACTGCAGGCATTACGACCGAATAAGCCAAAGAAACCGCGCAGTTTTTTATGATAGGACATGCCAATGTGGTGAAAATACAATTTATAAAAATACAGTAGGCCATTCTCATGGCGAAAATCCTTGTGCTAATATATTTAAAACTTCTTACGCACCGGACAGGCCAGAAATTGTTTATTGCGAAAGTTGTTATCAAAGTGAAGTCGCATAAATAAGACTGTTAATTTTTATGGCGCATCATAATGAAATAGGGAAAATGGGGGAGGATATGGCCAAGGCTTATTTGGAAAAGCAGGGGTATAAAATTTTAGTACAAAATTATAAAACAAAATATGCTGAGATTGATTTGGTTGCGGAGAAGACGGGGAAAATGTTTGGAAACAAAACTTTGGTGTTTGTGGAAGTGAGGACAAAGGTTGGGGAAAATTTTGGTAGCCCTGAAGATACAATTAATAAAGCAAAGCTTTGGAAGGTTTTGCAAAATGCAAAAAGCTACACTGCGTTTAATAATTGGCAGGGCCCATGCCGAATTGATGCAGTTTGTATCGTTTTGAATAGAGATTTATCTATGTCACGACTCACGCATCACGAAAATATTATTGCTGGCTAATCGCTCGGAAATGAATTTTAGTCGGCACCGGCGTCGAAATTTCCAGCGAAATTTCGCGCCTTATTCTCGGCAGTTTATTCGCTTCGCGAAACCGTGCTAAACTGCCTCCGAAGATGCCTTTAAAATTCATTTCCTCGCGTACTGGCTTGACAAGGAGGTCTAATTTTTGTAAGATATATTAAAGATAAGAAAGATATTTTGTCCGTCTGACCACGGGCTTTTCTTTTTCTAAAAAATTAAATTATTAAAAACGGCAACGCCGTAAACAAATAGATGGATATAAAAAATTTCAAGGGAGCTTTAGCTCAAATTGCGGAAGAGAGAGGTATTTCACCAGAAAGAGTGATAGAAACAATTGAAGCTGCAATTGCTACTGCTTATAAAAAAGACTACGGCCAAAAGGGCCAAAAAATTAAAGCTAAATTTAGCCAAGTAACTGGTGATGTAGAATTTTGGCAAATTAAATTAGTGGTAGACACTTCAATGCTTTATACAGATGAAGAGCTAGAAGAAATGCAAGAAAGAAAAGAAATTCCTCAAGATGAAGCAAGAGCTGGAGAAGAGCCACCAAAAAAATATGTTTTTAACCCTGAGAAACATATTATGATAGAAGAAGCTAAAAGAACTCACCCAAAAATTAAAATTGGTGATGAAATTGAAATACCATTAGTTTCTAAACAAGATTATGGAAGAATTGCTGCTCAAACAGCAAAGCAAGTTATTTTGCAGAAAATTAGAGAAGCAGAAAAAGAAACTGTTTCTGCAGAATACAGATCTAAGGAAGGTGAAATTATTTCTGGAGTAGTACAAAGAGTTGAAGGCCACACAGTATTTATTGATATTGGAAAAACATTAGGTTTATTAAATAGAGAGGAGCAAATTCCTGGTGAATTTTATATGCCTGGACAACGTTTAAAATTATATATTTTAAAAGTTGAAGAAACTCCAAAAGGTTCTGTTGTTATGCTTTCAAGGGCTTACGCAAAACTAGTTTCAAGATTGTTTGAATTAGAAGTTCCAGAAGTTGCTGCAGGAACAGTTGTTGTAAAAGCAATTGCTAGAGAGCCTGGGTTTAGAACAAAAATTGCCGTTTCTTCGAATGAAGAAGGAGTAGATCCAATTGGAGCTTGTGTTGGGCAAAGAGGAACAAGAATTATGGCAGTAATAAATGAATTAGGAGGAGAAAAAATTGATGTTATTTCTTGGGAGCAAAAGCCAGAAAAATTTATTGCCAATAGTTTATCTCCTGCAAAAATTCTTGGAGTAAAAGTTGAAGATAAAAATACAGCAACAGTGTTTGTGCCAGAAGATCAACTTTCATTAGCTATTGGAAAAGACGGAAGAAATGTAAGATTAGCTGCTCAATTGACTGGTTGGAAAATAGACATTAAGCCAACAGCAGTAACAGAAGAATCTGACTCCGCCGAAGGCGCAGTCGAGACAAAAGGGGAGGAAGCTACAGAAGCCTTTGTTGCAGAAGATCTTTCAACAGAAAAGGTTATAGTAGAAAAAGAAGATAAGGCAAAATTAGAAAAGAAAGCAAAAGCTGTTAAAAAAGCAAGAAAGAAAAAAGAAATAATTATTGATGACGACGACTCGGTGCCTGCCCTGAGCGGAGCCGAAGGGGAGGATCCTGAAGATATAATAGAGGAACCAACAGAAGAGGAATTAAGTGAAATAAACGATGCTGCTGACGAAAAGGTAGAGCCATTAGAAGTTGAGGAAAAATAAAATAATAATAAATTAAAAATTAATCGAGTTGGGCTTGCCTCGCCGTAGTAACGCAATTGCGTAACGAAGGCCGGGGACAGTCAATTCAAAAAATAAAAAATGCAGTTAATATATTTTCCGATAATAGTATCGTTGTTTGCGATTGCGTTTGTATATTATTTGGTTTCGCAAATCAGAAAAGCTCCAGTTGCTGGAGATAAAGCATTAGCTATAACAGCAGCAGTTCAAGAAGGAGCAATGTCTTATTTAAAAAGACAATATAAAACAATTGCAGTAGTGGGAGTAATTTTATTTATTGCCCTTTTCTTTATGGGCTGGCAAACTGCTGTTGGATTTTTAATTGGAGCAGTTTTAAGCGGAGTGTCTGGTTTTATTGGAATGATAGTTTCTACGCAAGCCAACACAAGAGTTGCTGAAGCTGCAAAAAAAGGTTTAGCAAAAGCTTTAGATATTTCTTTTAAAGGAGGCTTAATCACAGGTTTAATGGTTGTATCTTTAGGATTGTTGGCAGTTGCAGGATATTATGCTGTAACAAAAGATATTAATGGATTAATTGGTTTAGGATTCGGAGCTTCTTTAATTTCGGTTTTTGCTAGAGTTGGTGGAGGAATTTATACAAAAGCTGCCGACGTTGGAGCGGATTTGGTTGGAAAAGTCGAACAAGGAATTCCAGAAGATGATCCAAGAAACCCAGCAGTGATTGCAGATCAAGTTGGTGATAACGTTGGAGATTGCGCAGGAATGGCCGCAGATATTTTTGAAACTTATGCAGTTACAACAGTTGCAACAATGATTTTGGGAGGTTTGTTATTCCCAAGCGCACCACAATTTATTATTTTACCTTTAATCTTAGGTAGCGTAGCAATCTTAGCTTCAATAATTGGAAGCTTCTTTGTGCGACTTGGAAAAAAGCAAAGTATAATGGGTTCTATGTATAAAGGTTTAGCTGTAACAGTTATTTTGTCTGCGATTGCTTTTTATCCAGTTATTGCAAAATTAATGGCAGGACAAGCACTTACAGTAATGAATTTATACCTCTCGACAATTGTTGGTTTGGTAATTGCAGTTGGAATGTTTGTAATTACAGAATATTATACATCAACACAATTTAGTCCAGTAAAATCTATTGCTAAGGCAGGGGAGACCGGGCACGCCACAAACATTATTAGAGGATTGGGAATTGGAATGCAATCAACAGCATTTCCAGTTTTGTTAATTGCATTAGGTACAATTTTAAGTTTTTGGCTAGCAGGAATTTATGGAGTTGCACTTGCAGTTATGGCAATGCTTTCAATTTCAGGAATTGTTGTTGGAGTTGATGCTTATGGCCCAATTACCGACAATGCCGGTGGAATTGCAGAAATGTCTGGAATGCCTGAATCGGTTAGAGAAATTACAGATGCCTTAGATGCAGTTGGAAATACAACAAAAGCAGTTACAAAGGGTTATGCAATTGCTTCTGCTGGTTTAGCTGCATTAGTTTTATTTTCTGCATATGTAGAAAAAGTTGGAATAACAGGAGATGCCGACTTCACATTAACAAATGCATATGTTATTGCAGGATTATTAATTGGAGGATTACTTCCATATTTGTTTGCTTCATTCTTAATGGGAGCAGTTGGAAAAACAGCAGGAAAAGTTGTTGAAGAAGTAAGACGACAATTTAAAAATATTGCTGGTTTAATGGAAGGAACAGCAAAACCAGAATATGGAAAATGTGTAGACATTGTTACAGCTGCTGCAATTAAAGAAATGATGATCCCAGCATTAATTCCAATCGCTGCTCCAATATTAGTAGGATTTATTTTGGGGCCAGAAGCTTTGGGTGGAATGTTGATTGGATCTATTATTACAGGAATATTTGTGGGAATTTCAATGACAACTGGAGGAGCTGCCTGGGACAATGCAAAAAAATATATTGAAGGCGGAGCATATGGAGGAAAAGGTTCTTTCGCCCACCAAGCTGCAGTTACGGGAGATACAGTTGGAGATCCTTATAAGGATACAGCAGGACCAGCTATTAACCCAATGATTAAAGTTTTAAACATTGTGGCATTATTAATAGTTGTATTTTTAATCTAATAAGTAGAATTAAAAAAGTACAAATAAAAACCGCCCTTATAGCGGTTTTTATTTGTAATAGATAATATATAAAAGTATAATAAAATATAAAATAATTAACATAAATATTATGGCAGATACAATTTTAAATTTAATGATTAGTCATCATGCGTTATTAGAGCTTTTGTTTGAAAAATTTCGAGATGAAGTAAAAGGTGAGGAGGAGAAGAAGGCGGCCACTCTTTCTGAATTAACCTGGGAAATGAAAAAACATTTTTTTGCAGAAGAGGGCGCAATTTTTGATTTTCCACCACTAAAAATTATGAATGTTTGGCCAGTGGTTGAGCAGTTAAAAAAAGAACATATTGAAATGCTAGAAATGTTGCAAAACTTTTCTGATAATTTACAAAATATTAAAGAGGGCGGTATTGAAGACTTTCATAATTTATTGGAAAGTCACAGAAAAATTGAAGAGCTGAATTTATACCCAAAAATAGATAAAGAATTGCTTCCAGAGCAAAAAAGCCAGATTATTACACGAGTTAACCAAATACCCGCAGAAGACTAAAAAAAAGCGCCCAATGGGCGCTTTTTGGTTGATTGGACCTGCCCCGAGTCCGTTGAAGGGCCCGTACTGAGCTTGCCGAAGTATTGATTTATTGCCAAAAATGGGGTAAATTAGAGGATAATAATAAAGATTAAAGGCATTCCTTCGATTTGCGCGCAAAGAATAAATATATATTCGCGCAAGCCTCAGGATGATTTTATTCATAAATTCATAAAATCAATGGAAGTTAAACAAAAGAAATTACCAAATTCACAAATTGAATTAGAGTTTGAAATAACAGCAGAAGAATTTGCTGAGCACACAGAGCATGTTTTAGAGCATCTAAAACATAGCGTAAAAGTTGATGGGTTCCGTGAAGGAAAAGCCCCAGCAGCTATGGTTGAAGAAAAATTAAAACCAGAAGTTGTTTTAATGGAAGCTGGCGATCACGCAGTTCAACACGTTTATGTTGATTACATTAAAAGTAGTAAATTAGAGGTAGTTGGACATCCTGAAATTCAGATAATTAAAATTGCTAAAGGAAACCCTTTTGCATTTAAAGCAATCGTTACAGTTTTACCTGAAGTTGAATTGCCAGATTATAAAGGTATTGCGAAAAAAGCAAAACCGCAAGAAATTTCTGTAACAGAAGAAGAAATTCAAGAAGCTTTAAAATACTTGCAAAAGACTAGAGCAAAATTTACTGCACATGAAAATCCTGCAGAGAAAAAAGATTTTGTTGAAATAAAATATTCAAACCCAGAAATAAATGAAGGCAAAGAAGTTGATGATAAATTTATTTTAGGCGATGGTGGATTTATGAAGGGTTTTGAAGAGGGAATGGAAGGAATGAAGGCTGGTGACGAAAAAGAAATTACAGTAACTTTTCCAGAAAATTCCCCAGCTAAAAATTTAGCAGGTAAAGAAGGGACTTTTAAAGTAAAAGTTGTTTCTGTGCAAAAAATGGAATTACCAGAAATTGATGACGAATTTGCGAAACAATTAGGCGCCTTTGAAACATTGACTGCATTACAGGCAAGCATGAAAGAAGGAATTACAGCGGAAAAAACAGAAGGCGAGAAACAAAGACTAAGAGGTGAAATTTTAGAAAAAATTGCTGAAAAAGCAAAATTTGAAATGCCAGTTGCTATGGTGGACTATGAACAGGAAAGATTGCTTGAAGATTTAAAAAACAAAATTATAAGCAGTATCAAAATATCTTTTGAAGATTATTTAGTTTCTATTAAAAAAACGGAGCAGGAAATTAAGGAAACATATAGAAAAGAAGCAGAAAAAAGATTGAGAGGATTTTTGGTTTTAAGGGAGTTAGGAAAAATTGAAAAAGTTGAAGTTTCTGACGAAGAAGTGGAAGCAGAGATGACAAAGAGTGTTCAAAATTACTCAAAAGACGAATTAGCCAAAATTGACATAAGTGAGCTGA
>Ga0247841_10012438_pt1 | contig 11095 bp, 13 predicted proteins | sample LaCruzMarch2015__2_FD_192410 | JGI IMG/M metagenome (GOLD analysis project Ga0247841, IMG submission 192410) | Freshwater microbial communities from meromictic Lake La Cruz, Castile-La Mancha, Spain - LaCruzMarch2015_18m | ecosystem: Environmental > Aquatic > Freshwater > Lake | place: Spain...
GTGTTTTTGATTATTAAAAAAATAGATGATATAACAAAGAAAAAAATTAATAAAATTAAAGACTTAAAAAATGAAAAGAATTATTTGATTGAAGTTTTAAAATCTAAAGAAAATAAAAAAGATAAGAAAGTATTAAAACAAATTGAAATACGAATTGGAGAGTGTGAAGCTGAAAAAAAGCGACATGAAGAAAATATTCTCGTATTAAAATCTGCTTTTTCAGTAATAGATGAAATGTTTATAAAGGAAATGGAGAATGCTGAAAAATATAAGAAGATGACAATAAGACGATGGATTTTTTGTGGTTTTGGTATTAAAGACAAAATTAAAGATCCTAGACATATAAATAAATTTATACTAGATATAATGACTCCATATAGAGATAAGATAGAAGATGATAATTCGTTATCTAAAAAAGTTGACAATGATGATATAGATAAAATTATCAATGATTTAACACAAACAAAAAAACTATTAAATAAAAAACGTTTAAATGAACTTGAGAGAAGAAAAAAATCTATAAAAGACCTTAAAAAAGCAAATAATCTTTTAAAAGAAAATGTAAATATTACAGAACAAATTTATAACAAAATGGAAGTATATAATAAATTAGAGAGAGGTGAATATGATAAAATTAATTATTCTGAAGATGATAAGGCATTAAAATTAAATAAACCTAGTAAAATAGTTAAATTGTTTGGAATTGGAGCTAATGATGATAACATTAAATTAAAAATTCATTTTGACAAAGAAGAAAGATGTAGTTTATCAGGTTCAGAAAATTCAGACCCATATATTGATTTTGACGTATGTAAAAGAGATGATGAAAACTAATTTTAATAAGTATTTTAATAATACATATTAAAAGATTCTGGACTGCTGGAATCGAACCAGCTACCCTTTGATAACCAAATGTGTTAAACCACTACAGTCAAATGCTCTACCAAATGAGCTAAGCCTGGATTTTTACAGTTAGGTTTTGGTTTTAAATAATTTTAAAAAGAAATTGCTGTATCCTAACTCACAAATATATAAAGCAAGTTGCCTTTAAGTTGTTTTCTTTATATATTTATTACACCTTTGGACATTTAAAACGCCGATTTTATTTATTATTCTCACTTCTCATTTTTTCTTTTTTTCTTCTGAAATTTTCTCTCATCATATCAATTCTACACAATTTAACACTTTGATTGTCATCTTTGTCAATTAAATTTATTATTTCTGCTTCATCATCTGACAAAGCAAATCTTTTAATATCATTGTAAAATTTCTCTGATATATTTTCAATCAATTCCAATTTTCCTATTACCCACTCAGGGTCACCAGTGTTAGTTATATCAGGAGTTTCATCTTGTAACTCAATTTCATTTATTGGCTTTGATTTAAACTTTTCAGAGTAATATTTATTCAATACAAAACATCTTTTTGCAACGATTTCTTCATCCAAAGTTGCTGTATATTTTAATATTAAACAATGAATGTTTTCAGTCATTTTATCAACTTTAAAATAATTTTTTTTCAAATATTTTAATTTCATTTTTTTATTTATATTGCCGCCAAAGTTGGCGTTTTAAATGTCCAAAGGTGTAAAACAATTTAAAAGAAAATTGAAATACTTTATTATAAGTTATTTAAAACCATCTCAAATAACTATCAAAATGGCACACATTAATGAAGTCAATTTTAATCTTATAAATTTTAATAATTTACCCATTATTAATAATGAGCGAATCATTAATGATAATCAATGGGATATTGGATGGGTTATCGACAGAACACCTGACTATAATTTAATCAATAATAATGAATATGATGATATAAATTTTGTAAATAATATCAGAAATGAGAGAAATCTATATTTCCATGAACAATTTGCTCGAGCTACTCAAGCACTAATAAACGGCACCATACAATTCAGAAATAATGAAGATATCGATGATTATGGTGACGATTTTATACCATTTGAACCTTTACCTCATCCTCCTATTGATATTGAGGTGGAAGTTCAACAATTTCATGTCACTAAAGAAGATACTAATTGTTGTGTTTGTATGGAAACGAGAGAAAATCAACAAATTTGCCAATTAAATTGTCTTCATAAATTTTGTAGCGAATGTATATTAACACATATTCGTAGGAATAGACATCAAACTTGTTGTCCATTATGTAGAACAAATATTACTAATATTTCGGTTCAAACTCAACAAATTCGAGAGACATTTATTATCTAAAATTCATCATACGTAAATTATTTCTACTTGCCTGTAAATTTCTTGGGTTTGAACTAGCACCTGGAGTTGATGTAAACAACATTTTTTTTGATTTTACTTCTTCAACCATCTTTTTACGTTGGATTTGTTTTATTTTATCTTCTAATAACATTTGATGATATTCTTCAATTGTTTTTGGCACTCTTGGTCCTGGTTTTTCAGTATTTGGATCAGCATAATCTTTAAAATATTTGTTATAAATATAACTATGTTTTACTGATTGATCTATCGGTTGTGAATTTTTATTTTGTTGTGGTTGTTGGTATTGAGGTTGTTGGTATTGAGGCTGTTGGTATTGAGGTTGTTGGTATTGAGGCTGTTGGTATTGTGGTTGTTGATTTAATTCATTTTGGTTTTGATGTTTATTTGGTCCCATAAATTGTAGTACACCCTGTTTATTTACAATCAAATTCATATTTGATAGTATATCATTAAACGAAACTTTTTTTCTTTTTGTTGTTTCTTCAGCTTTTGGCTTTTCCCAATAATTCTCTCCATTTTGTTGTTCATAAGAATTATAATCAAAATTATCATAAGGATTCATACTATCTAACTCACTTAAATTAAGTTCCATATTATTAATAATATTTTATTGTATAATCTTTTACATAAAAAATAATATAATTTTAATATAAGGATGCTTAATACTTATATTAAAAATCGCGGAATTATTAAAACTATTTTTCATGATAATAATCATAATCATGTCAATCAAATTAATTGGGATGCTGATTATGATGGAGATGTAGCTAATATATCTGTTGATTCTAATACTGATGGAAAACGTAATCATTATGCTGTTTCTCTTGATAATCAAGATTTAGCAAATATATTGACTATACCAAGTATTGATATACCTCTCGATAAGAGACTCAAAATGGATTTTCAACAACCTTATTATACACCTGAAAATTATTTAATTGAAATTCCTACGCCTGAATTTCAACCTAGAAAACCTAAATATCTTGAATCAATTGTTGATAGACATATTTCTAGTCCATCAAGTCACGAAGAGCTTGTTATACCTTTAACAATTAATAATAAAGGTAAAAATCTTTTCACTCTTACACCTCACAAAAAACATAAACACGCTAAAACTCATATTACTCACAGAGTTTATAAAAGAGCTAAATCTACATCTAGAAAAACTAAATCTAGAAGCAAGTCTAGATCATCATCCAAAAAAACTATTCCTATTATGGATTTAATTTGAAACAGCATTTAATATCATATTTTCGTGATCTGAATAGCTTCTCTTTCTTTTTTGCGTTTTAAAATCTTTTGCAGCGTATTTATCCATTTTTTGGGTTATAAAATATTGAGAGGCATATAAAATTGAATGATTATCTTCGTTATAAATTACTTCAATATATATTCCACTATTTTTTCTTACTCTATTTAAAAATTCTATCATATTGTTTAATTTTTCTTGTGGAAATCTTATCGATATTAAGCAGTGTCTTCGCTGAAATTGAACTTTATTCTCAAATTCATAGTCTTCATAAAAATCTTCACAAAAACATTCTTCAGCAAATTCTCTTACCTCTTCCAGTAGTTTTGTTACACTACCATTTTTTAAAACGTTAAACGAGACTTCAATATTATACCCCATTTATATAGCTTAATATTTTCTTTAATTCCTATAAAATTATTTTATGTAGTGTAATTTCCCTTTACATTAAATTATACTACAATACTTTTATTTCAAATTATTTAAACATTTATATATATATAAAATGTCATTTAGACAATTTGGAGGATTAAATTATGCTGCTAAACACAATATAGTTTCTAGTAATTATAATACATCTAATAATTTACTGGTCACACAAAATGTCGGACAACCTAATTCATATATTAATTTTTTAAGTGATATTAGTGGTAATATTAGTGTTTATGGAGATTTTGATTTAAGTGGTAATCTAATTGTCACAGGTTCCTCTAGTTTTACAGGAATACCTACTGCTCCAACAGCTTCAACTGGAACAAATAATACACAAATCGCAACAACTGCCTTTGTTCATAACACTATTATAGATGCTTCTACAAATACTTTATTGAGTTCTAATAATACATGGTATGGAACGAATACATTTAATCAATTAGTTTCATGTAATCAAGGGTTGGATGTATCAGGGAATTTGGGAATTAATACACTTACTCCTTATGCAACATTAAGCGTTGGAGATGCTAGTTCAAATATTACAAGTAATATAGTGAATGCCCTGGCTTATTTTTCAATGGATAGAAACGCTAATTATGGAGGGCTTGTAATTGGTAATAAAAATGGTAATTTTTCAACCATAAATGCTTCATATCTAGGTAATGGCTCTTTATCAGAAGGAATGAGTATTTCTGCTATTCCTGGTAATACAAATCAATTATATATATCAAATAATGGGAATGTAGGTATAGGAAAAAGTCCTGGTTCTTATGCTTTAGATGTAAGTGGAAATCTAAATATAGCTAGTGACAATCTTTATATTTCAAATCCTTCTACGAATTATGGAAATATTTATATAGGACCACAAAACACAGGTCTTTTGTTACAAAGTTATCAACAAGCTTGCTATATAAGAAACAATTATAACTCTAGTGGTGTTTTATATTTAGGAGTAGGAACAAATGATAATACACTAACTTTACAAACGGGAAAACTAGGTATTAATACAAATCCAGTTTATACTCTAGATGTAAGTGGTAACGGTCATTTTACTGGCCAAGTATCAGCCAGTTCATTTAATTCAACATCTGATTATCGCATAAAAGAAAATATCCAACTACTTAATGAATTATATACTGTCGATAATTTAAGACCTATTACATATTTAAATAAGAGAACTGAGAAACAAGACATAGGTTTGCTTGCTCATGAACTTCAAGAGCATTTTCCTTGTTTAGTAAATGGAGAGAAAGATCTCGAAAATTTACAAACTATTAATTATACTGGATTGATACCTATATTAATTAAAGAAATTCAAGAACTTAAAAAAGAAATAAAATTATTAAAAGAGAAGATATAAATAGTATTATATAAATATATAAAATATGAATTATATATTTATTTTTTTGTCTTTTTTATCGTTTATAAATGCTCTCAATCAATTATCATTTAGTGGAGGAGGTTCATTTGGTGCAGTTGAAATTGGTATTTTAAAACGTATTACAGAATTAAATCCAAATCAAAAATATGATCTATATACTGGAATTTCAGCTGGTGCTTTGAATGCGGGTTTTCTTTGTTATTATTCAGATATAAACAGAGGTATAAAAAGTGCCGAGACATTATATTCAACTATAAGAAATCGAATGATTTATGATTTATCTCCAACAGGTCTTTCTCTTTTGAATACAGAACCACTCTTTAAAACTTTGACAAAAATAATAGATACAATGCCAAGGAAGAAACCAATAATTCATACTCTTATTGGCGCAACTAATATGTATTCAGGAAAATTAGATATATATAATTTAGAAGACCAAGATGATATAAGTAAAGTATTACTTTTGATGTCTTCATCAGCAATTCCAGGTATGTTTCCACCAATTAATTTTAATAATCAATTGTATGCCGATGGTGGAACATTAAGCAATGAATTAATTGAAGTAGAACATGATAATAAGTATTTGAATGTAACATTTATAACACCATATGAAGATTTAGAATATGACAATACACCAATAACAAACTTAAAAGAAATGTTATGTAGAACATTAAAGATTATAGTAAGTAATTTCAATAATCCAATGGCATCTTTAAATCAAAATTGTAAAGCAACAATTGGAGAGATTAACAAATATTATGTGCCACCAGAAGTTTTAAAAGGTTATAATATTCTCAACTTTGATACTGGTGCGGAGCTTATCGATATTGGCTATAAAAATGTCGTTCATAAGAAATATAATATTTGTTAAAACTACTTAAAGCCCTTTAAATTGTTTTATTAAATAATAAAATTGATTATTTTTATTACTTAAAAATAAGGCACATATAACTTTATAATGAAGCCAGTATTAAACAATGTTTTGTCAATTAGAAATGCTCATCCTCGAGATAAGCACATCAAATTCTTTGAAGAGGGACATAAATATATTGTCGATTTAGAACCAGATGTTAAATATACATCTGTTACAACTTGGATTCATGAACATTTTGAAAAATTTGATTCCGATAAAATTATTACCAAAATGATGTCTGGTGCCGGCTGGAAAGAGGGTCATAAATACTGGGGAATGACTCCTGAACAAATAAAAGCACAATGGAATACTAATAAAGATACTGTTTCTGGTGCCGGAACTGATCTTCATTTTGAAATCGAATGCTTTAATAATGATTGGCGGTTTCAATTTCAATATTCAAATAAAGAATTAGTACAAATTTATCTGGCTGATAAAGGGAAAGATTTACCTGAAAAACCGCTTGAATGGCGATATTTTATAAATTTTGTTAAAGATCACCCCAATCTTAAACCTTTTAGAACTGAATGGATAGTTTTTAACGAAGATATTAAAATTTCTGGATCTATTGATATGGTTTACGAAAACCCAGATGGAACATTATCTATTTATGACTGGAAACGCTCTAAAAATATTACGCGAATTAATCAATTTAATAAATTTGCTTTACCGCCATCTATCTGCCATTTACCTGACTCCAATTTCTGGCATTATGCTTTACAGCTAAATACGTATAAATATATTCTTGAAACGAAATATGATAAAATTGTTAAAGACCTATATTTAGTAAGATTACATCCAGAAGCTGAAGAAAAAAATTATGAACTTATTCAATTACCAATTTTGACTACCGAAATTAAAGATTTAATGGAAGATAGAATTAATAATCTTTATTCGTAAATCATTTAAAACTAATAAATATTATAATAAATATGATAGATAAAACACTTTTTTTAATATGGGCTATTTGGTATTTTTGTACATATGGTCCTCCTCCTAGATTATTTAATTTAATGGTAAGATTTTATTATTTTTATGATGATTTTATAAACTTTTGTAATTTTTTTATTAATCCTGATTACTTTGATAATAAATATGAAGAAAAAGTTACACCTGATAAATTCGAGATTTCAAATGAACCACCAAAAGAACCACCAAAATATGAAGATAAATATTTAGAAGATATTAGACAACTTAACAAGGAATGGGTTTTTACAGAAGATGAAAATAAACGATTACCACAACTTATTGAAGATTTTTTGAATGGTTATATTGAAACACGTAAGGAAAAAATTCAAGAAATTACTAAGGAAATTATTAATTTGGAAAAGGAAAAAGTTGATGATATTGATGCAGTAAAATATATTGAAAATGAAGATGAAGATGGAGACCAATTGATTTGTGAAAATACATTAGAAGAAAGAAATTCTAATAGAAGAAATATAATTCAATCTCTTCAAGAAGAATATAATAATATTAAATTAGTAATTGAATCTGATGAAGGTATATCAGCATTAAAAAATCAGTCAATAGAACAAGCTAATCAATATATTGTAAATGAAAGATTAGATAGACTAAAGAATTGTTATGTTATTGAAAAAACACCTATTGGTAATGTTCTTATGATTTATGAAAAAGATAGAGAATCATTTAAATTTTTTTCTGATTGTAATATTCCATATAGATATTTGGAAGTAGTTGCTAGAAAATATGTAAAATTATTTGGTTGTAGACCTATTTTTGTTGATATGGAAGAAGAACTTAGATTATTCGAAGAAAAATGGGATAAAAAACAAGAATTAAAAAAAATAAAAGAAGAAGAAAAAAAGAAAGCCGAAGAAGCGGTAAAAAATAATATACAAGTTGAACAGAAGAAAAATGTATTTGCTAAATTTAAAAGTTATAATAAAGATGTTGGAGTTAAGATAAGTATGGCTGCTCCACCTAAAAATAGTATTCCAAATAAATCTGTTATAGAAAATAAAGAAAATGAGAAGATTTTGCTCAAAGAAAAAGCAAATCGTTATACATATGAAGGTAAATTTGTTAATTTTAATTTTTTACAAAAAATAGAGAGAAAGGTATTTAATAAAAAACTTGGTTTATCATTCTCTGATTTTAAGAAATTGAAAAAATAAATTAATTACGATATTATAATAATTTAAACTTCTTATTATAATATAAGTATGTCCAAATTAACAAGACGTTTTAAAAAAAATAAAAGGAATAGAACATTTAAAAAGGGTGGTTCTTCTTTCGAAACTAAAAAAGCAGAAAAAGTAGGAGAATTTCCAAAAGATAGAGAGGGTATAATTGATATAGTTGAAAATAAAATATCTGATGCTGCCTCTTCTGTAGCAAGTACTATAGGTAATGCTGGTCTTAGAATTGTAGGTCTTGAAAGAGTTAATAAGGCTGAAGAGGAAGAAGAAGCAAGTAAAAAAGTTGATGATAATATTGGTAAAATAGGTGATGCTGCTTCTGGCATTGTTTCTGATGTAGGAAATATTGTTGACAAAACAGGTGCTGCTATAATTGAAAATGTTAATGAAGTTTTAGGAAGTGATATTGTAAAAGAGACTACTGAACAAGCTGCTGAAAATACTGCTGATATTGTTAAAGAAGGTGCTGAAACATTTAATGAAGCTTTGAATGATCCTGAAGTTAAAGCTGAGGTTGAAGAAGCTATTGAAAATGCTGGAGAGGTTGGAGAAGTTGTTGTTAAAGCTGCTGAAAAACCATTCAATGCTGCAGTTGATGTAGCTGCTCAATCTGTATCTAATGCTACAGGTGCCGCATTATCTGGTCTAATTAAGGTTGGAACTGATGCTATGGCTGCTGTTCCCTTTTTTGGAGCTATTATTGAAGCAGGAAAAATGGTTAATGATGGTTCAAAAGCTGCTAGTTCTATTGTAGAGGCTGGTTCAGAAGCAGTCGAAGCTGGGTCTGATATGTTTATAGCAACAAAAGAAAATATTGAAAAAGGATTAGAAGTATTGGAAGAAAAAAAGAAAATGGCTGAAGAAATTTCTACTAGAACTGATAAGTCAATTAAAGATTTTGAAAATCCTATCAATTCTCAATCTGCTGGAGGTCGAAGAACTAGACGTAGATTATCAAAACGTAAAGCTAAATCCAAGAGAGTAAGTTTTTCTATTTAGACTTTTTATGAGCTAACCATTCTTTAAAACCATTACTACGCGCAATATTGAAGGACGTTCCTAGATGATTATATGCTATATCGTATGCTTTTCTATTATGTTCATCCATTTCAGTTAAATATTCTAATATTTCTCTCTGTTGTTCGATTTGATATTTTTTAACTAATTCAGAAATTTTCATATTTAACGAGTCAAAATTGATTTCTTCTGTCATTTTATTTATAATTTATACTTTAAATTATAAATTTAAATCAATTTTAATTTACATATTAAAATGGAGAAACCTTGGTTTACATTAGATCCAAATAATTTAAAAGATAGATGGTGGTTATATACAAGTGTAACTGATACCAATAAAGCATCTATACCTAAACATGATATAGATATACATTGTTATTTAATTATTCAGGAAAATAATGGTAAGGGAGATATATTTTATAGAGTATCAGTATGGTTTAAGGATGATCTAAATAGATATTCATTTGTTGAGTATGAAAATGATTGGATATTTGATAAAAAATTACATGAAATGAAAGAAGGAGATATAGTTAATACATACAGCTGTAAATTCAAAGTTTATAATTGTAGTTTTTCATCACCACTTCAAATAAATATGTGTAAAATTTTGGAGAGAATTGACGAATAATAATATATATATTAGAATAACTTAAAGACAGAAACACTACATTCTGAAGGGAGTTTCTTAAAATTCTTAAAAAAAAGCTCAAAAAAAGTTCCCTACACATGAAGAGAAAATAAAGAGATTCAAAAAATGAAAAGTATTTTAACTTTCTCAAAATGGACAAAAAAAATGTCCAAAATTGACTTGCCGAAAATGTCCTTACTGAGAAAATTTTTCGTCTCGATAATGAAAAATTATCGTCACAAATTAAACCAGAAAAAAATATTTTATGATGATATTTTTTTATATTTTTTTTGCGGAAAAGGATTTAGAGTTTTTTTTGTTGCTTATTTAGGAGAGAATGGCAACGAAAATCTCGAAAAAAAACGAAAATAATTATTGTTGTAAATTATGTCACTTTAATACGTCTAAATTAACGGATTACAACAGACATATTTTAACCCAAAAACATATCCGCAACAAATCAGCAACAGATGGCAACGAAAATCTCGAAAAAAACTCCTACTCGTGTGAAAAATGTGGCAAAGAATATAATGATAGAACTGGATTATGGAGACATAATAAAAAATGTTTATTAGGTGAACAAAAAAAACTTACCGAGCTAGATAAAGCTAATCTTATAATTACTCTTCTTAAGCAAAATGCTGAGCTAATAAAAGGTCAACAGGATATTTTTAAGGGACAACAAGATATGATGATCAATCAACAAGATATGATGATAAAATTAACTGAAAATGGTATAAATAATAATACAAATCATAGTCATAATACAAGCAATTCTCATAACAAAGCTTTCAACTTAAACTTTTTTTTAAATGAAACATGTAAAAATGCTATGAATATCACAGACTTTGTAGATTCCATAAAATTACAGCTTAGTGATTTAATAGAAGTTGGTGAACTAGGTTATATAGAAGGTATTTCTAAAATTATAGTGAAAAACTTAAATAACTTAGACGAGACGGAAAGACCAATACATTGTACAGATAAGAAACGAGAAACAATGTATATAAAAGATGAAGGTGAATGGAATAAAGAAGATGAAAAGAAAACAAAACTTAAGA
>Ga0247841_10012439_pt1 | contig 11094 bp, 6 predicted proteins | sample LaCruzMarch2015__2_FD_192410 | JGI IMG/M metagenome (GOLD analysis project Ga0247841, IMG submission 192410) | Freshwater microbial communities from meromictic Lake La Cruz, Castile-La Mancha, Spain - LaCruzMarch2015_18m | ecosystem: Environmental > Aquatic > Freshwater > Lake | place: Spain...
TATACCACAACGCAATTGCATGCAAAAGATTTATTTTTTAAATAAAAATTAAAAGCCGACCAACGATGTTTTGTGTTGGTGAATAACCTTGACAAAGACAAAAAAAAGATGTATAATGTAGGCAGGAAGATATGGAGGATATAGAATGACAGGAAAAGAAAGTTTTGTTAGGGGCAAGGCAGTTGTGGACGGATTTTTTGAGAACCATACGGCAATAGCCATAACGATCAGCTTGTTGCTAACGTTTGTAGCTATACCGTTCTTGACCCCGGTACCTTTAAGAGGGGTGGCAATGGCTCTCATGGGAATCATGATCGCTATTATCATTTACGAAATGGTAATGGTCAACAACAAGAGAAAAGCCGCGAAAGCAGCCGCAAAGAAGCCCAAAGACGAGGTAAGTACGGTTAATGCAGCTAAAGAGGTAGCAATCAAAGCCAACAAGGAAGCATTTATTACCGCTTTAGCAGCTGTATATACACAAGTCGGCATCGAAGCAAACACTGCTGATGCCATGGCAAAGGATGTTGCCTGTAAGTACACTGACCGACACTTCGCGTTTATGAGTGTAGATGAGTTATTGCTCGCCTACACCGGGTCTCAGAAGACCCAATGATCACTCAATTTTTGAGTGATCTCTTGCTTTTATGGGCGCGAATTTTATTTTGGATTTAGTTTGACAAATTACAAAAATGGTGCATAATCTAATATCCCATAAAAGAAAAGGGATGGCACCTTAATAATATTAATTGAAAGGCAAGAAATTGGAGGAGGATTTGAATGATAACCGTTGATCGTTTTGAGTCAAAACTGGACGGTCCCTATACAGTGGCCGATGGAACGCAGAAAAACGAAGTTTTGCGGGACCAGCGCCTTGTAAAAAGGGAAAAATTGAAATGGATTGCTGTGTGGTTCACGGCGTGGGCGGTTATACCGCTTTTGACGGCTTACTGGGACTGGCGTCTGGCGGCGATTTTTTTGGTTGTCGCGGAAACTAAGGCTTATTTTGAGTTCCGGAAACGTTATTATGTGACGACATTCCACGGCGGAACGAAAATACCGCCCGCGGAAATAGAAAAGCCCGCAAGTCCATTCGATTGGGTAATGCCGATTGGTGGAATGATATTGGGTATATTGATATTCTCATCCAATACCGCTGATCGACAAAACCCGCTTCTCTACGGGTTGGCTCTTTTCTTGTTTGTCTTTGGCTTTGTCAGTTTGCCTAAAAAACAAACAAAAAAACCGGTAGATAAAAAATCCCTAGCGGCTTATTATAATGCCGATGGGACGCCAAGGAAATACCCTCCGGAAGAGGCACTCCGTAAATATTGGGGTCGCCGGCTTGTGGGTGACATCTTGGAGCCGGGGCAGTATATGGTTGTTGACAATCCCATTGCCCAGCTCACTTTGGCAGTAAGGGACGCGCCGGAATTTGATATGGATGTTTCAGGCAGTGCCGTTGGTGCCAATGAAGGATCATATAACCTTGTTGCAACGCTGAGCCTTGTTTTGCCGCAAAATCCAATCGAGTTTCGGGAATCATTCAAAGTGACGGATGATAAAACTTTGAAAGAGATTATGGACAACGCCATGAATCAGCCGGCAAAAGAAGTTGTTAGCGGTAAGGAGGACACGTATTTAGTAAAGGAAAACAGGGATTTCAATCCGATTGCGTTGCCGGTTATGATTGGCCGGCCGTTAACGGATATTGAACTAAGAGACCTTAAAACCGGAACGGCCAGTATTTATTTGCCGTTTGCGAAGGCATATTTGGTCCAGGCGAACTTTGTTGTCAAGCGCAGCGAAGAGTTGCAGAAATTGTACGATCAAGAAGCAAATGAAGCGGTGCAGGCAAAATCAGACGCGCGAAACACGGATACAACCTTGGATTCGATTCAAAAAGTCGTCGATTCTGGCCTTGGATTTAGTCCTGAAAAAGCCAGGGTGCTGGTGCAATCTGCGCAAAAGGATATTAGAGTGTCGGAACAAGTGGTGACACATCAGTTGAATTTGTCTCCGGAGCAGGAGCTTTTCGCCGCCATGATATTCCAGGCGATTTTCAATAAGGGCAATCCGGAGAAAGACGAAGATAAAAAAGGTACTGCCGCAGGCAGCGCCACGAAATGAAAAGGGCCTGTTCCCGTAACAGACCCAACTTTTTTTATACGCTCCCCTGCCGATAAATAAATAACCTGGGTTAAGTTCCTCCCGCGTTTTTTGCCGCGTCCCGCGCCGCTTTATCTTCGCGCGCTTTTGCCGCCGCGTTCTTTTTTTTCATTTTCGATGTTTCGGATTCAAAGTTCTTTTCAAAACCGGACTTTAATTTATCGCCGCCACTGGTAAGACCGCTGCCGATTTGCTTGCTCAGCTCGGGGATCGCGACCAGGCACATTGCTTCCACCGTGGTCATGTAGATTGCCAGCGCAAACCACTTAAGATGCCATTCCATGAACGAAGAAATGACATAGCCTCCGGTCGTTAGCGGGGCTGATGATTCGGGTAGGGATCCCAACATATCCAAAGATGTCAGCCCGAGTGTCAATAAAAACAACATCAGTATGCCGCCAAAAGACCACGTCAGGAGCCAGCTTTTCCAGAAATCAAACCATTTCTCGCCTTGGGGAATGGTGCCGGCCAGGATTGCCATCGGCGCGACGATTGCCAGTATCTGGATTACGAAAACCCGGGTAAGGAAGAAGATTCCGTACGAAAACAATATGGCGATTACCATTTGCAACGACATTAATTGAATCAGATAGTGAGGTACTACCGTTATCATCAGCACTGAAGCACCCAATATGGTTGCCAAAATTACGGGTAAGCCCAACGTTCCCACTGAGCTGGCACTGGCGGCGAGGCTATATGCCCCCAGAAGGGCGATCAAACTGCCCGCAGCATCCAGCGCGAGATGGGAAAAAACGTCGGTGAATAACGCCTCATTGCCCACCATTATGCTGGCAAGGATGATGTTGGCGATATCGATCACCATGCCGACAAACAGCGGCGCGAAGTTGACCAGGAGCGCCGAAATGAAGAACTTGATCAGTATTTTTTTGTTGTTGAATTTGTCGATATTGAAAACATAGCCGAGGGCGATGGTGATGAAAGCGGCGATCAGCATGATATTGGCGATCGCGGTGGTGATGTTTAAGCCTGTTTGAACGAAAAGGCTGTTTATGTCTATCCAACCCGGCGAATAATTGACGGCGGTTTGTAACAAATATGCCGACGCCAAAAGATAGGCGATCTTTTCCACGTATTGTTTGATTAGATCAAAAAGAAAAGTGGTTATCGGGTTGATATAATTGGCCAGGTTCTGCGCCGCGGTCGCGCTTTCATCGCTTACGACGGCAAACGCATTGTGCGGCTGTAGCACAAAAAATATGGATAACAATAGTGCACCCGCCAAGAGCCATCCGTATTTTGATTTGATTGGATTTTTCATTTTGCGGTTTTTTAAAAGATGTTATAGAAATCATTCAGACCGGTCCACACCGTGTTGGCGGTATCAGAGAGTATCCCCCATTCCCATTTGTAGAAGTTTGTGACGTGCGCCGTGATGGTTTTGGTGTCATCCTGGAGCTGTACCGACGTGAATGTTTCTCCCACATCGGTATTGAAGGTGAATTCGGTAAAATTTCCCGAATCGTCGGCGGTATGGTTGGTGCATCCGCCCAGGCCGGGAGTCACGGTGCCATCAAGGCAGCGGTTAATGGCGCAGCCGCAGCCCATTGATCCGCAGGGAACTTCTTTTTGTTTGAGGGTGCCGCTGGGGTTATCTTTTGTGACCCCGCCCGCTCCGTCGTCATAAATTTTGTTGCCCGAGTTATCTTTCGCGTAAGAGAACGCTTGGTATGATTTCGGGTTGAAACCGACATCCTTCCAGCCGGTATTGCCGCTGGACATATAGCAATTGTCGGCAGTGCTGGACGGGCACGGTACAGGAGTGTCCACCGAGGTAAGGTCGGGCGATTTGTAAAATCTGACGACATCGCAGCCCATTTCCGGCTGGCCCATGGTCGCGATACATACCTGCGGGTTTGGCGCGCATTTTTTTGTCCAATCGCTTTTGTCGCAAGAGCATAGGCCACTGGCGCATTCGGAATCGACGCCGCAAGTGGCGCCCTCGGCTACGGTGCCCTTGAGCACTGCGGGATCTTTACCTCTTTCAATGCAATTGGTATCGTTTCTGCGGCAACAGCGCCAGTTTTTAACGACGCAATTCGGGTTAAAACAACAGTTGGGATTTGCCGCAGGGCAGTCGGCATCAACGCAGCCGGAAATTCTACAACAATCGAAAGCATAGCCGCAGGTGGATTTAGTGACAAAATAACCGCCCTTTTGCATTTCCGGAAGTTCCCGGCTTAGCGTGTTCAAGCTGGGGTTGATTATGTTGAAGATCGCCCAGCTGGAAAGTAAAAGCACCAATCCTATCAATGAAGATTTTATCCTGTCTTTGGCGTCGTTTAATTTTCCCGGGTCGGCAATGGAGGTGATATACTCGATGCCGGCGATTATCAGCGCGATGAATACCGCCAAGCCGCCTAGCCCCACTCCCCACTCAAAAAAATATTTTACCAGGTCGCCGAGTTTAGTGTCGTTGTCGAGTTTGTAATTGCTCAGCGGTGACGCCGGCCAATCTTGCATGTGGCGGTTTTGCGGCGCCGGTTTTTTGCAAACTTCATTAGCCGACGCTGCCAGCCCGCAAACCAAAAAGAACGCGAACGCGGAGATAAAAATTATTTTTAAAAGATTTTTTTTCATTGGCTATGGATTAGTGGTTTGGGCCGTGCCTTGCTCGGTTATGGATATCGATTTGAAAATATCGTCGGCTTCCCGTGAGATATCCTGGATGTTTTGCATGATTGTTACCGAAATAAGATAAACTTTACCGTTTGTGCTGATGAATGCGGTTTTTTCCATTTGTTCCGGTGTTTGCGTTGTGCTGCTGGTGCCAGCATTGCCAAATTCAATGACTTGGATGATCTGCGATCCGTTGGTGGTTTTGTACTCGGAAATTTTTGTTTCCTGATTTTGAGCCCAGATAAAGTTTTTATATTGTTCTATCGCGTCATTTTCATTTTTTGTGCCGGCATCTTTGACAATCAAAAAGGCTGATGCTAACAGCGATAAGCCATTGGTCTTGTAAGCCGAAAACATGGGTTTTCCGCTTCCGATCGGTTGGGTGGCGGTTTGCCAGTTGGAACGGTAGTCAAACGAGAATGATTTGTCGGGTGCCAAATATTCTTGAGTTGTAGTCGCGGCGTCGTTTTGGATTTTTGCCTGTTCTTGCGCCTTTTTCTGCGCTTGCTCAACCAGCTTGCCGTATTCGTTGTTGAAATCGGGCATGTTTGTTAGCTCCGGCGGCAAACTGAAAGAAGCGTTTTTCATGTTGTTTTGGAACTGCCGATATTGGAAAAACGTGGACGCGGATAAGAACGCGATCATTAAAAATATGCCCAGCAAATATAAATGGATGAGTTTCATTTTTATGGGTTTATATGCTCCACCAGGCGCCGCTGTATCCGGACAGGCTGAGGATTATCCCGGTTATTGTCCAGGCAAAGAAAAGCAACGCGTAACCGACGCCAATGATCTTCCACCACGATTTAACCTTATCCATAAGCTCCATGCCGCCGAATTGCGTGTAATACATCACACCGGTCGCCAGCATCAGGAGCGGCAACAAGATCATCGATACCTGGAACAGGATGAAATTTATTATTTGTTCCACCGTGAGCAGGGTGTGCTTTATTCCGCACCGTTCGCGGTCGTCCCACGGCGTGTTGGGGTTATCGTTGGTCAGGCCGCAAACCGCAAGTACGGTTTCGCCTTGTTTGATCTCTTTGCCGGCGGAGATAAATTCGAATTGCCAGGTTGCCGGCGCGCTGCCGGTATTGGTACAGGCTTGGTCCAGGCAGGCCAATACGTTCCAATCGTACTTTCCCAAGCAATAAAGCTGGCCGATCGAATTATTTACAGTGATCGAACTATCTTTGGCGATCGTTTCCACTTTTTTGCCGACTATGCACTCGCCGTTAGTTTCTTTGTCTGATATTTCGGCATAATTGAGCGTAAATTTGTAATAATGCGCCCCGGTTGCCGGTTCCCAGGAAAAATTATAGATCAGTTTGCTGTTGTCGATCGTTTCTTTCGGGAATGTGGGGTTGGGCGAAGCTCCCAGGGCCGCGGTCATGAAAGATGTTTCCGCGTTTTCCGCGCCACATTGGGTTGCGTCGGCGTACGCGCATGTTTGCAACTTCCAGGAATAAACGCTGTTTTGGTCGATTTTCGGATAATCCAGCGTGTATTGGTTGGTTGTCGTGGTGATCTTTTCGCCGTTGAAGGTGACAATGTACGATTTGGCGCCCGGAACCGCTTCCCATTGCAAAGTTACCGGCAATGAGATATTGTTGGCGGCGTTTTGCGGTTTCGTCGAATCGTCCTTTGGCGCACGCCCGGTGGTGCGGAAATAGCTCCATGATGACCACGGGTTGTCGCATACATCGCCTACCGGTATCGAGGGCCAGCATGATTTGACGCGCCACTTATACGGAGTGTCCAGTTTCAGTTCGATATTTTGCGCCTCGCCTTCGCCTAAAGAATTGTTTTTCGCAAAAAGTATTTGTGATTTTGTCGTGCGGCGTTCGCCGCCCACCAATGACTGGCTGTTGGCACCGCTGATTTCCTGGATGTCGTAGGCAAAGGAATTGGCGCCATTGGGGATGCTCCAAACTATCCGGCCGGGCAATTCCGTCAACTTGGAAGTTTGCGAATTGGAGTAACTGCTGTCGTTGGGCGGAGCGAGAAGCGTCGGTGCCGGGACGGTTTCGTTTTTTGTGGTAAATTGCCAGGTTTGCCCCCACCCTTTTTCACTATTGGCGCCGCAACTTTCTTCGCCGGCGTTGGGATTATTGAAACATCGCCGTAATTGCCACGAGTACGATAATTTTTCCGTGAACAATGCGCGGTCGGCGTTGGGTATTTCTTTGTGTGACCAGTAATAATATGTATCGGAATTCCTCGGTGTTTTTGTTTGGATCGGGTTGACTACTTCCGGTTTGCAGGTATTGTTTTGCTGCTTTTCCAAATAATGGCAGGAAAGCGGGCTGGGAAGCGCGGGAGTGTCTTTTTGCAGCCATTTTGCCAAATCGGCAAATTGCGCCGGTATCTGCTGTCCGGCAAGGGCGATTTTATTTTCGTTGGAGTAGACGCGCATTTCGTAAGACAATGCCGCTCCGATATTGCTATTGAGAGGGAGTTTTTCCGTGGAAATTTTGGCGTGGCACCATTTTAGCTTGATATCGCTAAAGGAAATGTTTTTCGCGTCGGTTTTACCGTTCCAATCCGGATCTTTGGGCCAAACCGGTTCCGGGGCGGGACTGGTGCGGAACTTCCACCAGATCGCTTTGTCTTCCGGCATGCAATATGATCCGTCATCTTTGCAACAGGGTCTTACCCGCCATTTGATAACGGTGTCGGAATTGAAAAAACACGGATAAAATTCGTTGGTCGGATTGAATTCGTTTGTTTGTAAAATTTTTCGAAAAATACCTTTCGCACTTCCGGAATCGTTTAATTCATTGTTGGTGTTGTCGATTTCCAGCAAATATGATTTGGCGCCGAATACTTTCGAGGTCACCGCCAGCTGGCCGCTCAGCCCTGATCCTTCCCACACGACATCGCCATCCTCTTTTTTCCAGGCTTCTACGTTATCCCAAGCCAAGACTACCGGCAGAGTGATGTTGTTGGTATCGGCTTGTTTTGTTTTGGCGACCGGGTCGTCGTAGTAATAATAGCTTGTCGGCATGATCAGGCATTCGGGGGAGCAGATGCATGTTTGGACGGTGGCTTCGGCGACGGATCCTTGGGACCCCTCCTGCCAAGCTTTGCAGGCGACGCTTCCGCCGGCATTGCTTACCGAGGCGCCGCAGCCGCCGGTGATTTCGGCGGCGCAAAAAAGCGGCGACGCCATCAAAAAAAATAAAGAGCCAAAAATAAATTTGCGGTTTTTTTGTGCCATTAAATCATTATAAATCTTTAACTTGAAAGAGCAAAACTTTATTCCGAGGTAGACCCCGGGCTTGCCCGGGGAAACGATGGAATGAGGATTCCTTAGGTAATCCGAAAGCATTAATATGCTTCAAGGAAACATCCTTTGGTTGCCGGCCGTGGTTTCAGGCCACGGCCGGTGAAACACATATTAAAACATATGCTTGATTGGCTTGTTTTGCCAGACCCCGCACGTAGAAATGTTTGCATGAGAAAACATGGATTTTTATAGGACCTGCCACCATATGGCGCCATATCCGGCAATCATCATCAGTATTGAAACTATCATCCAGGCAAAGATCAAAAATCCATAGCCGATGCCGATCTTTTTCCAGGAATCTTTCATGGTTTCGATTGTTTCGGGGTTGCCGTCGGAAGTGTAGAAAAAATATCCGGTGATGAGCATGAGTATCGGCAGAAGCATGAAAGCCACTTTAAAAGTAATGAAGTCGATGATCACCTTAAGGATTAAGACCAGGTGCCGTATTTCGCACGGCTCTTTTTCGTTATAGGGTGTTTCCACGGGGTTGGTTGCTTGTCCGCAAACCATGAGCCCCGTTTTTGTCTGTTCGGGGTCGATGACTGTAAAATCTTGATCGCTGGAGATGTTGCTCAGTGACTTGCAATTGGCGTCAAAACAAGGTTGGACTTTGAACCAATATACGCCGGGGCAAGATCGCGATCCGCCGCTGGCCATTGTTTTGAGTTCCGTGCTGGTGCCGGTAACCTTTTTATCCTTATATTCGGAGTTGAACCAGCTTGGATCGCAGCTGCTGTCCGTTTTTCCCGTAAAAGTCGCGTTTACCAGGAAATACTTCGCGTTGCTGTTCCAGCTTAATTCGAAAGGCAACTGTTTGTTTTCTCCGGCCGGCGCCAAATTCGTCGGTTCTATAAAATCGCCGGAATTAAATGGCATTGAAGCGCTCCAGTTGCCGCAAATGATGCCGCCGGCATCGGCGCAGGTTTTTACCTGCCAAATATAAGGTTTCTTGGAGCCCGGATAAACAAACGAAAATTGGTTCGCGGTTGTGACCGAGTCATCTTTCGGAGCCCCGGCGCCGACGATCTTGATCCGGTATGATTTGGCACCCGAAACGCTTTCCCATTCGAAGTCGATTTTGGGCGCGTTATCCAAGGTCTTTAAAGAGTTGTCTTTCGGAGGCCTTCCGGTGGTGTAGAAAAAAGATAAGGGCGTGCTCCAGTCGCTGCAGATCGATGATATCTCCCCAATTGGGAGCGACGGCCAGCACGATCTGACTCGCCATTGGTAGTACTTGTTGATTTTCAGGTCTACTATTTGCGGATCGCTTCCTTGAGCCGGAGTTTTGTCCGTTAACGTTATCGATAACCGCGAAGCGGTGATCCGGCGGCCTCCGTCCTTGGGATAGCTCGTGTCCGAAGAAAAAATGCTCCGACCGCCAACCTCCTGGATGTCATAAAGGAATGAATTGGCGCCGCAAGGGATCGACCATTGGATCGCGTCGCTTAAACCAACCAAGTTGTTGGTGTCGCGGGTTGTGTTGTTGCTCGGGCTTTGCCGTTCGGGCGGATTGATTTTGGTGCCGCTGACGGCGGCGCCGGCGAATTTCCATTTTTGCCCGTAATTTTTATCATTGTAAGCGTTGCAGAACGGGAAATCGGCGTCTCCCGCTTTTCCGGTAACGACATTGAAGCAAACTTTAGTCTGCCAGGAATAGATCAGGTTGCCGCTCATGTCGCCGGTAAAAAGGCTCCGGTTCTGGTTTTTTCTTTCGGCCGCGGCAAAAAACGGCCTGAAATTGGGATTACTTGGATTATTGATTTCGCTGATGTCGAAAGGAACCGTTTCCGGTTTGCAGGATCCGTCTTGTTGTTTTTCCAGGTAGTGGCATGATTCGCCGTCTTGTTTCTCTTCGGATGTTATTTTTACCGCCTGCGTGTAAAGATAGTTCAGTGATTGCGCGATGGGACTGTTCAGTAATTTATCCATCAAGATGGATTGCCACGAAGAGGCTGTGCCCGATGAGCCGCTAAAAATATTCAAAGACCAGTTCTCGCTGAATTTAACCCGCATTTGGTAGTCGGTTGCGTAGTTGAACTGGCTGGTATTGTATTTTTTTGAAAACCGGTCGTCGCCGTCAACGAGCTTGGCTTTGCACCATGAAAGTCTCGCGCTGCAATAGTCGACATTTTTAAGATGGCCGGATCCGTTCCAGTCGGGATCTTGCTCCGGGCTTGCCGCCTGGTGGTTTTTGTCGATTATGCCCAACGGTTCCGGCGCCGCGCTGGTTTTGAATTGCCACCATCCGGTTACGTCGGTGCAAACCGTGCCGTTTTCGTCGCAACAGGATTTTAGCCGCCATTTATAGGCGGAGTTGTTATTGAAAAAGCATTCGCCGCCGTCGTCGCGGGAATTGAAAGCGTTGATGTTTAAGACTTTATAGAACGCGAGCTTCCCGTCGACGGTTTCGGTGCCTTCGTTGCGCGAAAGGTTGTTTTTTTGATTGGGGTTAAGGTTTAAATTATTGATGCCGCTGATGCTATCATCCTGGATCTGGATCCGGTAGCTTTTCGGCCCCTTGTTGGTAAAACTGGTATCTTCCAAATGTGTCTCTACTCCGCCGTCACCGTACATGTGTCTTATTGTGTATTTGCCATCCTTGAGATTTTCCCATTTGGTGATCTTGCTTGCGGATTTTACGGTCCATCCGGGAATGTTGTTCCAGGTGAAGACCACGGGCAGGTTGACGCTGTTGGCATTTTCCTGGCCGGCTTGGTTGACGTCTTTTTGGCCGGCCCGGTTGACCGGTTCGTTGAAATAACGGGGATTGGCGGGCAAATCCAGGCATTTGACGTTGCAGGAACATTGCATATATGACATCGCTTCCGACTCGCATATTTGCCATGATCCGCAATTGTAAGTTTCCATTATTACATTAATATTGTCCGAGCCCCACGAATGGGCATCGTATGCGGTTGCTCCGCAAGTATCGAGTTCGCTGCAGTAAAATCCGCGGACGTGTGACGAATATTTTTCTGCCCCGGCTTTATGGCTAATGG
>Ga0247841_10012440_pt1 | contig 11094 bp, 6 predicted proteins | sample LaCruzMarch2015__2_FD_192410 | JGI IMG/M metagenome (GOLD analysis project Ga0247841, IMG submission 192410) | Freshwater microbial communities from meromictic Lake La Cruz, Castile-La Mancha, Spain - LaCruzMarch2015_18m | ecosystem: Environmental > Aquatic > Freshwater > Lake | place: Spain...
CCTTAGTGCAGAAGACCGCCACCCGTCCAATTAATTTAGGTACTAATGGCGTAGCTGATACCCTCTGCCTTACTGATGGAGAGCTGGATACGATAACTGCTGCTAAAATAATAATAGGTAATAGCACTACAGGTACCGTTACTGTAACTGACAACATTGATACTATCGGTACCACAAGTATGCAAATTATAACAGGTGCGAATATAGAAGGGGCTGAGGATGGGATATTAACTGAGCCCACTTTGGATTTAGATGCAGTAACAGGTATAGACATGGAAGCTCTATTAGAGACTGTTGCTACTACCATCACTGCTGATTCTACCAATGGCGACGTTGGTATTCATAACACTCTTGATACTCCTACTACAGCAACTTCGCTTACCACCGGCACCGGCAACATAACCTTTAGGCAATCAGGTGGTGGAGCATTAACCGTAACTACAGCTACTACTACTGATGGAACCATCGACATTCGTGTAACTGAGGCAAACTTAAATGCTGTTACTGTTACTGCCGGTGGATGCAATGACATTACTTTAACTACTATTACTTCAGGGGATATCAACGTAAATAATATTACAGCTAGCGCTGCTACGATTACAGCTACATCTGCGGGCGCTGTTGAAGAACTTACTCCTGACGCAGATGCGGATTTCACTGCTGGCACTTTGGACATTAATGCTGCTACTGGTATTGGTACTCTTAATGCGATTGAAACTGCTATTACCGATGTCCTCACTATTAGCGCTGATACTACCAACGGCAATATTGATTTGGATAACAATAGCACTACCCCAATTACAGTCTCAAGCCTTACTACCGGAACCGGCAATATACTCTTTAGCCAGTCCGGTGGTGGTGAATTGACCGTAACCATAGCTACCACTACTGATGGCGATATCGGAATAGACGCCACCTCAGGTAATTTAATTGTGGGCACTGCTATTACTGCCGGCGGCGCTGGCCAAAACGTTACCTTAACCACCACTACTTCAGGTAATATCGTCCTTACCGGAACCACTACTGCTACCGGTGATCAGGTAACTATGACTTCAGCCGGTGCTATCAATGGCGCAGGGTTAGTTACTGCTGCTACCATTGATCTTAATGCTGTTACCGGTATTGGCAATAGTACAGCTTTAGCAACTGCTGGTACCACCATTACTGCTGACACTGTCAATGGCAACATGGATATCAATAATGCTTTTGGTACCCTTACTACAGCAACTACGCTTACCACCGGAACCGGCAACATACTCTTTAGCCAGTCTGGCGGCGGAGCATTAACCGTGTCTACAGCTACCACTACTGATGGTGATATCGGTATAGATGTAACTAGTGCCGACCTTACTGCCACCACAGTTACTGCCGGTGGTACTGGCCAGAATGTTACCTTAACCACTACTACTTCAGGCAATATCGCTGTGAATAACATTACTGCCACAGCAGATACGATTACTGTTACTTCAGCTGGCAATATTGAGGAGATCACTCCTGATGTCGGTGTAGACTTTACTTCCGATAAACTGATTATGGATGCCAAGACCGGCATTGGTAATGCTAACTCTCTGGAGACCGAGGTTTCGCAATTAAATGCCCGCAACCAGACTAGTGGCAATATTGACCTGAATAATACCGGCGCCCTGACTATTGATAACCTCGGCTTAAGCGATACCTTTGGTGTTTTAAACAGCAATGGCGCAGTAACTATTATTAATGCCGGTTCAATAGATATTCCCGGCACAAATATACTTGCTTATGATGATGCGGTTGCCGTGCAGGCAAGCGGCAATATCACATTAAACGCGACAGGAGCTACTTCAGATATTACTGCTGGAAGCAGTAGAGAAATTACTGCAATAGCCACTACAGATACAGGTAGTATTGACTTGGATGCTGGCAGGGATATTATTATGGGCCAGAATGACAACTTTGCTGATGTTCGTACTGACTATGACACAGGGACAGGCGCAGGCAGTATTGATATGACCGCAGGCAATGACATCAGTTTTAACAGTAATAGCTGGGTTTACACTAAAGCCGGCAATATTACCTTAAATGCCGCTAATGATATTTCTGTTCTGACTGATTCTGATGTTAAGACCACTACCGGTGCTATTTCGTTTACCTCTACTGGCCATGATATTAGTATTGATAGTAACTCTGTAGTGCGTTCCACTGGTGGCGATATTACCCTTAGCGCTAACCGGAACGTAAATGTTGGTGAAGCCAGGACAAACACCGGAAACGTAACCGTAACTGCGACTACCGGCGCAATTGCTGAGTCTGGTTCAGATGTAGGCGTGGATATCAAGGGCGTTACCTTGGATTTGAATGCGGCAACTGGTATTGGCGCAGCTGCAGCAATTGAAATTACCGGTACCACTATTACCGCAGATACTACCAATGGTAATGTTGACTTAAATAATAGCAATACCGCTGCTACTACTGTTACGACACTTACCACCGGAACCGGCAACATACTCTTTAGCCAGTCCGGCGGCGGCGCTTTAACAGTTACAACCTCTACCACTACTGATGGCGATATTGGTATAGATGTAACTGCTGCTAATCTTACTGCTACCACAGTTACTGCCGGCGGCACTGGCCAGGATGTTACTTTAACCACAACTACTTCTGGTAATATTTATGTAAACAACATCACTGCCACAGCAGATACGATTACTATTACCTCTGTTGGCTCAATAGATAAAACAGGCGCAGATGTCACAGCAAATTTGACCTCTGGTACTTTAGACATGGCTGCAGTTACAGGTATTGGCTCAAGCACAGCCATTAAGACTCAAGTTTCTAACCTGCAGGCAACCAATACCACATCGGGAAATATCCGGTTGGATAACATTGGCAACTTGAATATTTATGGCACGGGGGTTAAGAATACCAATGGCTCCATTTATATCACTGCTGCTAGCGATATTACGCTTACTTCTCCGGTAGAAGGCGATTATATTGAGCTTACCGCAAGCGGTTCAATCCTCGACGATGATGACAGCAAAGCTAATGATGTAATTACAACCGGCAATGCAAGGCTTAATGCTACCAGCGGCACAATTGGCCTGCCAAATAATCCGATAGAGGTTAATATTGGAGGTTATCTCTATGTGAGCGCGGGTGGCGTGGTTGATCTCATCTCGGCAATTATGAATGGCACAACTTTTGATAACACCGTGCATATCACGAATTTTCCGCCGGGGTTAGTTTTATTCAACTATAGGATCATTGGAGGTGGGACCTTGCCGTTATATAATCAGGCTTTGGCTCAACTCAATCCTTATATTGCCAATGTAATGCCGACGTTCTTGACAGCTAGGGCATTTATTATGGATGATTCTATATTGGAACCTTTAGTAAGGCCGTTTCAGTTGATGTTTTAAACAAAGCAACTTAGGAAAAGGGGAGGAGAGAAATGAAAAGGGCAGTTTTGTTAGTAGCGCTTGTTTTATGTTTTACGTTTAATGTTTTTGCCCAAGATAAGGGTGAGGCAAAACAACAGGTGGTAATAAAGACTATTTTTGCCTATCAAAAGGAATTAAGCCTTTCTGATAAGCAGGTGCAGAACTTAAAAGATACACTTGCTGGTTTTCAAAAATACCTTATAGAACAAAAAAAAGTATTAGTTGACCTGCAGAAGCAGCTCAATGAGATGATTTCTAATGCTACGGCTTTAAAGCAAATCAGGAAAAAACTTGAAGAAATCAGCCGTATCCAAGTGGATATTTCTTATAAGGATGTAGAAACATCCCGGAATATTGAAGGAGAGCTTAGCTCTGCTCAGTTAACGAAGTGGAAAGGCCTTCAGTTAGAGGCGCGTAAGGAAGCCCAGAAGCAGGCACAAGAAGCGCAAGAAAAGGCTAAGAAGGAAGAAGAAAAAAAGGTCAATAAGGAAGAAAAAAAAGATTAACTAAAAATAATTTAAACGAAATTTCTTTATTGAATAGATAAAAGAGTTGCCTCGGTTCTACCAAAGGATCGAGGCAATTTTTTAAGGTATTGAATATATAATTGCTTTTTGTAAATGGAGGGAGATCTTATTCGAATTATCTTGATTTTAGTTGGAAAAGTGATAATATAAGTAACCAGAGGAAAATAATTCCGAGTTTTAAGGTGGGTCTGGATTTAGAAGATAATGAGAAACCTTTGTTCGTGGTGTATATCTACTGACAAAGGTTTCTCTTTTTTATAGAGGTTTTTTTGTTCAAATGCTAGATTTTTTACCGCAACAGCTTTTTCTATTCGATCCGCTTTCGTTATTTTTCCTTTTCGTCATCTTTATAGTTTGCCTTCCGTCAGCTATTTATTCCTTCGGCTATTTAAAAGGGGAATACTCTCTTGGAAAAATAATACTTTCCTGGTTTCTGCTGGTTATTTTTGTTTTATCTATGGCAGCGGTGGTGACTGTAGGCAACGTATTGATATTTCTTGTGGCCTGGGAAATTATGTCTTTGGTTTCTTATTTTCTTGTAGTTTTTGATACCACACACGAGAAATCAATACGGGCAGGCGCAATCTATATCATCATGACGCACATAGGAACTGCATTTTTGGTTGCGGCTTTTTTGGTAATGCATAAATATGCGCATTCATTTGATTTCATGGCTATAAAGAATGCTTGTCTTACAATGCCCGCACCGACAAAAGATGTTGTTTTCTTGTTGCTCTTAGTGGGTTTTGGAACAAAAGCCGGTATTGTCCCTTTGCATATCTGGTTACCTTATGCGCATCCGCAGGCTCCCAGCCATATCTCAAGTATTATGTCAGGCGTAATGATTAAGACCGCAATATATGGAATAATCAGGTTCGTAATATTTCTGTTGGGTGTAAATTCTTCTTGGTGGGGAGTCTTGATCTTAATCTTAGCAGTGATTTCTTGTCTGGTAGGTGTTATCTATGCACTCATGGAGCATGATATTAAGAGGCTGCTTGCTTATCATAGCGTTGAAAATATCGGAATTATATTATTAGGAGTAGGGTTGGCAATGTTTTTTACTAGCCTGGGTTTGTCATATTTAGCCGTTTTTTCTTTAATCGCCGGTTTGTACCACTTAATCAATCACGCCATTTTTAAAGGACTTCTGTTTTTGTGCGCCGGCAGTGTGTATAAAGCCACAGGAACGCGGGATATTGAAAAGCTGGGAGGCCTGATTAAAACAATGCCGTACACCGCAGCCTATTTTTTATTAGGTGCTATGGCGATTTCGGCTTTGCCTCCGTTAAACGGCTTTGTCAGCGAGTGGTTGACTTTGCAGGCGTTTTTTTTAGGAGCTCTTAACGTTACAGGAGGGGTTAAGCTTTTTCTGGGGATTTGCGCTGGCCTGCTGGCTTTAACCAGCGGATTAGCTGCTGCCTGTTTTGTCAAAGCCTTCGGAATAACCTTTCTGGCTCAGCCTCGAAGCCATTACGCGAAAGAGGCAAAAGAAGTTTCTTTATCCATGAAGGCAGGTATGTTTCTCTTATCGTTTCTGACGGTTATCTTTGGCTTGGCTGCGGCGGTAATTATGAAATTGCTGGTAAGAGTTGCAGGTGCGGCCATGGGCACGGATATAAGTAAGATGAGTTTTTCTTTAAATAATTTCACCTTAAGCCCGCAGGTAGGTAAAGGTATTTATCTTTCCGTGCCTTTGCTTGCATTATGGCTGATTGTTCTGGGAATCGCAGGTTTTATTCTCTACATGTTATTAGGCAGAAAAAAAACAGTCATTTACAAGACTTGGGATTGCGGTTACTACAAGTTGGGCCCGCGTAATGAATATACGGGGACTGCTTTTTCCAAACCTTTCAGAATTGCCTTTAGTTTTTTTCTTATGCCTTATCGCAAAACAGAGAAGGTAAGGGAGTCATTTTACCACATTAAATCATTTGCTTATGAAACGCATACAACTTTCGTGTTTAAGAAGTATATCTATGAGCCTCTGATTGCTCTTGTGTTAAAATCTGCTAAGTTTATGAGGAGAATTCAGCCGGGCAGTATCCATTTATATCTAGCGTATATCTTTTCCGCACTTTTGTTATTAATTATATTTATGCATAAATTTTAAGACAATGAAAATTATTTTAATCTTATTGCAATTAATTTTTTTTATAGTGGTTGCTCCGTTTTTAAGTGGGTTGATCACTAAGATAAAGAATAGCCTTAGGATGCGTAAAGGCCAAGGTGTTTTCCAACCTTATCACAATCTCATAAAACTGTTTTCTAAGGGCGGGGTAGTTTCTGAAACTGCTTCTTGGATATTTAAAGTTACGCCTTTTATTGTGGTTTCTTCAACATTAACTGTGGCATTACTAGTACCTGTGTTTATTTTATCAAGTCCTTTGTATCGTATGGGTGATTTTTTAGCCATTATTTTTATTTTTGCTTTAGGCCGTTTTTTCCTTGCCTTGGCAGCCTTAGATACCGGAAGTTCTTTTGGCGGGATGGGTTCATCAAGGGAGATGTTTATTTCGAGTTTAGTGGAACCAGCTCTTTGTTTGGTAGTATTTTCTATATTTTTACAATTCGGGTCAACAAATATCTCTGTTTTTAATGGGATGCATCCGGTATCGGTTTCTTCTATGGTTGGTGCAATTGCATTGTTTCTAGTGGCAATTGCCGAAACATCACGCATTCCGGTAGATAATCAAGAAACGCACCTTGAGTTGACCATGGTGCATGAGGCGATGGTTTTGGAATATTCAGGCGCCTCGCTGGCATTAATAGAGATTGCTTCGTATATAAAACAAATGACCTGGTTTTTTCTGATTGCACAGATCATTTTCCCCATTGCTGCTCCAAGCTCAATTAATTTAACAGGGTTGTTTTCTTGGAGCCTGTGGTATTTTGCCAGAATACTTATTATTGTTATAGCAGTGGCTTTGGTAGAAGTATCGGTTGCCAAGATGCGATTATTTAGAGTAGCAGATTTCTTAGGATTTGTTTTTGTGTTGGGGGTTATCGCAAGTATTTGCGCTATTTTGGGAATTTAGTATGCAATCTATAATCTTATTTGGAGTTTTGGTTTCGACATATCTTATGGTTATTGCCAAAAGGACTCCGGCTTTAATTAGAAGTTTTCGTTATCAATCATTCTGTCTTTTTCTGGCTACGGTTATTATCGCGTTGCGTGAACATGAGCTGGATTTATATGTAGTCGCGGGGTTGCTATTTATTCTAAAAGTAGTTTTTATCCCGCAGTTATTATATCGGACTATAAAAAAGATAAAAGCTTCTGAAGAGTTGGGATTATTTATTAACCCCCAGTTATCTTTATTATGGGCTTTAGGTTTTACTTATTTATCTTGGGTTTTTGCCGTATATTTAATTGGCGCGCATGATGCGGTTCAAGTTATCATGCTGGCAATAGCTTTTTTTGTGGTATTAGCAGGTATATTTTTGATGATATTTAGAATGACTGCACTTGCTCAGATTATCGGGTTATTAGTAATGGAGAATGGCATATTTTTGCTGGCCTCAATGGTTTCAGGCGGGATGCCGTTTTTTGTTGAGATCGCCATATTCTTTGATGTATTTGTGAGTGTTTTGATTATGGGTTTTTTTGTTTATAAAATTAACAAGTTTTTTACACATATTGACGTGAATAAACTTTCACGTTTAAAAGGATGATTTATTTCATTTTAGGAATTCCGTTATTATTGGCAATAGCATGTTTGCTGGTTAAAAAGCAAAGGCTTTTGGGTATACTAAATGCGATTGGTTATCTAGCGGTTTTGTTTTTAAGTGCTATTCTTTTAAAGCAAATAGCTTTATCAGGAGTCACTAGATTGTTTCTGGGGTTTATCTGCCTGGATACCTTAAGCGCATTTTTTATTTTTGTTATTGCAGTTGTTGTTTTCGCCTCTGCTTTATATTCGATCGGATATATAAAAAAAGACATAGAGAAAGGGATTATATCCGAGAAGAAGGCCAGGATTTATTATCTTCTTTTTAATTTATTCTGCTGTTCGATGTTTTTTGTTCCGTCAGTGAATAATTTAGGGATGCTTTGGGTGGCTATTGAAATGACTACGCTTATCTCAGCGTTTTTGGTAGGATTTTACAATAAAAAAGAGTCTGTTGAAGCTGCTTGGAAATATATAATTATTTGTTCAGTAGGAATAATCTTTGCGCTTTTAGGTACAATTCTTTTCTCCTACGCTTTTTCAATTTCCGGGCTTTCGAAAAGCCTGAATTGGTCGGACATGGTCCCTGTTGCGCATATATTAGATAAAAATATCCTTAAAATTGCTTTTATTTTTATTCTAGTCGGGTACGGAACAAAGGCTGGACTTGCGCCAATGCATACCTGGTTACCGGATGCCCACAGTCAGGCGGTAGCTCCAATCAGCGCGCTTTTATCAGGAGTTTTATTAAAAACTGCAATTTATGCAATTTTGAGATTTGGTATCATCATAATTAAAGGTGTTGGTTTTGCGTATTTTGCGCATTTAATGATTCTTTTAGGAGTGATTTCTTTGATCGTATCAAGCGGCTTTATTTTAGTCCAGAAAGATTTAAAACGCCTTCTGGCTTATAGCAGTATTGAACATATCGGGATAATTTCTATTGGTTTTGGTTTAGGTACCCCTTTGGCTTGCGCGGGTGCGTTGCTGCATGTTTTTAACCATGCAGTGACAAAGTCTTTTATGTTCTTTGGAGCAGGAAATATTGTTAGTTTTTATAGAAAACATAATATGAATGCTATCAAGGGAGTAATTAAGGCGCTACCATTTACAGGCATTATGATGCTTTTGGGGGTATTTGCGCTTACAGGATTTCCGCCTTTTTCTATATTTATTAGTGAGATGATGATTATTGTCGCTGCTTTTACCAAGGGTTCGTATTTAGTTGCCGCAATATTATTATTGTTTCTGGCAGTTATTTTTGGAGCATTCATTAATCACTTTGGGAAAATGCTCTTTGGTAATCTTCCTAAGGGTATGACTAAGACTTCGGAGCCGTTAACTGGAAAGCTTGCGTTTTTGTTTTTAGGCTTATTGATATGTATAACAGCAGTTGCGCTTGTATTTATTAAAGGGGAATGGATATGGATTGTTCAGAAGTTGTTTCTAGTATAAAGAAAAGCTTTCCGGATTTTAGTGCGCTGTTAGTGTCGCAGCATTATCCGGATGAAATTTTCCTAAAAGTCAGTCCGCAGGCTTTTAAAGATACATCTATGGCGCTACATAAAATACTTCTTTCTCCGGTAATGATGCTTTTTGCAGTTGATGAACGTAAGTTAACGGGCGCATTTGCGGTTAACGCTGTGTTTGTAAATTTAAAGCAAGGACGGTGGGTTATTGTGAATATGGATATTCCACAGGAAAATCCTTGTTTTGATTCATTGGCTAAAAGCATACATTCAACTATTCTTTTTGAACGCGAGATTTGGGAGATGTTTGGTATTGAGCCTAAAGGTAACCCCGATTTAAGGCGGTTAAATTTGCACGATGAGGTTTGGCCTCAGGGAAATTTTCCTTTGCGCAAGGATTTTAAAGAAATGGCGATAGGGAATTTAAGCGAATACAAATTTAATAGAGTAGAAGGCGGGGGTATATTTGAAGTTCCGGTTGGCCCTGTGCATGCCGGAATTATTGGGCCGGGCCATTTTCGTTTCAGCGTTGCTGGAGAACCGATTGTAAACCTGGAAATTAGGCTTGGGTTTACTCATCGTGGAGTGGAGAAACTTTTTGAAGGTAAATCTTGTTTTGATGCGCTACGGCTTGCAGAGTGTATTTCTGGAGATTCGGCTTTTGCTTATAGCGTTGCTTTTGCCACAGCTGCGGAAAAAATTTCCGGGATATCAATCCCTGAAAAAGCAGCTTATTTAAGGGGCATATTTCTGGAACTTGAGCGCATGTATAATCATGTTAATGATATTGGCGGCATTGCTCTGGATGTGGGTTTTAGTTTTCCGGCTGCGTATGCCTCGCTTATAAAGGAGGCAATCCTGCAATTAAACGAGAAGCTTACGACAAGCCGATACCTTAAAAAGGTTAATGTTATAGGAGGGGTTTCTATAGATATAGATGCGTCTAAGAAACTAATACTTTTTGATTCTCTTAAGAAAATCAAAAATGATTTCAACGAGTTAATTAAAATGCTAAATTCCAGTGTTTCATTTATGGACAGAGTTGATACTACTGGTGTTTTAATAAGAAAGACTGCCCAGGATTTAGGTGTGGTTGGCCTTATTGCGCGTTCATCAGGTATTCCTATGGATCTAAGAAAATATTTCACCGGAGTATACAAGCAAGCTAAATTCAAAATGATGACACAAGAGGGTGGGGATGTGCTATCAAGGTTAGAGTTGAGATTTTCTGAATTTATTGAATCATGCCGGCTGATTGAAGAATTTACCATGAAGCTTACTGAGGGCCCAGATATTAGAGCTAATCCGGTATTAAAGCAGGCAAGCGCGTTGGGTTATGTAGAAGGGTTCAGGGGGCCTGTTTTGTGTTGGCTTAAAACAGATTCCAATGGCGTAATCGCCAGATGCAAGATAGTTGATCCTTCAAGTCACAATTGGCAGGGGCTTTCTTACGCAGTATTAGGAAATATTATTCCGGATTTTCCGGTTTGTAATAAAAGTTTTAATTTGTCATATTCAGGAAACGACCTGTAAAAATTATGATATATATACTGAAAAACAGGATTTTAAAAGGCGTCGTCACTAGGCATATCGAGACGGGATTATCCAAAGAGATCAAGGCGGCCGGTTCTGAGCTAAGGAGTTTGATCCGGAAAAAATTCAACAGGTCCCTGCATATACGAGAAGTCGATACGGGTTCCTGTGGGGCTTGTGAATCTGAAATTATTTCAGCGAACAACCCGATTTATGATTTGCAGAGATTTGGTATAAATTTCGTAGCTTCACCTCGCCATGCAGATTGCCTTTTAGTTACTGGTCCTGTATCTAAAAACATGTTGTTGGCCCTCAAAAAGACCTATGAAGCTATGGCAGAGCCTAAATTTGTCATCACCTGCGGAGACTGCGCCTTAGATGGAGGGTTATTCAAAGATTCTTATTATGTTTGCCAAGCAGTAAAAGATATATTGCCGGTAGCATTACATATTCCGGGTTGCCCGCCAAGTCCGCTGTA
>Ga0247841_10012443_pt1 | contig 11091 bp, 5 predicted proteins | sample LaCruzMarch2015__2_FD_192410 | JGI IMG/M metagenome (GOLD analysis project Ga0247841, IMG submission 192410) | Freshwater microbial communities from meromictic Lake La Cruz, Castile-La Mancha, Spain - LaCruzMarch2015_18m | ecosystem: Environmental > Aquatic > Freshwater > Lake | place: Spain...
AAGCAGACCTTGAAAACAAGATAGCAGCATGGGATAAAGCCAAGCTCGATGTGGCCAGACTAAAGCCATTGCTCTCCACAAAGGCCATCAGTCAGAATGACTACGACAAGGCAGTGACGACTGAACAACAAGACCGAGCCGCTGTCAACCAAGCTAAAGCCAACCTCGACCAGGCCAACTTGAATCTCTCTTATACGACGATGGCTTCGCCCATAACCGGGGCGGTAGGTGCCTGCAATATCAATCCCGGCAACCTTGTAGGGAAAGGTGAGGCAACACTCCTTACAACCGTTTCAGCAGTCGATCCGATATATATCAATTTCCAGATGAATGAAACGGATTATATTAAGATCATGAGATATATTGATACGCATTTTGAAGGTAAAGGCTCACTGGAGTCATTAACCATTTACCTGACTTTATCAGACAAACAGGATTATGATCACCCCGGCAAAATTGATTTCATCGACCGGCAGGTTAATACCTCTACAGGAACTATTGCGATTAGAGCCATTATGGCTAATCCTCAAGGACTCATAAAACCCGGGAATTTTGCGACGGTCAACCTTGTTCTGATGGAGCAGGAAAATGGCATCGTCATCCCGCAAAGCGCAACAACTCAAATCCAGGGAAAAATATTTGCATTCCTTGTTGATAATGAAAATAAAGTGACTCGTGTACCGATCATTCTTGGAAGAAGTATAGGAAATAATTTTATTGTAATGAACGGTTTGAAACAAGGCGACAAGATAATGCTTGAAGGCTTCCAGAAATTCAAGGAAGGATTGCAGATTACGCCGGAGATGGTGCAGGATACAATAAAGGTGCCGGTGAGACCATGACAGCTATTCGCTTTTCTACTTTCGTAACAATTAATCGAACAGCGAAAAGCGAATAGGAATTAATCAACCAACAAACAACAAACAGCCAACCATGTTACAACAATTCATAACCCGCCCGATCCTTGCCTCTGTAATCGCTATACTTATTGCCCTGGTAGGAATCCTGAGCCTTTTTACATTGCCAATCTCACAATACCCAAATGTGGTACCCCCGACGATCCAGGTTACTGCTTTTTACCCTGGCGCCAGTGCTGAGGATGTGCAAAAGACAGTTTCGGTTCCGCTCGAAGAACAGATCAACGGAGTTGACAACATGACCTACATGACCTCGCAGTGCGCCAATGACGGCTCCTGCACAATTACTGTCTACTTTTCTGTAGGAACTGACCCCGATATGGCTACCGTAAACGTTCAGAACAGGACACAGCGTGCGATGAATGTATTGCCCCAGGAAGTAATCCAGAGCGGTGTCATAGTAATGAAAAAGAATCCCAGCATTCTCATGCTCTATTCACTCGTATCAAGCGATACGGCATACGACACAAAATTCCTGGCAAATTACCTCAACATTAACATTGTTAATGTGTTAAAAAGAATCAAAGGTGTCGGTGATGTGACCCTTTTTGGCGGTGATGATTATGCAATGCGGATCTGGCTGAATCCTGAAAAAATGGCCGGTCTTGGCATCAGTGTCCAGGATGTTCAGAGTGCAATCAAGGATCAGAACGTTCAGGCAGCTGCAGGGCAGATTGGAAAAAACCCGGCAGCAGATGGACAGGAAATGTCGCTGGTGATCCGTGTCCAGGGAAGGTTGCTTGATGAAAAGCAATTCGGGCAGATCATCATAAAAGCCAACAACGATGGATCACTGGTGAGAATGAATGACATTGCAAGGAGTGAAATGGGATTAAAAACATATGATGCCTTCAGCAGGTTTAATGGCAAACCTGCACCAGCCATCGCAGTTTACCAATCACCAGGATCCAACGCTGTTCAACTCAAGAAACAATTGGATGCCACCATGGATGAACTTGCCGTGGAATTCCCATTAGGAATATCCTATACTAAAGGGCTTGATACTGTGGAATTTGTGACAGCCTCTATCGAGGAAGTCCTTATCACACTGATCGAAGCATTTATCCTGGTGTTCATCGTTGTTTTCATTTTCCTGCAGGACTGGAGGGCTACCCTGATACCGGCCATAACCGTCCCTATATCACTTGTGGGTGCCCTTGCTGCTTTTTCCATGCTGGGCTTTTCAATAAATCTGCTGACACTTTTTGCTCTTGTTTTAGCCATTGGAATTGTTGTTGACGACGCCATTGTCATTCTTGAAGCAATACAGGAGAAGATCGATGCAGAAGGTCTGACCCCACTTGAGGCAGCGAAACATACCATGAAAGAGATCACCCCTGCCATTGTTACCATCACAATGGTGCTTTGTGCTGTATTTGTTCCTGTATCCTTTCTGGGTGGGACTACTGGTGTTATGTATAAACAATTCGCCCTGACCCTCATCTCATCGATCCTGATATCGGCACTTTTAGCGCTAACCCTTTCCCCCCCGCTCTGTGTCATGCTGCTGAAGCCAAAAAGAGACAAAAAGGGATTGATAGGGAAATTTTTCAGAACATTCGATAAAGGATTCGATAAAACAACCGGCGGTTATCTTAAAATAGCCGATAGTTTTACCCACCACCTCGCACATCCGGTTTTATTCCTTGCCATTATTTGCGTTATGGCATTAGTAGTCATGAAATTTTTACCATCTGGGTTTTTACCTCCTGAAGACCAGGGATATTTCTTTATAAATGTTTCAACACCAAAGGCTTTTTCACTTCAAAAGACAGATGCTGTCATGCGTGAGGTTGAAGCCATCCTTGCCAAAACTGATGGGGTGGAGTCTTATACAGTTGTCCCTGGATACAGCATTCTTGACAACACTGTCAGTACAACAAACGGCATGGCATTCGTAAAGCTGAAAGACTGGAAGGAACGTGGAATGAAACGGAATGTCGGTGTTCTTATCAGAGAGGTACAGGCAAAATTCAATAAAATTCCGGGTGGGGTTTGCATGGCTTTCAATGCTCCTGCGATCTCAGGACTGGGTAAGACCGGCGGACTTGAATTCCAATTAGAAGACAAGACCGGTGCCGGTATTGAAAAGCTAGCTCAGGTTGCAATAGACTTCCAGGCTGAAGCCATGAAAAGAAAAGAATTCTCCAGTGTTTTTACCCCCTTCAGGAATGATGTTCCCCAACTTCGTCTTGAAGTAAATAAGGAAAAAGCGAAAGTTCTTGGTGTGCCGGTCAATACAATATACACTACCCTGCAATCCCTTTTCGGCAGTTTTTATGTCAATGATTTCAATAAATTCGGAAAATCGTACAGGGTAATTATACAGGCAGATGCTGTTTACCGTGCAAATAAAGAGGATATCAGCAAGGTTTATGTAAAAAGTAATTCCGGGAAGATGGTACCCCTTGGAACATTGGTTGAAATTACTCCTGTCCAGGGGCCTGATATTGTCAAACGGTTCAATTTGTTCAGCTCGGCCGATTTTACCATTGCTATCCCGCCCGGTTATTCCACAGGACAGGCAATTGAAGCGGTCAAAGAGGTAAGTGCTAAGGCACTGCCTTATGGTTTTGGCTATGAATATTCAGGGATGACCCGGGAGGAGTTGATCTCCGGGGGACAGGCTCCCTTTATTTTTACCCTGTGTTTCATTTTTGTTTATTTCCTCCTTGCCGCCAAATACGAGAGTTGGTTGCTTCCGATCCCGGTTTTGCTGGCAATTCCATTTGGAGTATTTGGGGCATTTGGTTTACAATGGTTAAGCGGACTTCAGAATAATATATATGCCCAGATCGGGTTGATCATGCTTATCGGTCTTGTGGCTAAAAATGCAATCCTTATTATTGAGTTCGCCAGACTAAAACATGAACAAGGGATGGATTTGTTACAGGCCGCCAGGGAAGGAGCAAAGCTCCGCTTCCGCCCGATCCTTATGACCTCCTTTGCATTTATTTTAGGAGTTGTGCCATTGGTGATTGCATCCGGTGCCGGAGCAGCCAGCCGTCACGCTCTTGGAACCTCAGTTTTCGGCGGGATGCTCGTGGCAACAATATGCGGCGTCCTTGTCGTTCCCTCACTCTATGTGGCATTTCAAAAACTTGAGAACAGGATGAAGGGGAAGAAGAACGAAAGTAGTGAAGTAGCGAAGTAGCGAAATAGCGAAATGGTGAGGTTGTGAAATCAAGATTTGAAAAACCCCGAAGGGGTGACAGTGTTCTAACGAATAAAAAGAAAACAAATAAAACCCCGAAGGGGTGACACTATTATAAAATCGAAAATCCCATGCAAATCAGAACAACAAGAAATCTTCCAATGCTGTTCACCTTGGCGGCGTTTCTGCTGGTCGGCGGTTGTAAGGTCGGGCCAAATTACAAACAGCCTAAATATGACATGGGGAAAAGTTACCGGTTTTCTGCTTCGACCGATTCTCTCTCACTGGCCGATACCTCCTGGAGTAATCTTTTCAAAGACCCGGTACTTCAGGCGTTGATCAGGAGAGGATTAGAAAACAATTTCGACCTTAAGATCGCATACGAACGTGTCAACCAGGCACGGGCATCCTTTAAACAAGCAAGGGCAGAGATTTGGCCATCGATCGGCGCCAGCGGAGCAGCAGAATACAATAATGTCCAGGTCCCTGGTGGTGGTGGTACCACAAGTGAATATCATGATTTCTATGCTGTAGGCTCTTTATCCTGGGAAATAGATATCTGGGGTAAACTCCGCAGATCAAAAGAATCAGCAAAAGCACAGTTGCTTTCACAGGAAGCCTACAGGCAAAGCGTTTACATTTCTCTTATAGCAGAAATTGCAAATGCCTATTTTTCATTGCTGGATTACAGGGACGAGGTTCAGATCACCCGCGAGACCGTCAAAATCAGAGAATTGGGGCTGGAATTGGTCAAGGGCAAACTTATTGCCGGAACCGCTTCAGGGCTGACTGTGGCCCAGGCAGAGGCTGAACTGGCCCAGGTAAAAGCACAGCTTCCATCTTATGAAAAAGCAGCAGGGTTACAGGAAAACGCGTTGAGACTACTGCTTGGAGAATTACCTGGCGAAATAATTGAAGGCGACTCAATTACCAGGCAGATCAATCCTGATCTTATTCCTGATGCAGGAATACCTTCACAACTGATTGTCCGCAGACCTGATCTCATTGCTGCAGAGCAACAGTTGGTATCTGCCAATGCACAGATAGGCGTTGCCAGAGGAATGATGCTCCCGACATTAAGCATAAACGCAAATGCAGGATATTCAACATTGGGTGCCGGATGGATTGGTTCAGCGGTTGGGAGTCTTGTTGCGCCGATTTTCAGCTTTGGTAAACTCCGGGCGAATTTAAAAAAATCACAAGCCTATAAAGAAGAGATGCTGATCACTTACCAGAAAAGTATCTATACCGCGATTTCTGAAGTATCTGATTGGATATTATCTGTAGAAAAACAAAAAGCAATCACAATGGAAAGCAGGAATCTTACAACTGCTGCGCAAACAGCATTTGACCTCGCAAACCAATTGTTTGACGCAGGCTACGCCTCCTATCTTGATGTTATTGATGTACAACGTCAGCTGTACACTGCGCAGATCAACGAATCACAGTCGCATTACAATGAGCTATCCGCCATTGTAAACCTTTACAAGGCTTTGGGAGGAGGATGGAAATAGCATTGCATTTGTCATGAGCCACAAAGCTGCAAGTACCATCATGATCCCTCCCTGGTGTCGTTCCTGAACGTTTTAACCTGGTACGGATCAAAGAGTACAGGCAAACCTGGACCGTCAAACCCGCCGGCAAAGAATTTGCTGATGTAGTACTCGAAGGTTATATTGATCCGGCCGGAAGTATACCTGATTGGGTATCCAACATGCTGATCGTCGATTCACCATTTAAAGTCATAAGCGGCGTTAAGCAGCGACTTGAAAAAAAAATAGGTCAGGTCGTTAGTTGAAGATCTTCTGGAAGCAGGCAATATCCTGCATTAATGACCGGGAGTCATTTCAAGTAAAGCCATACTGACAGCCACGGCAAATCCCAGAACCGTAAAAATACCTGCAAGTTTTCCTCCATGCTCGTAGGCTTCAGGAATCATTGTATTGGAAAGCATAACAAGGATTGCACCTGCCGCAAATGTTTGTATAAAGGAAATGGTGTAATGCGAAGCATTGGTTAAAAGACCGTATCCTGCAACTGAAGCGAAAGCACATACGATTGAGATAATGAACCAGAGTATCAAAATCATCTTTCGGCTCCATGCTCCTGCCACCATTCCTGATGTTCCTGCAATGGCTTCAGGAAGATTGGATATGAATACGGCTACAAGCATGCCAAGGCTAACTTTGGCACCACCAATCAATCCCATGCCAATAACGAGAGACTCGGGAACACCGTCAAGAATAGTACCAAGCACTATCGGCAGAGCAAAGTTCGATTGCAGATTACCAGTGATGTTTTTACGCCCTTGTGCACCCAGCCTGTTGATCAGCTTGTCCACCAGGAAAAAAGTAAATGCCCCCACCAAAAAACCCAAAAGAGGAGCTCCGCTGAATGTTGAACGTTTTACCGCCACGAAGACAAGTTCATACGATACTGCTGATATCAGGACTCCTGCGCCAAAAGCCATGATCAGTCCTAGCGGTCGTTTGCCTATTTTGAACAAAACCCCGATCAACCCTCCAAGGGTCAGTGAAATCGTGGCCAGTAAACCCCATAAAAATGCATTCAACATATCAGATCATTTTAAATCTAAGAACAAACTTAATCAAAAGAACTTATCAGGTAAAAATTATTTTAATAATTCAGATCTCTTCCGGATCTAAAAAAAATTATTCAATGGTAATGACACCGTATTTTTTTCAATATCTTTATCAGTTCAAAAAGGTCATCCATAAGACAACACTGTAATCAGATAAAATCCAGTGAAGATAATATGGATCTGTAACAATTGTATTTTATAAATTGATACAATATGAGCCGGTATACTGCATTCCTGATTGTCGCTGTATCCATTATCCTTTGTCATCCTGCCGCTCCGGCGCAGGACAAAACCGACAGCCTTACTGATGAACTCAAATCAAAAATCCTGAATAATGTTAGTAATTTTTCATTTGCTTTTTATGTGGATGCTTATCTTAATATGGCACTTTATAAGCCCAGAGACACTGCAAATGTAATTCCTTTCTCAGCCAATTGTCCTGTACAAAATCAGCTCAGGTTAAATGTTGCTGCAATCGAGATATTTTATAATGCGGAAAAAGTAAGGGGAAAACTGCAGATTCAATTTGGTGATGCACCCAACCTGTTAGCATCCCCGGATGCCCAGTTCGTAAAGAGTTTGCGCCAGGCGAACTTTGGCTTCAGGATAGCAAAAGATCTATGGTTTGATATAGGTTACCTGTTAAACCCAATAGGCTCTGAATCCACCTGGCCAGTATTTAATCAGATAAGTACAGCAACAATCTGCGGGTATTTCGAACCCGGGAGCATCATCGGCCTTAAACTTTCTTATAAATTCTCTGAAAAATTCAATGGCGGAATCATGACCGGAAATCCATATTCTCTTGCTTATCAGCAAAACAACCACCTGGCAGGTATCATCTTCTTAAATTACAAGCCATTGAAAAACCTTACTGTAACTTATAATAATATGTTCGGAAACCAGGCATTGCGCAATGCTGAAATTGACAATAATCTTCTTTATAACCAATTCATTATCACTTATTATCCCGTTACAAGCATAAGCCTTACCGGACAATTTGATCTTGGATTGATGACCAATTCCAAATTGCCTCCCGACACCAATAAAACTGCATCCATGTGTTCAGGTTTTCTCCTGGCCAGATATAGTTTTCTGAAACATTTTGCCATTGCAGGACGGTATGAATATTTCTATGATCCGAACGGTTTCCTTACCGGAACCTATACCTATGATGGCAAGACAACAGGTTTAACAACAAATGGCATGGCTGTCAGCCTTGAATACAAGCCTGTTAAAATCGGGTATATTCGGATGGAATACAAGTTCCTTCATGCCAATAAGGGCAACAATGTATATTATTCCGGGAAGAGCGACCACATGAATGCTATTGTATTTACTACCGGCGTGAGGTTTTAACTTACCTGGATTTTGCAACATGTTATTCTGTCAGATAACAATCAGTGGTACACGATTTGACTGATTATTGTTAAAACAAAGGAATATTCCATAATGGAACGAAATAATATAGAAAAACAATTTGAGCAGGTCAGCAGCCATGTCTTTAGTGGTAAATTAAAATCAGCGCTCGGTTTGGTAGAAAAATTAGTAAGAAATACTTCGCAGTCCGATTATTTTTATCAATTGCAGTACCTGACTGAGAATTACGAGAACCTGCTTAAATACGCATTTGAAGGTTACCCCGATCCGAAACGCCAGGAGATCCTGGCCGGATTATCTGCCTCTATCCTGAACCTGGCAGATGATACGAAGCATTCATTGATAGAAAAAGAACTGGTTCACCAACGTTTTGAAAAGAATATGATCCTGAAGGAATTCGGAGAAGATCCGGGGATCATCTCTGAAAAGCTCGATGAAATGCTTTTTTCGAAAGTTATGCACCGTGTTACAGAGGAAACCGGAACAACAACCGATGATGAACATTCAATCAACAGCATATTCATGCTGCTCTGGCTGACGAATAAAATGAATGACAATTATGCCGGCCAACTCAGGAAGATGATCAGTTCCGACACCCTCAAATGGTATGATAAATCACTCGTTATATCAGGATTGACAATGAGCCTTCTCCGGTTTTTTGATCCCGGAAAACTCCTTCTATTGATTGAATTCATTGAAACCAGGCAGAACCAGATCTATGAACGCGCTTTGGCAGGTCTTGTTATCACATTGATCTTTTACAACAAAAGGGTGATATATTATCCACAGATCACTATTGCCTTGAATGAACTCAGTAAAGATGAAATCATCCGAAGCGGGATTGAGTCTATCATCCTGCAGTTGCTGATGGCGCAAGAAACTGAAAAGATCACCGAAGAGTTTGAAAAAGATGTCCTGCCAGAGATGAAAAAGATGATGCCAAAGATTGAAGACAAGCTTCAGTTGGGAAAACTTTTTGAAGAAGAAGATGTGGAAGGAAAAAATCCGGGTTGGAAAGATATGATCGATGAGGTTCCCGGTTTATTTGAACGCATTGAAAAATTCACCCGGATGCAAATGGAAGGCGGAGATGTTTTTATGGGAACTTTTAAAATGCTGAAGGGGTTCGACTTCTTTGAAAAAATGAGTAACTGGTTCATTCCCTATTTTGCGCAGCATCCACATCTGTCAAAGCTTTCAGGCAGCGACCCGGATGTGATCTCCCGGTTACTCGAAGGCATGGATCATGCATTTTATATCTGTAACTCCGACAAATATTCTTTCGTCCTCAATTTCATGATGCTTCCGGAACAACAACAAACCATGATCGTGACACATTTCGAATCGGAACTGCAACAGATGAAGGAAATGTCGGATGAAGAAAAGATCCTTGGACAGGATTCCTCCTCTAACACCATTTTCATCCAGTATATCCAGGACCTGTACAGATTTTTCAAACTCTATCCATCCCGTAGCGAGTTTGATGATTTTTTCTTTAATAAGATCCGTTTCACGAACCTCTATTTTTACCAGACCTGGTTCGAACAGGAAAAATTTACCGAGAAGCTTGCAGCCTTTTATTTTGATAATGACCATTATTCTGAAGCGATAGAAATTTACCAGTATATTTCGTCAAAGAGCGAACCAAGAGCCGAATATTTCGAAAAGATCGCATTTTCCTGGCAAAAACTGGGAGATTACAGGCAAGCCATAAATTTTTACAGGAAAGCTGAACTGTTTGACTGTGACCGTTTATGGGTGTTGAAAAAGATAGGTTATTGCTACCTGAAACTCAAGGATTTTCAAAATGCAGTAAATTATCTTAAAGAGGCGTCGGCCATGCAACCTGACGATCTGCTTACACAGGTACAGATCGGACAAAGTTTTCTGAACCTGAAACAATTTGACCAGGCACTCGAAAATTTCTCTAAAGTCCGCTATTACCAGCCCGAAAACATGAAAGCCATGCGACCTGTCGCTTATTGTCACTTCGTGTTGGGAAAACTTGATGAAGCTGCAGAATTCTATGAAGAGATCCTCTCATCCGGTTCACCCACACTTTTTGATTTCATGAATGCCGGACATGTTCAGCTTTGTCTCGGCCAGCGAAAAACAGCCATCGAATTTTACAAACAATGTTTTGCCTTCGAACTCTTCTCTCCTGAATTGTTCACTGAAACATTTGAAGAAGACATTCCTTACCTCGTTCAGAACGGACTAACTAAGGAGGATATGCCTCTCATCATTGATTTTTTGCTTTTTCAGAACAAGTAAGAGCTAATGAACTGATGAGTTGATGAAAGGACGAAAGTAAACCGACAGGATTACTTTTTGCTCTGTGGTTCTCAATACCTTCTTTATGAAACTCAGTGTAACATTAAAAAATATATTTTGAAGTAAATACTTTCCGGAATTAAATGGAGTTTAATGTAGAAATTGATCTGACATGAAAAAAATCATTTTTCTTCTACTGGCATTGGTCTTGGTTTTTCCTGTATTTTCACAAGAAACACAAACCACTGAAAAAAAATCATCTGACGATATGCAGATGAATACGCTGTTTGGCAAAGGCAAACACAAGGGGCACATTCCCCTCGGATACTTCATTGAACTGAATGCAGGTTATACTCAATTCGGATCCCAAAATGTATTTCTTCCGGGGATCAATTTTGGAATGATCCTGAACCACAATTGGTCAGTCGGGTTGGCAGGATCGTTTGTTGCAAATACCAACTACCTATATTTTCCTGACATTTACGATCAATATTCAAACCAGATGGTGAAAGCACGCCTGGGCGGTGGATTTGGCAGCTTTTTGGTGGAGTACACCCTGCTTCCCCGTTCTGTAGTTCATGTATCTTTCCCATTGATGATCGGTGGCGGATACCTGGCATATTATGATGAAAATCTTTCCTATACATCAGGATATCCATATGATCATCGGGATTGCCAGACGATTGACGAAGATTTTTGTTTTGTTGTTGAACCTGGTATTAGGGCCGAGTTCAATATCATTAAAAAATTAAGATTTGGGATTG
>Ga0247841_10012444_pt1 | contig 11091 bp, 13 predicted proteins | sample LaCruzMarch2015__2_FD_192410 | JGI IMG/M metagenome (GOLD analysis project Ga0247841, IMG submission 192410) | Freshwater microbial communities from meromictic Lake La Cruz, Castile-La Mancha, Spain - LaCruzMarch2015_18m | ecosystem: Environmental > Aquatic > Freshwater > Lake | place: Spain...
CATATCGAGTAATTTTTAAAACGCCTCAGTTTGCGATAACGCCGGGGCAGTCTGCAGTTTTTTACGACAAGGATGTGGTCTTAGGTGGAGGAATAATCCAAAAGGTTATTGATGAGAATGATTAAGGAAGATAAAAGATTAGTTGCTAAGATCAAAGAGTTAAAGCAGCAGCGTAATGCGGTAATTTTGGCGCATAATTATCAGTTACCGGAGGTTCAGGATATTGCGGATTATCGAGGAGATTCTCTAGAGCTTTCTCGGGCGGCGGCAAAAACACAAGCCAAGGTAATCGTTTTTTGCGGAGTTTATTTTATGGCGGAGACTGCTTCGATTCTTTCTCCGGAAAAGTTAGTCATAATGCCTGATGTTGCTGCGGGTTGCCCGATGGCGGATATGATGACTGCAGATGATTTAAGAAAACTTAAAAATCAACATCCCCAGGCAGTGGCGATAGGCTATGTCAATACTTCGGCAGCAGTTAAAGCAGAGCTGGATTATTGTTGTACTTCGGCTAATGCAGTGGCGGTAGTCAATGCGCTTAAGCACGAGAAAGAAATAATCTTTGTTCCGGATAAATATTTAGCAGATTATGTTTATCAGCAAACGGGCAGAAAATTAATTACTTGGCATGGTTTTTGCCCGACGCATGTTAAAATATTACCGGAGGATTTAAAGCGAGAGAAGAAATTCCATCCTAAGGCAAAAGTTATGGTCCATCCGGAGTGTTTGGCCTCTGTGGTGGCTTTAGCCGATGCTGTGTTATCAACTAGTCAAATGGCTAAATATGTTAAAGAAAATCCGGCTAAAGAATTTATTGTGGGTACGGAGGCGGGTTTAATTTATCGATTAAAACAGGATAATCCGCATAAGGAATTTTATTTAGCTAGCGAGCGCGCGGTTTGTCCGAATATGAAGCGCACCACATTAGAAAAAGTGTTTTGGGCTTTAGAAGAGCTTAAAGATGAGGTGAAGGTCTTGGATGAAATTCGCCTCAAGGCACAGTTGGCTATCAAACGGATGTTAGAAATTATTTAATGAGCCCCGCTTTTTTGGCGGGAATATGATTATGAATTTAACCAAAAGGGCTAGGTGAATATTCCAATTATATTTGAAGATGATTTTCTTTTGATTGCTGATAAACCCGCTGGTTTATTAAGTGTACCCACGCCTAAAAATGAATCGCGCACATTAACTAGTATTTTAAATCAAGACGCTTTAGAGAAAAAAGCAGCTTATCAACTTTATCCTTGTCATCGTTTAGATCGAGATACTTCGGGTTTAGTGATTTATGCTAAATCTAAAAGTATTGAAACAAAAATGGCCAACGCTTTTAGGAATAGAGAGATAAGTAAAAGATATATTGCTTTTGTGCATGGAAAATCAATACAGCCGCAAGGAACTATTAGCTGCGCGATTGAGGGAAAGAGTGCGCTTACAAAGTATAAGCTTAATCAACAAAGAACGGATTATGGTGTAGTGGAAATTTCTGCGGTTACTGGCAGAACTAATCAAATTCGTATTCATTTTAAAAGTATCGGCCATCCATTGGTAGGAGAGGACAAGTTTATTTTTCGTAAAGATTTTGCATTGCGGGCAAAACGGGTTTGTTTGCATGCTCAATATTTAAGGTTTAAGCATCCTCAAACTGATAAGATTCTAACAGCGGAGTCACCTTTAGCCAGTGATATGCAAAAGTTTTTAGAAGAACATTAATTTTAGGAGACAGCGATGCAAATGTGGGATGTTTTAATATTCGGTATTGTGGAAGGGGTGACTGAATTTTTACCCATTTCTTCGACCGGCCACTTAATGCTTACTGCCAAAATTTTACAAATTAATCAAACAGAATTTATTAAAAGTTTTGAGATTGCTATTCAGCTAGGGGCAATTCTTTCCGTAGTTGTTTTGTATTGGGGCAAGTTAATTAAAAGTTGGGCTATCGGGAAACGTTTGTTGGTGGCTTTTCTGCCTGCAGCGGTCATCGGTGTTTTGTTTTATAAAATAATTAAAAGATATTTTATGGGTAATAATGAGGTAGTACTCTGGGCATTGTTTTTGGGTGGTTTATTTTTAATTGTCTTTGAGTTATTGTATCGAGAAAAAAAAGATTCTACCGAAGAGTTATCTAATATTTCATATAAGCAGGCTTTAATAATTGGTTTATTTCAATCGGTAGCGATGATTCCCGGAGTTTCACGAGCTGCGGCAACGATTATTGGCGGCTTGATAGTAGGTTTAAAGAGAAAAACCATTGTTGAGTTTTCGTTTTTGCTGGCGATTCCGACTATGTTAGCGGCAACGTTGCTAGATCTTTTTAAGAACGCGCAAACATTTAAGTCAGAGCAGTTTGTTTTTCTTGGAGTGGGATTTTTGGTTTCATTTTTTGTAGCAATTGCAGCTATAAAATTTTTATTAAGTTTTATTAAGTGCCATAGTTTTATTTCCTTTGGAGTATACCGGATAATTCTAGCCTTAGTATTTTGGTTTATTATTAAGTAAGGATAAATACATGAGCATTATAGTTTTAGGGACCGTGGCTCTGGATAGTATCAAGACGCCTTTTGGTAAACACAAGGAATTACTCGGGGGATCAGCGGCGCACTTTTCTATGGCGGCCGGGCTTTTTACAAAAGTTAATTTAACGGCAATTGTGGGCAGTGATTTTCCTAAAAAGCACATTACTTTTTTAAGAGATAAGGGGTTAAATTTAAGTTCTTTAATTGTGGATAAGGGAAAAACTTTTCGCTGGGAGGGAGAGTATAAAGGTGATTTAAATTCCGCAGTTACTTTGAATACCGAATTAGGTGTGCTGGCTATATTTAAGCCACAGATTTCTGAAATTCAGCGTAAAATTGAAAATATATTTTTGGCTAATGTTGATCCGGATATTCAAGGGTATTTTTTGGCTAAGATGTATGCGCCAAAATTAGTGGGTTTGGATAGTATGAACTATTGGATCCATACTAAGCGTAAAGAATTGATTAAATTACTTAAGCATATTGATATTTATGTGGCTAATGATCAAGAAGCTAAAGATTTGTCAGGCGAAAGTAATTTAATTAAGGCGGCCAAGCGCCTTTCTTCTTTTGGCCCCAAGATGGTTTTAATTAAAAAAGGTGAGCACGGAGTTTTGTTTTATTCCACCAGTGGTTTTATTTTTTCCCTACCGGCTTTTCCGGTTGAGAAAGTAATTGATCCCACCGGCGCAGGAGATACATTTGCAGGGGGCTTTATGGGATATTTAGTTAAGGCGGGTAAGATTAATTCTTGGACAATAAAAAAAGCTCTGGCTTATGGAACAGTAGCTGCATCTTTTAATGTCCAAGATTTTGGTTTATTTCGGACCAGTAAGCTTACAATGGCGGATTTGCAAAAGCGTTTAATTAAATTTAAAGATTGTTTTATATTTTAATTAAAGATAGAAGAACATGATATAAACATGTCATTCTGAGCCTCGCTACGTTTCCTTAGAATGACAAAACGAAAGGATAATTATGTTAGTAGAAAAAATTTTTGATGATTATAAAGAGGCCATGAAATTACGGGATGCTTTAAAAAGTTCGGTTTTAAGTTTTTTGCGTGCGGACATGCTTAATTTAGCCACGACTAAGCAAAAAGATAAGCTTGATGATGCAGAAGTTATCGTTGTTATAAAAAAACAAATAAAACAACGTCAGGATTCCATAGAACAGTTTACTAAGGGCAAAAGGCTTGAGGCGGCAGAGAAAGAAAAAAATGAATTAGAAATTTTGAAAAGTTATTTACCTGCTCAGATGCCTGTGGAAGAGATCAAGCGTTTAATTGAAGAGGCCGTGGTAGAAACCGCAGCCACCGGTATGAAGGATATGGGGCGCTTGATGAAGGAGCTGACGGAAAAGATAGCTGGCGCAGCTGATGGTAAAATGGTTAGTGATTTAGTAAGGCAGAGGTTAAATACTTTATCCCAATAGAAAGTTCTTAAATGTTTTCTTCGCTAAAAGTTAAGTATTTTCGCATATACTGGCTAGGGATGTTTGTTTCTTTGATTGGCACCTGGATACAAACTGTAGCCCAGAGCTGGTTGGTATTTCAATTAACTAATTCTGCGTTTCTTTTAGGGGTGGTGGGTTTTTTAGGTTCGATCCCGATGTTTGTACTTTCTTTATTTGGCGGAGTTCTTGCGGACAGGGTAAATAAAAGGAATATTTTAATTTTTACACAAGCTGCTTTTATGTTGGTAGCTTTTTTATTAGCGATATTGACACAATTTAAATTTATTACTCCCCTGCAAATTATGTTCATTGCTTTGCTTAATGGAATTATTATGGCTTTTGACGCTCCGGCCAGACAATCTATCGTGGTAGAGCTTGTAGGTAAAAAACATCTTTTTAATGCCATTGCTTTAAATTCGGTATCCTTTAATTCTTCGCGCATTATTGGCCCGGCAATTGCTGGTGTGTTGGTTTCCGTAATTGGCATGAGTGGTTGTTTTTATTTAAATGGGTTTAGTTTCTTAGCGGTAATTATTGCTCTTTTTTTTATTAAATTTGAACCTAGGGTTGTTCAAAAGAATAATTCAGCTTTGAAAGATCTTAAAGAAGGATTAAGTTTTATTAACCGTAATCCTTTAATTTTAGCTCTAGTAAGCATGGTAGCCGCGATGAGTTTTTTTGGTATTTCGTATGTTATCTTAATGCCAGTTTTTGTAAATAATGTTTTACATGCCGGGATAAAAGCCTTAGGAGTATTAATGGCAAGTGCTGGATGCGGGGCTTTGATCGGGGCCTTGATTTTAGCCAGGCTGGGTGATTTTAAATCTAAAGGAAAACTTTTAGTAACTTCAGCGTTTTTGTTTTCTCTTTCTTTAATTATTTTTTCATTATCGAGAAGCTACGCATTATCAATTTTTGCGTTGATGCTTATCGGATGCACCAGCGTTATTCCGATTGCTTTGGTTAACACATTATTACAAATTAATGTGGTGGATGAGTTTCGTGGTAGAGTAATGAGTCTTTTTATGATTACTTTTGCCGGGGTCCTGCCTTTTGGTAACTTGATTGCAGGTAGCCTGGCGCAATCATTTGGGGTATCCGCAGCGCTTACTTTTTGCGGATTAATTTGTATGATTATGTTTGCGTTGATTAATTTTATTTTTCCTAGGTTAAAAAATTTATAGGGGAAGGTGTTTGTTTTTGTTCATTGTGTGCGTAGGTGCTGCGGTTAAATAATTATTAAGGTGCTTGATTTATTTTCAGATTTTGCTAGAATTAATGTAAATAAGTGAATGTATTTGAAATTTAAAATAATTCAATGTCATAATAATAAATTAGAGAGGAGATGGGAATGAAGAAATTGCTAAGTTTAGTGGTAGTAGCTTTAGTGTTAGTAGGATTATCCGGTTGCGGTAAGAAGCAAGAAGTAGAGGAATTACAGCCCATTACCATGGAATCTTTGAGTATGCCTAGCAGCCCGGCGGTAGTGCCTGCAGATTTAAAGATTCAAGATACTAAAGCTTTAGCGGTTAACGCAGTTGTGCAAACTAAAGAAGTTGTGCCGGTTCCGCCTCAGGGTCCTTATAAGCCTGCAGGTATGGAAATTCAAACTGCTTTAAAGCATGCGGGTTTTTATACCGGTAGCATCGACGGTAAAATTGGCCCCAAGAGTAAGAAAGCCATTGAAGATTTTCAAACTGCAAATGGGTTAAAGGCCGACGGTAAGGTGGGTCCTAAAACCTGGGAAGCCTTAAGCAAACATTTGATTGCTGCGGTTGAGTCTACTAAAAGATAGTTAAAAAGTTTTATTGTAATTTTGTTAAAATAAAGGGGTCGGTTCTCTAAAAGAAGAGAACCGTCCCCTTGTTTCTTTTTCATTGGGATTTTCTTTTTTGTAGTGCTATAATAAAAGCCTATGAAGAAATTTGGGCAAGATTTTCTTTGGGGTGCTGCTACTAGTTCTCACCAAGTCGAAGGTCAGAATATTCATAATGATTGGTGGTTGGCTGAGCAAAGCGGAGCTTTAAAAGAAGTTTCCGGTGATGCTTGCTGTCACTATGAACTTTATCCGCAGGATTTTGCTATTGCTAAAGAACTGAATCATAATTGTCATCGTTTCTCATTAGAGTGGAGTCGTATTGAGCCCCAAGAAGGTGAGTTTAACTACTCTGAAATTCAACATTATCACCAAGTTTTGGCGAAATTAAAAAGTTTAGGAATCCAACCCGTAGTGACGCTGCATCATTTTACTAATCCGGCTTGGTTTAGCCAAAGAGGAGGTTGGACGAAATCCGAATTGCAGAAATATTTTTTACGTTTTGTTGATAAGGTAGTAAGAGAGTTTGCTGCCCAGGTAAAGTTTTGGATTACCATAAATGAGCCGTTGATTTATTCTTCGCATGCCTATCTTCTAGGCGTTTGGCCTCCCAAAGATCATTCATTAATTAAAACTGCACAAGTAACTTTTAATCTGGCCCAAGCCCATATAAAAGCCTATCGTATTATTCATAAAATTTATCAGGAAAAATCATTAGAGCAGCCGATGGTTAGTATTGCGGCTAATTTACAAGCATTTGAAATTTGTCAGCCCACGCTAAAAAATAGATTGGCTTTGTATTTACGGCACAAATTATATAATCTCTTTTTTATTGAAAAGCTTCTGCGTAATAAGGCTTTGGATTATATCGGGATTAATTATTACGCTAGAAATCTAGCGGATGTACGTAGCTGGAGGATGAAAAGTTTATTATTAGATACTTGTAGCTATAATCATCATCCTTTGGAAAAGAATTCTCTAGGTTGGGATATTTATCCGCAAGGTTTGTATAAACTTTTAATGGCGCTTAAGATTTATAATCTCCCGATTATGATTACGGAAAACGGAATATGTACGCAAGACGATAGTTTGAGATGGAACTATATTCAAGAGCACTTAGTAGAGGTGGGCCGGGCCATGGATCAGGGAGTTAATGTTTTAGGGTATATTTACTGGTCGTTAATTGATAATTTTGAATGGGCGCAGGGGTTTACTCCTCGTTTTGGATTAGTGCATGTGGATTATCAGAATCAAAAACGCACAATTAGAGAAAGTGCCAGAAAATTGGCCCAAGTTGCTAAGGACAGTCAAATTTAGATGAACCCCGCACTTTCTTTGTATTTATATATTAAGAAATGCGGGTTAAATAATGAATAAGGAAGAAGGTGCGGGGTGGATCTTAAAGATAAAGAATTTATTATAAGAGAGCTACCCTTTTTTACCGGCTTAAGTAAAAGCGAGCTTGCGATAATTAATGCGAAAAGTGAGATTGTTGAATATCGTAAGGGTCAAATTATCTATACCCAGGGCGCCAGCCCTTGTGCCTTCTATTGTATTATTTCCGGACGGGTACAGATTTACACTAAAGATAAAGAAGACAAGCCGTTAATTTTAGAATATTTGCATCGGGGTAAATATTTCGGGATCATTTCGTTACTTACTAATGAAGTGCATTCCGTTACTAGCGAAGCTATAAATGATTGTGTGGTTTTGGTAATTAAAAGAAAAGATTTTGATTCTGTTTTACAGAGTATTCCTCATCTGGCTATTGATTTAAGCCGTACCTTAAGCCGTCGCCTTAAACGCAAAGATATTCATCAGAAAAAGATTTTTGAAAGCACGGTTATTTCAGTTTTTAGTTCTTATGCACAAGCCGGCAAAACTATTTATGCGTTAAATCTTGCCTTAAGCCTAAATCGGGAGACTCACAAGTCAGTAATTATTTTAGATATTTTACCTAAAGAAAAATCTCATTCTTTGCCTGCTAAATTAGGCATTCAGCCGCCACCGATTTTTGATTTATCTTTAGCTGTACAGATTTATTCTTTACCTAAAGATTATATTTTAAAAAATAGTTACGGTATAGATTTGTTTTGTTTTTATTATCAAGAAGATAATGCAGATTGTCTTAAGAGATTGATTGAGATATTAAGTATTCTGGTTAATGATTATCATTACATTATTTTAGATTTGCCGGCAGCTATGGACCAAACGATTATTAGCATGCTTAATCAATCGGATCTTATTCATATTTTAAGTAGTCCAGATCCTTTGGATTTAAAGCGTACGCATAATCTTATTAGCCGGCTTGAAAAAGACTTTAATTTTGATCCGCAGAAAATAAAAACGATCGTTAATGAATATAAATTAGCCAAGATTAATCATAGCGATCAGTTGGATATTTTGGGGCAGGATATTTTTGCAACGATTCCCAAAATAGCATTTGATGCTCCTGATCGATTGATTATAGATCAATCCGATTGTGAATATTCTAAGGCAGTCAGAAGAATTGCTCGAAACTTAGGGGACTGTCGGGTGGGCTTAGTTCTAGGGGTGGGGGTGGGTTATGGTTTTTGTCATATCGGAGTATTAAAAGTAATTGAGGAAGAAAAAATACCTATTGATACTATTGTCGGATCAAGTATCGGTTCGCTGATTGCCAGTCTTTGGGCGATTGGTAAAAGTAGTAATGAAATTTTAGAGATTATTCGGGAATTTAAAGAGCCGAAACATATTTGGGGCTTAATTGATATAACCTTCCCGAGTTTTGGTTTTATTAAAGGTAATAAATTGTATCGTTTTTTAAAAAAACAGTTTGGGGATAAAACTTTTTATGACGTAAAGCTTCCTTTAAAGATAATTGCCAGTAATGTGCATAAGAAAGAACCAAAAATTTTTGATAAAGGTTTACTGGTTGATGCTATAATGGCTAGCTGTTCGATGCCAGGGGTATTTGCTCCTTTTAAATTTAAAGAAGAGGTACTCTTTGACGGAGGGGTGACCTATCCTTTACCGACGGAGCCTTTGATGCAGATGGGAATTCGTAAAATTATTGCCGTAAATGTTACTCCGTCTCGCGAAGATATTTTAAAACAGCTAGCGAAGCTCAAAGATGTAATTCCTGCAGGTGATGTAGTAGATAAACAAAGGCATCTGCCTTTGAGTTTTTTCCGTTGGCTCAAGAATATTTTTAATTTTAATATTGTTGATATTATTTTTAGTAGTGTTGAAGTTTTGCAATCTGAGGTAGCCAGGCGCGAGGGAGAGCTTGCAGATATTGTTTTACATCCGGATACCACAGGTTTATTTTGGTTAGAGCTGCATAAAGCCGATGAATTTGCTCGGCGTGGCGAACAAGAGGCGCGAAAACATTTAAATGAAATTAAGCAGTTGATTAATGAATAATTGATGATGGAGGGCCTATGAAAAGAAATGCGCGATTTATTTTAATGATCGTCGGATGTTTTTTAATTACGGGGTTATTAGGATGTGCTACAGTTAAAGAGGCGGGAAAAGGTTTTATGGGGGTTTCTACGCAGATTTTAGAAGAAAAGCGTCCGGCTGCTTTAAGGAAATCTTTTGCGATGGGATATAGTGATTGTTATGCTAAAGTTAAAGAAATTCTAAATACTAAAGATAAAGAGTCTCCTATATATGCACAGGATGAACTTAATAAATTAATTGCGGTTTATCTTTCTGCGACCGACACAACAGTGGTAGGAATATTTTTTACACAAGAATCAGCAATGAGTACTTTAGTTGAAGTATCTAGTCCCAGTGTTTATGCCAAAGAAGAAATTGCTAATAGAATTTTTAGCGGCTTAGCACCCAAAGTTAAACAGGAGATGAAGAGTAATGTTGAAAAAGAAGTTATCAATTAAGGATTTGATTAAAGAGTGTCATCGTGTTGCTAAAAGCAAGGGCTGGTGGGAAGATGTGCGTAATGACGGAGAATTAATTGCGTTAATGCATTCTGAGCTTTCTGAAGCTTTGGAGGCTATGCGCAGTCATGATAAAAATAATAATCTGGCAGAAGAATTAGCGGATTGCTGTATTCGTATATTTGATTACTGTGGTTCGCGAAAAATAGATTTAGAAAAAGCATTATTAAAGAAAATCGAGTATAATAAAACCCGGCCTTATCGACACGGAAAGAAGTTCTAAAAAGAAAAGATTCCCGTTTAACTCTACTTACAGGGATCTTTCTAAATTAAAGGAGGAAGCACGATGCCCTACGATAGTAGCTTAGATGCACAGGTTTTTACACGTTTTTGGGAGAATGATTCCGGAAAAGTTGTGGTTAGTGTATATTCTTATAATAATGGCCCTAAAAAAATCCAGATTGTTAGAGAGATAAAAGATAAAAATGGGGAATATTCTTTTGCAAAATTAGGTCGCTTGACCAAAGAAGAAGCAGAAGGTATACTGCCGGTGATTCAAGAAGCAATTAAAAGCATGTAAGAGCTGCTAGCTCAAGCGGAAAAAATAAAAATGAAAAAAATCATTATTTTTAGTGTGATAGTTTTGTTGTTACCGTTTGTTTGTGGCTGTGCGCCTTTGATTATTGGTGCAGCTGCTGGTGGTTTAGGTGCTTATGGGGTAAGCAGAGATACGGTACAAGGCGATACGGATAAAAGTTATGAGGCACTTTGGGAGTCAGCTTTAAATGTTTCTAGGGCTTACGGAATAATCCAGCTAGAAAATGCTGATACTGGCGTTATTGAATTGGGGGCGCAATCTAGTAAGGTTTGGATAAAATTAATTCGTTTGACTCAGGCAACTACGCGAGTTAAAGTCTCTGCGCGTAAGTTTCACTTTCCCAATATGGAGCTTGCGCAGGATATTTTTGTGAAGGTAATCAACGCAGTAAGGTAAATTATTTGAATATTTATCCTTTTCTTTTTAAGTAATTTGTGTACAATATACAAAGTATAAAGATTTTTTAGCCGAGATAGCTCAGTGGTAGAGCGCGGCCCTGAAAAGGCCGGCGTGGGGGGTCCGATTCCCTCTCTCGGCATTTAAATATATAAATTGGGGTCAGATCTAATTAGATCTGACCCCAATTTATCGTTCAAAGATGGCTGCTCTTAGTACGGCTGTAATTAAAGATGGTTTTTATGAATAAGACTGTGATTATTGATGAATCTTTATGTATTGCTTGTAGACAATGCGTGGAGATTTGTCCTAAAAAGATTCTTTTTATTGATATTCAGGCTAATAAGTGTAAAGTAACTGATGAAAATAAATGTGGCAAAGCTCGTTGTTGTGAGAAGGTTTGTCCGGTTAAAGGAATTAAGATAATAA
>Ga0247841_10012450_pt1 | contig 11089 bp, 10 predicted proteins | sample LaCruzMarch2015__2_FD_192410 | JGI IMG/M metagenome (GOLD analysis project Ga0247841, IMG submission 192410) | Freshwater microbial communities from meromictic Lake La Cruz, Castile-La Mancha, Spain - LaCruzMarch2015_18m | ecosystem: Environmental > Aquatic > Freshwater > Lake | place: Spain...
CCTTTGATACCTATGAGGTGGAGCACGATTTTGCTACCATCGGCAGGCGTATAATGCTTTTGAATGCCCGGCAAATTGAACGAGGGGAGGGCAAGGAACGGATTATTCTCCTGGCTATTGAGGATATTACCGAGCGTAAGGAGATAGAAAATGGCCTGGAAAAAGCCCATGAAGAGTTACAGGAGTTGGCCGCTGAGTTAAAACGTACCACCCGGGCAAAATCCGAGTTTCTGGCCAATATGTCGCATGAGCTCAGGACCCCACTTAATTCCATTAACGGTTTTTCCGAGATATTATTCGACGAGACTTTTGGGTCTTTGAATGAGAAGCAGAAGAAGTACGTTGAGTATGTTCTCACCAGCGGAAAACATCTTCTCTTATTGATAAATCAGATACTTGATATGTCAAAAGTCGAAGCCGGAAAGATGAAGCTGATATTATCCAGTTTACCCATGAAAAACCTGCTAAATGATATTTCACTACTTATAGTGGATATGGTTAGCAAAAAAAATATTGAAATGTTGATTGAAATAGCCGAAGATTTACCGGATATTGAGGGGGATGAGCTCAAGGTAAAAGAGATACTTTACAACCTGCTTTCAAACGCGGTTAAATTTACCCCCGAGGGTGGTAAAATCGGCATGCGGGCTAAAAGAGCTGATTCTATGATAGAAATAGAGGTCTGGGATACGGGGGTTGGTATTGCATCCGAAAACATGGGGAAAATATTTGAAGGTTTTTTTCGTGTTGATACTCCATATTCCCGGATAACTGAAGGGACAGGGCTTGGTTTACCGCTTTCTAAAAAACTGGTTGAGCTACATGGCGGGAAGTTTTTTGTAGTATCAGAGGGGTTAACTAAAGGCACCCAAATCAGGTTTACTTTGCCGATTAAATCCAGAAAGGTGGTGTAAGGTGGGGAAGAAAGCCTTAATTGTCGATGATAATGGAAATAATCTGACGCTGGAAAAAGACCTTTTGGAGGTTGCTGGTTTCGAAGTATTTGTAGCTCAAGATGCTTCTAGCGGAATTGCCATTGTCAGAAAAGAAAAACCGGATATTATAATTATGGATGTGCGGCTTCCGGATATGCGCGGTAGCGAAGCCGCCAGGATATTGCGTCAAGACAAGGAGACAAGCGGTATCCCAATAGTTTTTGTGACTGCTTCTGTAATGGCAGAAGGCAGGGAAGAGATAAAAGATATACCTAACTCTGGATTTATTGGTAAACCGATAAATACGCGCACCTTTGCCAAAGAAATCGGGGAATTTATTAAATGAAAGACAAGCCATTAATTTTAGTTGTTGATGACCAGTATCAAAACATTGAGCTTCTCGAAGCGTATCTTGTTCCGCAAGGCTATGAAATTGTTAAGGCTTCAAGCGGTGAAGAAGCGTTGGAAAAACTCGTTCATAATCAAGTTGATCTGGTTCTACTGGACATAATGATGCCTAAGATGTCCGGATTAGAGGTGTTGGAGAAAATACGTGTTAATGAAAAAACTAAGGCGATCCCGGTGGTGATGGTAACCGCACTTAAAGAGACTGAAGATAAGCTAAAAGCCCTTGAGGCAGGATGCGATGATTTTATCTCAAAACCATTTGATAAGATTGAACTATTAGCAAGAGTTAAGTCTATACTCAAGATAAGTTATTATATTAAGCAGCTAGATGAAAAAAATAAATTTAAGGAAGTAGTTGATAAAATAAGCGATGGGATCGCCGTCTGCGGCCCGGATTATCTAATCAAAGACAGCAATGCGGCAATTCTAAAGTACTTAAATATTACCGATCCGGAAAATGTTAATTTGGTCGAAACGCTATTTACAAATTATTCAGTTTCTATAAGTAAAGAAGCTCTCATGGATTTAGCGATTGCGCATAAAACATTTAATGTTGTGCGCCAGAAATCAGAAACGGAAGAGGCATTATATTTAGCGGCAAATTCGGATTTAATAAAAAACTCATCCGGTGAGCTTCTAAGCATTGTTTTTATTTTGCGCGATGTTACCGTAGAGCGCGTGGAGGAATTTCTGAAACAGGATACCTTAACTCTTATTTCACATAAACTGCGTACACCGCTGGGGGTGATCAGCGGGAAAACATCATTACTCCAAGACGGATCATATGGAGCTCTTAATGAGGAGCAAAAAAAAGCAATTGATACCGTTTCCAAGCAATCTGCTTTACTTGTATCAATAGTGGAGGAACTGCTTGGGTTTACTATAGCAGGTGGCCATTCCCATAAAGCATGAGGGGGATTTTAGCAATATCATTCTCCTCGGTATTTGATACTTAAGGGGAGTTTTAATAATTCTCCAGTGTAAATAATTTAGGCGTAATTACCTTATTTTTAGGTGGTTACGTTTTTTTACTGCCAGGGTTCATAACTTTGTATATGCCAAAAACTGTTTCTCCTGGTTATCCCTTCGTGTTATAATTAAAACAATTAATACTTTCTTGTCTGTTTCGTGCTTTTTGCAGATGGATGAAGCCATAGATATTGGAGGAGTCGATGATATGTAAGAAATGCGTGTTACCAGAAAGCAGGCCAGATATTTGGCTTAATGAAGAAGGCATTTGTAATGTGTGTTTAGAATATGAGAAAGTAAAACAGTCTATAGATAAACCCCTGGAGAATGATTTTGTTAAATTATTAAAAATGTATAAAAGCAGGGGTGAATATGATTGTCTTGTCATGTGCAGCGGAGGCAAGGACAGTACCTCGGCGCTGTATTATATGAAGAAAAGGTATAAATTGAATCCGCTTGCCTTTACATTTGACCATGGATTTGAAACAGAAGATGCCGTGGAAAATGTAAGAAACGCCGTAGAGATATTAGGAGTGGACTTCCTATTTTTTAAAACCGACTTTATGAAAGAGATGTTCGCCGAAATTGTTAAAACTCAAAGTAAGGCTGTTATATGCCATCTTTGTTCAATTTGGTATATGGATCTTACTTTTAAAATGGCAGCCAGATTTAACATTCCTATAATTATTGCGGGTTGGACTAAAGGTCAATCTACAAAACAGCCCTTAATGTCAAGATGCGGCTGTAGTACACATCAATCCGAATTTAACTCTATGGCTAAATCTACCAATGATTTTCTAAACAATTATATGATAAACAACCCTAAATACAAGAATTTTCCTAAAAGCATGGAAGAAGTTTTGACGAGGGCTAAAATGAGGCAGAAATGCGTTGTTTTGTCACCGCATTGGTTTCTACCTTTTGATTCAGAGGTTTACGTTGAAATAATAAAAAAAGAGCTAAAATGGAAATTGCCAAAATTAAGTTATCCGGCAAATTCAACTAATTGTTATTTGAATTTTATTTCTGTTTATAACGCCATGAAGAATTACGGCTATACACATTATCATGTCGAGATGAGTAAGCTCATCCGGGAAGGATTATTAACCAGGGAAGAGGCGTTAAAGAATTTAGAGGTTAATTTTTCTAAAGAATTATTAAATTCAATTGCATCAAAATTAGGTTATCGATTTGACGATTAACAGGGAACTCGTATTAAAATTGACATTAATTAGTCAATGTGGCAAGTCCACAAAAAAGAAGACATATAAATGAAGCATTTCATTAAGAAAATACAAGAAATAAATAAGTTTTTAGTCAGAGGGGTTCAAAGATTGCTTTTAGTAGTATTTTTAACTATTTTGTATTTCTTTGGTTTTGGGATTACTTTATTTTTATTGGCACTTTTTAATCGTAAGGCTTTAAATAAGAAATATAATTCAGATTCTACGTTTTGGGATATAGCCGAGGGGTATGAAGCAGATATTGATAATAGCTTAAGGCAGTCTTAGCAAAGGGGGAATTCTTGAAGAAGATTATTTATATGCTTAAGGAGTTTTTTTATTTAATTAAGAAACATAAATTAGTGTTTTTAGCCCCAATATTTATTATGCTTGCTTTATTGGTTTTTTTAGTTTATTCAATCGGTCCAGCCGTAATAACTACATTTATTTATGCCGGATTTTAGTAGATTATGAATATATTAGGAATATCTTGTTATTATCATGATTCAGCCGCTTGTTTAATAAAGGACGGTATAATTATAGCTGCCGCTCAAGAGGAAAGATTTAACCGTATAAAAAATTCATTTTGCTTTCCGATAAATGCTGTTAATTATTGTATTCAAGAGTCAAATATTACCTTTGATGATATCGACTATATTGGGTTTTACGAAAAACCTTTCCTTAAATTTCATCGAGTAATCTTAGATCATTTGAAAACATGGCCATTTTCTTTTTCAAATTTCTTAGATTCAATGCCAAAATGGCTTCAAGACAGATTAATTTTGCCGCTTACTTTAGAAAAAGAGCTCGGCTTTAAAGGTAAAATCTTATTTGTTAAGCACCATCTTTCTCATGCGGCTAGTGCATTTCTAGTCTCGCCTTTTGACCAAGCAGCTATTTTAACTTGCGATGGAATAGGGGAGTGGTCCACTTTGACTTGTGGCCTTGGGAGAGGTAACCAGATAAAGATTTATAAGGAACTGCGTTACCCTCATTCATTAGGATTATTGTATTCAACTTTAACCGCATATCTTGGTTTTTCCGCAAACCAGGAAGAAGGTACGGTGATGGCATTGGCCAGTTGCGGTAATCCCGAGTTTTTGGATAAATTCAAGGAAATTTTTGTTATAAAACCTGATGGCAGTTTCATTTTGGATACCAGGTATTTTAGTTTTAATAAAGGTGGCCTGATGTACAGTAAAAAGTTCATAAAGACTTTCGGCAGAGATAGAAAATCTAATGAAAGCCTTGAGCAGAGGCATTCTGACATAGCTTCTAGCCTCCAGAAGTTTGTTGAAGAGGCATTAATTACTATTATAAGAAATATTTATAATGAAACGAAGATGGAAAAACTTTGCCTTGCCGGAGGATCTTTTTTGAATTGTGTTGTAAATAATAAGATTCTAGAAGAGGGTCCTTTTAAGGAAGTTTTTATTCAGCCGGCTGCGGGTGATGCTGGAGGAGCTTTAGGAGTTGCTACCTATATATATCACTCCATTTTTAAAAAGAATAGGAACTATGTTATGACGCATCCTTACCTGGGCCCTGCTTTTTCAGCAGATCAAATAAGAAGAAGCTTATTGAACTTTAACTTGAGTTTTCAGGAATTTAATGAAAGCGAATTAACTAGGCATGTTGCGGAGAGATTGGCAAAAAACCAGATAGTAGGCTGGTTCCAGGGGAGGGCTGAATTTGGGCCCCGAGCTCTTGGTAACCGCTCTATTTTAGCTAATCCATGTAATCCGCAGATTAAGGAACTATTAAATTCTAAAGTAAAAAGAAGGGAACCTTTTAGGCCGTATGCTCCTGCTGTATTGGAAGAAAGGTCTGATGAATTTTTTGAAATGCGCTGTAAGTCGCCATTTATGTTGTTAGCTCCCAAAGTAAGAAATGAAAAAAAGAAACTCATCCCGGGAGTAATACATGTTGACGGAACAGCTAGAGTGCAAACTGTAAGCAAGGATACAAATCAGAAATTCTGGCAGTTAATCAAAGATTTTGAGAATATAACGGGGATACCGATTCTGATCAATACGTCTTTTAACTTAAGAGGGGAACCTATTGTCTGTTCACCGGAAGATGCTATAAATAGTTTTATAAAAAGCGAGATGGATTGTTTAGTATTGGAAAATTATGTGGTTGATAAGAGGGGATAATTGAATAATAAAAAACAGATCATCCTGATTTTCTTTACTGGATTAATCGTGGCTTTGTTTTTGCTGGAGATTGGCTTGCGCATTGTGGGGGGTATTTCTAGAAACAATCTAGCGCCTGAAGCGATTTCCGTACTCGCTAAAGAAGAAAAGCAATATTGCATATTGTGTCTGGGGAATTCATTTACAGCTGGCTATGGAGCTCCTAAAGGGAAAAGTTACCCAAGTCAATTGCAAAAACTGTTTAATAAAGAAACTAAGGGCAAAAAGGTAAAAGTTATAAATGCCGGCGTAGGCAATCAAAATTCAGCGGAATTATTGAGTATGCTGGAATACAATATTATCAGGTGGAATCCGGATTTAATAATTCTTCAAACCGGACAGCCCAACTTCTGGAATCAATATAAATATAAAATGTACTTAGAGAGGAAACGTAGCGTTAGATTTTTCAGGAAGTCTATTTTTTATCTAAATGATTTTTTATATTGTAGCCGCGTTTATAGATTAAGTTTATTATTAATTCACGAGATGAAGAAACGGAGCGCGAATCAAAATCTGCAGATTAAAAAACGTGATCCCTATTATTCGGAAATAATCGAGCGGTTTCGGCTGCTTGAGATAACTAAAGAAATGAGCCCCTTTGATCAGGGGAAGCTTGAAGAAACAGTTAATTTTCTTAAGAGGGAAGTAGCATTTTTCCCTCGCGAAGTAAATAATTATCGTTTTATAGGAGATATCTATTTTTTCCAAAATAAACATAAGGAGGCAGCGGAATGGTTTATTAGAGGCATAAAAGCAGATCCCGGATATAGAAGAAATGGAGAGGGAAATAAAAATTATTTTTTACTTAGTATGGTATATAGGTGTCCAGGGAATGAAAAAGTAAGAAAATTAATCGATGAATTTATGGACGAATTTAGAAAATCTAACCCTGAGTATTCAGAAAACCTTATATTTTTGAGAAATCAAGAAATTTACGATTGGATAGAATCAGATATTAAGGAAATTATCAGAATTGTCCAAAATAAAAAGATAAAAATAATTTTACAGAATTATCCTCCTCCTGCTATTAATATAGAAAAAGTAGTTTATTTCAACAGCATTTTCTTATCTGAAATAGCTAAAGATCATAATATAGCCTTTGTGGATAATTGCAGAATCTTTCAAGAAATTCTTGATCGAGGCGCAAAAAGGGATGATTTTTTTGTGCCTGATGGCCATTGTAATGCAAAAGGATATGAGGTAATGGCAATGAATATATTTAATAAGATTAAAGAAGAAGGGATGATTGAGCCGGATAAATAGCGAAAAACAAATTGATTTTTTAAGTTTCCTTTAGTATAATTTAATGAATATAGCATTGGGGGAGGTCGTATAGCGGCCTGAGAGTTTCGTGCGCATCCTTAAGGTGCAAGAGTGAATGACCCCTGATAACCTGATCTGGATAATGCCAGCGGAGGGAAGGAGTTAATTTGTGGCCCTTATGCAATTGGCATAAGGGTTTTTTTATCGTTAGTTTATTGATAAAAATAGGGATAATTAATAAAAAGGAGAAGCCCATGCAGTTAGATGAAATTAAAATTTCCAAGGCAATCATTGAATCATATAATAAGAAATTAATAGAGGCACTTGATGTTGATGTTGCCATAGTCGGAGCTGGCCCTGCTGGTATGGTATGCGGGTATTATCTGGCAAAGGCAGGGAAGAAAGTTGTTCTTTTTGAAAGAAAACTTTCGGTTGGCGGTGGCATGTGGGGCGGCGGGATCATGTTTAATGAAATAGTGGTGCAGGATAGGGCTAAGGGCATTCTCGATGAATTTGGTATTAGAAGCAGGCGTTATGAACCGGGTTATTATTTAGCGGATTCTGTTGAGTCAGTATCAACTATTTGTTCTAAAGCAATGCAGGCAGGGTTGAAAATTTTTAATCTGATGAGCGTTGAGGATGTTATGGTGAGGAGTAAAAAAGTAGTAGGCTTGGTATTGAACTGGACTGCGGTTGAAATGGCGAAACTGCATGTTGATCCGATTACTATGCGCGCCAAAGTCGTTGTGGATGCAACAGGCCATCCGGCGGAAGTAGCGCGCATTGTTGAAAGAAAGTCCGGGATAAGGCTTAAGACTAAAACCGGTAAAACTATGGGCGAAGAATCAATGTGGGCGCAGGTGGGAGAAGAAATAATTGTGAAAAATTCAAAGGAAGTTTGTTCAGGTTTATATGCCTGTGGTATGTGTGCAAATGCGGTTTTTGGCGGACCGCGCATGGGTCCGATATTCGGGGGAATGCTTCTTGCTGGTAAAAAGGTTGCTGCAGATTTGATTGGAAAGCTTTCCAAGGAAGGTTAGTTTTATGGCGAGCACAAGGAAAAGAAATTTAAGCTATGATCATGAATAATGGTCATAGCTTTTTTATTTGGAGTTTTTTAGTCGGAGAATTGTTGGTATTTGTAGTTTTCTGTTTTGATAGTGCTATAATTAAATAAATTGTAGTGCATGCAATTGAGAAGTATATAGGTAAAGGAAATAGATAGATGGCTCTTTTAGTGAAAGACAAGATTTCTAAGACGGTACTACGCATGGCTATCCCGATGTTGGCCGGTACATTTGCCATGAACGCGTATAATTTGACTGATACCTGGTTTGTCTCGCGGCTAGGCACCAACGCCTTGGCTGCAATGTCGTTTACCTTCCCGGTTGTCATGCTCCTGGGGTTTATCATGCGGGGGTTGGGAACAGGTGCCATGACGGTAGTGGCACACGCACTGGGCCGGGGAAAACATCAAACCGCAGCCAGGATCACTACGCATGCAACCTTTTTGTCTTCGATTCTAGCCTTATGCCTTACGGTGGCTGGCCTTTTTACAATAAAGCCGCTTTTTACTCAGTTAGGCGCAACAGGAGAGGTACTTGTTTTTACGCAGCAATATATGTGGATTTGGTATTTCGGATTGGTTATCCGGGTCGTTCAAATGATGTTCGCCGACATCATTATCGGCACGGGCAATACCAAGGCGGTAAGTTTACTGATGGTTGCCGGGACCGTGTTGAATTTTATCCTTGACCCTATGATGATCTTCGGATTATGGGGGTGCCCGAAGATGGGGATACAGGGGGCGGCAATGGCTACGGTTATTTCCGAAGCTCTCGTATTGGTGGCGGCATTCTACTTTATTCATAAAAAGTATCAGTTGATCCTTTTTGTTTCGCATTCGCGCCGGCGGATTGTAGCGTCATGGCGGAGGATCTTGCGTATCGGGATACCCACGACGTTAAGTTCTATTTTGACTCCGGTTTCTGCCGCGGTGGTTATCAAGATAGTTTCCCGGTTTGGCCAAGCTGCGGTTGCCGCCATCGGGGTTGCTAGCCGCATCGAGATGTTCGCTTTTATGATCCCGATGACGGTGGGGATGTCGTTGGTTCCATTCGTGGCCCAGAATTACGGAGCGCGGCGCTTTGACCGGATCAAGGCTGTGCAAGAAGGCGCTATGCTGTTCGCGTTGATCTTCGGTTGTATTATTGCCGGGGTTTTCTTATTTATCGCGCGCCCGCTTGGTGAGTTATTTTCGTCTGATCCTGAAGTCGTCAATATCTTAGTCCGGTATATATATATTACATGCTTTGGTTACGGGTTCCTGGAAGTGCACCGGTATGCCGGTTTTTGCATGATTGGTATCCATCGGCCAATTTCTTCCGCTTTTTTAAATACAATTCGTGTGATTGTTTTGATGATACCTTTAGCGTATTTCGGCGCGAAACTATTCGGCATCTCCGGAATTTTCTGGGGAAGGCTGATAACCGATATCTGTTCGGCCGCCATTGGGATTGTATGGGCGGGAAAGATTTTAAAAAAAGAAACATATAGGTTGATTTAGTGATATTGCTTGCAACATAAAAGAGTATAATATTAATGATACATTCCACAAAGCAGGTCTTTTGAGAAGGGGTAAAAATGAAAAGCCACGGGAAAAAACAAGAAGAGCAATTGGCAGCGGAAGTAGAAAGGTTGTATTGTCGGTTAAAAGAAATCCAGGCAAAGGGTTTTTTGTATACTGAAAATGATTTAATCATTCAGGATAGGCTTGAATATGCCGAAAGTATTATTACTACTGTGCGCCAGCCGTTAATAGTCCTGGATTGGGAACTAAAGGTAGTTTCCGCTAATAAATCTTTCTATGATACTTTTAAATTGAAACCCGATGAGACCGTAGGGCGGTTTCTTTATGGGTTAGGAGCTCGCCAATGGGATATCCCGGACCTGCGTAAACTTTTGAATGAGATCCTCCCTCAGCATAAAGTAATTAGCAATTTTCAGGTGGAACATAACTTTTCCGGAATTGGAAAGCGGGTAGTGTTTTTTAACGCCGAATGGATACCCAGGGAAACTATCAGGCCTCAGTTAATCCTTTTGGCTATCGAAGATGTTACCGAGCAAAAACGGCTGGAAGCATCTTTGCGGGATAGTCAATTTAAGATCCGCGCTGTTTTTGACCAAACTTTTCAATTCATCGGTTTAATGAATACCAAGGGTAATCTAATAGAAGCAAATAGGGCGGCATTAGATTTTTCCGGAATTGAAGTTTCAGCAGTACTAAATAAGCCTTTTTGGGAAACACCATGGTGGACACATTCAAAGGAGTTGCAGCAAAAGTTGCGTGATTCTGTACAGAAGGCAGCGGCGGGAGAGTTTGTGCGTTTTGAAGCCACTCATATCGCAAAAGACGGGAGCATGCATTACGTTGATTTTTCTCTTAAACCGGTGAAAGACGAATCCGGTAAGGTTATTTTTATGATTCCTGAAGGACGTGATATTACTGAGCGTAAGAAACTAGAAGAAGCATTGAAAGAATCTTCTACGGAATTAGGGTTGCGTGTGAAAGTCCGTACCGCTGAACTTTCCAAGGTTAATGAAGATTTACATAAAGAAATCAGCCAACGCCGGAAGATAGAAGAGGAATTAAGGGCGAGGATGCGGGATCTGGAGAGATTTAGTAATATTGCTGCAGATAGGGAATTAAAAATTAAAGAGCTTGAGGCGAAGGTAAAAGAGCTTAAGGAAAGGTTGAAGAAAAAATAAGAATAAGGAGACATTAAAAATGCTTAGTCCAGGTAACCTCCCACAGCAATTTCGTGCCGTTAAAGATGATGATGAAAATTTTATTTGGGTAGGAGAGCCATTGCTCGTTCCTTTTTTATGCACCGGAGGTCCTTTTTTAATTATAGGCTTGCTTTGGGGGGCGATGGATTATTTTGGTTTTATACGGCATATGGGGAGCGTAAAGAGTGGCCCGCCAGCAGGATTCATAATACCATTTTTTGCTTTGCACCTGTTTCCTTTCTGGGGAAGTATTCTTAATATATTTCGTCTTATTTTAGTGCACAAGAATACGTTTTATGCCATTACT